>PVMK01125134.1_pt1 | contig 14313 bp, 14 predicted proteins | sample 1853481 | NCBI WGS metagenome assembly PVMK01 (sample SAMN08533507, study PRJNA380276) | Marine sediment metagenome, whole genome shotgun sequencing project. | reverse complement strand
GATGATAATGTCTTCCACATCGATTGCGATCGGGTCGGACAAAGTGTCGACATGAACAATCTGGCAGCTGTTGGCACCAAACGCACTCCAGCGTCGAATGAAACGCATGTTGTTGGAGCCGGCAAAAATGGTCAAACAGGGGGTTTGCAGCGCCGCTGCGATGTGCTGACAGGCGGAATCGTAGCCGATATACTCGTCACATTTAGCGATAATGGCCGCAATCTCACCGATGCGCGTCTGTAAACCGATCACGCCACTGCTGATATTGCTGTTAAATTCAGCGGTAAAAACGGCATCCTCGATGGGGTAGCCGTTTTGTTTTACAGCATCCAGGAGAGAATTGGAATATTGAAATTCCTTATCACCAAGCCCTTTGTCCAGCACAATCACGGTGTTCGGTTCCCGTAACAGAGACATCAGAAGTTCTTGTTCCAGAAGTCGTCCCACTTTTTTTCGCGGATTGCCGCCGACGCCGAAATTGATCGCAATGACCCTTCGTGTGCCGTTATTCCTCAACCTGTCATACAATCCGGCCGCCTTTTGCATAGGACCTGGAAGCAGCCAGACCCCGGGGTAGCTAAAATTATCCACCCCCGTTACCTTATCCAGCCAGGCATTGGTTAGTTGCGCCATGGACATGTTACCGGAAAATGAGACATCCGATCGACTGTCAAAAAAGTAGTATTGATCCGGTGGGATAATGGGCAGCACGCCGAGCTGGGAAAGGCGGGAGTCCGGATCTATCAGAATGGTATTGTCAAGCGGACAGGTGATTAGTTCCTGCTGAATGATATTTAACACCAGTTGCCAATTGGACAGTCGTTCAAGCAATCCGCCATTCCTTTCATACTCAGCCTTTTGCAATCGAATCCGCGGGTTGCCGCCATATATCTCATTCAGTTTACCTCCGCCGATAAGTACCATTTCTGCTTTGGGATATAGTTCAGCCAGACGGTGGATGATAATGCTGGTGACGGCAACATCGGCGCCGATGGTCACGCGAGATAAGAGCAAGATCTTTTTTATATCCCGATGTCGTGTTAAAAATCGGTCCTCCATTCGGATTGTTTGGATGCGTTCAAGCAGGTCCTTACGGGAGTGAATCCGAAAATCATTCAAAGAGCGATCCAGTTCTTTCCCCGCCGAAAGTTTGCGGCAAAAATTGATGACCTGGGTCATGACCCGATTGTATGTTTCCGTCTGAAGTTCTTCAAACTCATCACACAAGCTTTCTATGATGATGCGGAACAGTGCGCGGGCGGCGATGCTGTTTAGTTTGGGGTCCCGGGAAATGGTGGTCATTTCACACAGCAGATCGATATAATCCCCTTCATAGTGACAATCTTTCAGATACGAATCCATAAACGAATGGGCGATCTGCCGTGACAATCTCTTTATTTCTTCCGGATCGACGATGTGGGCTTTTATATCCAACCATTTTTTTCTGTAAAAGGAGGATTTCATGACTTAACCTAGGTTGAGCGGTTCAACGTTCACGGTTCCCGGTTAAAGAGCCCTAACTGGTCTCTAGCAATAATATTACGCATCAATCGGGCCGAATTCCATGTTTCACTCAATGGGTGAAAGAGACATATCCAAACAATGGAGTACAAAATTACAGAAATCAGCATCTTATAACCTTTGAATCTCGAACACTGAACCTTGAACCGATCACTTTAGTACCTTATCGGGGCTTTATCTGACAACATGTTGTAAGAAACTGAAGGTGTCAGGTGTCAGGTTTCAGCATTTAAAAAATATCAAATAATAAAACACAAATAACAAACAAATCACAATGACCGAAATTCAAAGTTCCAAACTGATAATCCGCCGGCATTTGTGCCAAATGGCATAATTACCGGCGGACAAAAATTAGGGCAACGATACGATACAACCGCGTTGGATGTTTAGGTCATTGGATATTGAAATTTGAGATTTATTTGGCCCAATTTTAAGATCAGGTGATGCTTGTGATTTGTAATTTCTGGTCTATCCTGGTTATACAGTTGCAGTTCAAGTTTTGGCTTTGACAACTGCCCCGCAGGGGCCACTTTTTCCGAGCGTTGCCTCGGAAAAAGATTAGTACCTATTTATAGAAATCACATCATGTTTGCACATGATTTATTCAATTCCGGCTTGTCCGGGTTGGGCTTAAGAATGCTCCTGCAGTAATTGTTTGCCGGCCTGCAGCACCGCCTCCGGCAATATTTCGGTCATACAGCCGTGATCCAGCGTACATTCTTTAAGGTGACAGGGGGAACACTCTGTTTCCTGGCGCAGTATAATAGTTTTTTCAAGATTCGCCTGGGTATATCGCGGATCCGTGGGCCCCATGATGACCACCACCGGTATATTGAAGGCCACGGCATAGTGGCGGGGACCTGTGTCATTGGAAAATAAAAGCCGACATCGATGAATTAATGGTTTTAACAGGTCTAAGTCCACTTTATCCGGTCCGGTGTTTATAATCTTGGCAGTGCTCTGTTTTACAATTGCATTCCCGATATTTTCCTCTCCCGGGCCGATAAACAGCAGCAGCTTACAATCCCAGTGTTCCGTTATCAACGCGGCCAGCCTGGCAAAATATTTCGGGGGCCAGCATTTGGAGGAACCGAATTTTGCACCTGGATTCAAACCGATCACCATGTCATTCGGGGTTATGCCGTAGCGTTGAAGAAGCCGGCGGCCCTTTTTTTGCACCGGAGCGGACATGTGCAGACGCGGCTGAGGATACTGGGCAACGTCAAGCTGCAACCAACGGCATATTCCCAAATAATATTCCACCATCGGCACGGGTGTGACGTGTCCGCCTTCTACGCGGGGAGTCGGCCCGCCGCTGAGCAGAAGGTTTCTGCCGTTTCGCCGGTAGCCATAGATTTCTTTGACGCCGCCGCAACGGGTAATCAGCGCCGAGCGAAAGGAATTGGGCAACACGATGGCAAACTCCGGCCTAAGCCGGCGAATTTCATGGACCAAATTGAAGAAGCCACGGCTGGTTTTATCATTTATTTCGATGAGTTGGTCAAACCACGGTGCATCTTCCACAACGCCTCTGGCATACTTTCGTATCAGGCCGATGAGTCGGGCCTTGGGATAGTTCTGCCGGATGCATTCGAATGCCGGCGTTGCCATGACAACATCGCCGACCCAGTTGGGACAGACAATCAAGATGGTTTGGGGATGTATTTGCTTGTTTTTTAATGTCATTTAGAAAATGAGCTAAAATTTAAAATGAGCTAAAATGAGCTAAAATTGTGGTATTCTATCAATTTTATAAAAAGAGATAGAGCGTAGCGTTTCCTTAATTTTAGGCAATTTAGGTCATTTTAGGCATTTGTTTATTCCGCTTTCTCAGTCTGTTATAATAAGGGGCTGAAGCAAAGATAAATATGACAAAGTAGAATTAGTTGAGGAATATAAAAAAAGAATGGGAGAGTGTCAATCGATATGAGCCCAAATGTTGCATGAACAACATGAGAAAATATAGCTAATACATGTTATTATACAAAATATAATAATGAAAAAACGATTTTCAGATATCCCCATGTTGAATTCATCCGACTTCGCTCTTCGAGCTACGACGGGACAAGAAGGATGGGGGCGATGTCTCTTTTCCGAACAAATCTGCCGTTTCGGTGGCCAGGCCTGGGTTGAACAGCGAACCGATTGAACGTCGAACATCAGTTTCTTTTTCGATTAGACCGGTCGTTTTTTTGGCCGGCGGCTGGGCTGACACCTGACACCTGACACCTGACACCTGAATAATTTAGGCTAAATCACCAACGGTCTTGATTTACACCCGACTCAGAGCCGAACAACTCTCTTCGGCAAGCTCAGGGCTTTGGATAATTTTTCCGCCACTTGACTTGATTCGATATTATACATGCATTGATTTTTATGATCGGGACATCGTTTCTGATAACAGGGGGCGCAGCCCAATGATGAGGCTACGACGAGGTCTTCATATCCAAAAGGGGCCGTACGTTTGGGGGAGGTCGGGCCGAACAGAGAAACGAAGGGTGTTCCCACGGCCGCTGCCAGATGCCCCGGACCCGAATCGGGTCCGACCCCCGCGGCAGCCTTTTTGAGGACAACGGTTAATTCCATTAGAGACGTTTTACCCGCCAGATTGATCAAACCGGGCAGATTCACGTGTTGGCTTAAATCTTCTGCCAATGCCTTCCGGGAGCTATCTCCCAGCAGTACGACCTGCAGTTTCAAGGTTAATAGAATATGCCGGATTAACTCCAGATAACCTTCGAAAAACCAACCCTTTGATTCCCATGAAGCTCCCAGGACAACAGCGACAAAAGGCTGCTTTAAGTCTGCAACCACACGGGGAGATGCTTCAATTGCGTTCGAGAAGGAAATACCGAACTCCAGAGTATCCGGTTCCGTTAAACCCAGATGTTCGGTAAATTTTAAATAATGCCGAATTTTAGAAAGGGCCTCGTTATGGTACCCGATATGTTCATTGTTGAATATCCAGTTGAGTTCCTTGGCATTTCGCCGATGAAAACCGATCCGTCGTCCAGCCCCTGAAAGCAATGAAAAAAAGCCGCTTTTCAGTATGCGCTGAAGATCCAGGGTAATATCGAAATGCTCCTGATTCAGGTTTTTATAAAGACCCCATAGCGCCGAAATGCGCCAGGCTCGTTGAAAAACAATGACTTTATCGATTTGGCTATGGCACCGGACGAGTTGTGCCCATTTGGGCTCCACGAGCCAGGTGACACAGCTTTGGGGCAGATTCGCCTTGATGTGGCAAACCAGACAAAGCCCCCTGGCGACATCTCCCAGTGAACCCATTAAAATGATGAGAATCGAAGGGGAGGTGGGCATATTTTTATTCGACGATTTGGTCATATGTGTTCTTTTGAGTTTAGTGGACATTACAACCATAATGGCATTAACTCGACAACAACGGTTCTACACCCTGATTTATGCAAGCCCAGCCCGTAGAATGTCGCTGAGCATTCCGGGTAACCGGTGTTTGGTGACTGCCCGTTGCCAGCGGGTGAGATATCGATCCCTTAATTTTTTTCTGCTTCCGTGATGGATCTGTCCCTTGTCAAAATCCACCAGGAAAATTTGATCCGCTCCGTCAACCACTATATTGCCGGGATGCAAATCAACATGCAGGATGCCGTTTTGTATCAACAATGAAATTTGTCCAATGACGGATTCCATGGCCAGACGAGTTCTTTTTTCGTTTTTTAGACTGAGCAAAGCAAGCGATAGAGGATGTTTTATTGCTCGACTGACCAGCCACGCCCGATAGAAAATACGGCCGCGGTGAGCATAGACGACGGGTTCCGGGGCATTAATCCCTAAATTCCTGACGACCTGCAACAGTTCAAACTCTATTTGAGCGCGGGTTTTTCCCAGTTTGAGATACCGTTGTTTGATCAGGTATCTCATCCATCCCCCGCGGGTATATGACTTTATGGCGACCGATCCGAATCCATCAATCTCATTGAATGTGGGGGCGGTTCTGCCGCCCAGCACAGAAGTGTTGCCGGCACGGGGTTGATTAAAAACACTGATGAATGTGCGCAGTTGGTGTTCATCCAACTCCAGGGAGGAACCGAATCGATATGCATCAATTGTTCTTGTCAATATCATTTAGGAAAAACCATCCGCTTATTCAAAACCGAAAACCTGGTCCTGTGGGCCTCCGGCTCGTAGGGGTACGATCCTACGCCTCGGAGAGCCAGGTCAGAGATGATCGGCTCTGCTCTCTGTCCCATCTATTCATGGTTTCAGGTGTCAGGTTTCAGGTGTCAGTAAAAACGAATCCTGAGTCCTGAACACTGATTAGGTTGCGACTGAAGGTCAACACCGGTGAAAGAAAGTCCATTTCATGAGCGACTCCGATCCAGCGGGTCGACTTCAGTTGCTGACACCTGACACCCGACACCTGAACACTGCTGGTAAAAGTTGTCGCCTCCATCACCTCTCTCTCCGAGCTGTAGGCTCTTAGGTTCTACGAGCCGGAAGCCGGGGTGGACCAACGCCGGGTCCTCTGGACCCGGATCTTTACTATGTAGTCGATCAACCCTGTGGAAGATTCCAGGCCATCTTTTCCCATCCCGGTCTCTCGGGAAATTATATGAAACGATGGTATGTGTCAATACGGCCATCCCTTATTTGGACCGGCCGGCTGGGGATCGTTGGATTCGCCGCAAAATCCATCCTTGACGCGGATGTTATTCGATTGTTATGAGATTGATTACAGACCACCCAACCCGGACAAGCCGGAATTGAATATTGACGGCACATGTTACAGGTTTCAGTACAATGTCATTATAGCTCTTAAGGCTTGGTCTTATCTCTGTGGGAGCGGCTTTCCAGCCGCGATTAAATGGATTTATAGCGACTTTCTTTCGTGGCTGGAAAGCCACTCCCACGAGCAGTTGGTGTTAAGTTATTGATATTGGGTTTCGGTATCTAATACCTCCGCGCCCTGACACCTGAAAACTTAAGTTTCTGACAACATGTTGTCAGATAAAGCCCAATAACAGATATCGTTTATTGGGTGATTAGTTGATTGGTTAAGTGGTTATAAATATGGATTTATCCCCACATTGGCAAAATAATTGAACACTGTCACTAAGGTTTCAGGTGTCGGGTTTCAGGTGTCAGTAGTAAAAAAATGAGAGCCAGCCTGAAACCTGACACCCGACACCTGAAACCTATTCTCCGAATAGGCTTCACTACGCCCGAAAATGTCCAAAAAAAATGAGCTATTTTCATAGTAAATTAGGAGGTCTGAATAAGGGCCTAAAACGACATAGATCGCTCCACATGAATCAGAAAAAACAGGCCATCACACTATGCACAGAATCATCCTTTTCGGGAAATCAAAGCGGCGCACGCGCACAACCTTTCATCTGGCCAGGGCTTTTAAAGAGTGTGGGAACACGGTCCTCTGGTTGAATCCCGCTAAAATCCGACGTCGCCGGAAGAATGAGAGCGATCGATGGATTCTCAATAAGATAAAAGCCTTTGATCCGGACATCATTTTTATTTATTCTAAGGATATGCCCCTTGGCGTATTACAAAAAATAGCCGGCGGCCCCGTGAAAACCATGATGTATTATGAAGATATGGCGCGGGAGCTTTCGACTTCCCTGGTTCAAATGGGAATGCTGGTAGATTTTTTCCTGGCGACCAGCAAGGGAATGCTGGCAGATTATAAGAAGGCGGGGATTGCCCATCCTGTCTATTTTATCGGTGCCTGCGACCGTCATGATCACCGGTTGCGACGTCCCGTATTGCCCGTCTGGAAATCAGACATTGCCTTTATCGGTCAAGCCAGGGCGGATGAATCCAGGGTTGTGCTCACCCGCAAACTCGCTGAAAGATTCAATGTTAAAGTATACGGTAAAAACTGGCAGGCCTTTGGGATCAAGCCGACACTGAAGGCCGTGACGCCTCGAGGTTATGCGCTGATTTGTCGGGGGGCGAAAATCATTCTTGGCGCCGATATCACCGACGAGGTGGAAGGCTATTGGTCCAACCGTCTCTGGTTGACCCTGGGCTGCGGCGGATTTTTTCCTGACCGCTTATGTTCGCGGAATGGAAAAATATTTTGAAAACAAGCGGCACCTGGTGTGGTACCACAGTGAGGCCGAATGTCTGAGTCTGGCAGAGGAGTATCTGGCCAAGCCGGATATGAGGCGCAAAATTGCCCGGCGGGGTTACCATAGGGTCCATGATCGTCATACATTTCATCATTTTGCCCGGCGGGCAATTTCGCTGTGTACCCGGCAAAGAGCTCAAGTCAAAAACGAAGACAGGGATTCATAGCAGCCGGCAACTTTTTTTACGTATCGTTCGGGGTTGAGAATGTTTAGGGCATACTGACGGGCGGCATGGGAACATTGTTGTCTGAAGTTCAGCTCCCTTGCCATGGTGAGTATGCCGCAGACAAGATCAGCCGTCCGGTCTGCAACGAGAATTCCGGTTTTACCATCCTTGATGAGCTCGGGTAAAATTCCCTTTCTGGATGCAATTACCGGTTTGCCGCAGGCCAGGGCCTCTCTGACCGCCCGACAGGAGCCGTCACTGCCGGGGGTCAAAAAGACCTTAAAATCAAAAAGGTTTATTACGTCACCGTAGTCGTCTTTTCGATATCCGGTAAAAATGACATTTTTTTCCAACCCGCGCTGCTTCACCGGCCGACGGGCCAGGGTGTCAATATGGGTGCCGCGTCCCACGATCAGAAACTTGAAGTGGGGTATCTCTCTGACGACTTGTTCAACGGCGTTCAACAGCAAATCAAATTTTTTATGTTTTTGAACCCGGGCGACAATACCGGCCACCGGCTCATTGGCGGTAATCCCAAATTCCGTGAGTAGTTTTTCGTTTTTAGGTCGGGGGCAAAACCGGCTGCCATCAACGGGGATTTCCACCTGCTCAATCGGTTTGTCGGGTAAAATTTCAGAAAGATGGGTCTGGACTGCCAGGGAGGCCGTCATAATTCTTGCGGTTCGGCGCAAGGTAAACCGCTGCCTGAAGGTCAGCGGAGCGGGCTCACCGTCATAACATGTTGTGATCAGGCGATTGCCGAAGCCGCTCAACACAGCTGTCAGTGCATCGTTGTCCTGATGGCTGTGAATCAGGTCGATCCGGTTCTGTGCCACAATTTTTTTTAGTGAAAAGATATCCGGCATTATTTTCCAGCTAAGGTGTTTGTTGAGAAACATGCCATCAATATATGCAAGGTCACGCTCGATGGCCTTGAGGTAAAGCCGGCTTTGCAAACCCCGGCGGCGGGCGCAGGCAAAATAAACGCTCATCTTCCCAAAGGCTTTCAACCAGGCTGCCAGGTTCAGGGCATGATCCGCCGGCCCGGTCCACTTGTAATTACTGTAGAGATGTAATATTTTTTTCACGGTCATCCTATTTAGCTATTTATTTTCCAAACAGGCGACGATCCGGCGGCATGCTTTCTCGGTGCCGCCCCTGCGTGTTTCGATAAATTGAAGGGCCGCCTTGATCACGTCTTTGCGGGAAGGTGGCCCGGCCAGATCCTTTAAGAGAAAATCCGCAACTTGTTTCCAATCCCCTGCCACCCTGAGCAGACCGGACTCAACGATCTCTTGACCCACCCAGGCAAAGTTATCCCACCAGGGTCCGGTAATGGGAATAACCCCACTGACGAGCGCTTCCAGAAAATTCTGACCGCCCAGGGGTGCCAGGCTGCCGCCGACAAATGCGGATTCGGCGAGCCGATAGGCAGGCGGCAATTCCCCGAAGGTGTCCCAGAGTATGACATCGCCGGCGGATATCCGATGTTCGGTTTTGGAGCGCAGGGTGTATCCAATCCCCGTTTGACCCAGCATTTTCTGCCAGTATGGTATGCGGTGCATATGCCGTGGGAATAAACCGACGACAGTCTGCGGACGGTTGCGAAGGATCTTTTGAATAATATTTTTGACCAGGACCTCTTCTTTTTGCCTGACAGAAGCCAGCACGATAAATGAATTGTCGACCGGTAGAATGGCTTTGAGCTTATTTTTATCATCGCCGCAAGATGCTGCGGCAGCGATGCGGTCAAATTTTATGTTGGACATGACCTCAACCCCGGCTTTGCCAAACAGCCGGCTGAAGCGATGGGCATCCGCTTGGCAAATCGCTAAAACTTCATCCGGTCTGAGTTTTTGCCAGAGGGAAGGCCATAAAAGATACCTCTTCAGGCTCTTTTCGGTTATCCGGCCGTTGACAATGAGTATCCGGCAGCGGTATTTTTTAAGGGACCGTAAGAGACCGGGCCAGATTTCCGTTTCCAGAAGCACCATGACTTTCGGGTGGATATTGGCGACGGCCGTTTGCATGATGGCAGGTTTGTCAAAGGGGAAAATAACCCACTTGTGGCTGAATTCGCCCATTATTTGATTGCTGATCCGACAAATTCCGCGTAAGAATTTCCACTCCCTGACTGGTGTTGGATGTCACCAGAATTTTCAGCGGTTTGGTGGTTCTAAGGCTTCTGATCAACTCCAGCGCCAGATAGGCTTCACCCACAGAGGCGGCCTGGATCCAGAGGTCCGCTGCCGGCAAGCCGGTTTTTAGTGTGCGCTGCCTGAATCCTTCGGCCAGACGATGATTCCGTCGAAGCAAGGGCAGGGCACAACTCCAGCTCAGATTATAGAGCCGGAATGCAAGTTTTTGCGACAAATTAAAAGACATAATAGTTGATTAACCGTTTTATTAGGCCAAAAACTTAACAAATGAGTCAAGTTCTTGTAAAGAGAATAAACTGCTGGTGATGAAGTTGCTGGATACTGGATTCTGATGTTTGATTCCGGATAACTTTATGCTGCCATCATCAGATGGGATTTTTCAAGCATTTTGTCAATTTCGTCATTTACTTTGTACCTATCTCTACGCAAGGGAGACGGAGCATGAGCACAGAACGGATCGATGATGCATATTGATTGAGTCTTTATCCAGCATCGCTTGGCCTCGCCGCCAGTATATGGTTCTCATCGACCCGTCGGTTTGAGGCGAAGCTTCGCTATTATTTAAATGCCGGTTGTGGGTCAATTTTTTATCGCGGTGGCTCGCAGGATACGCTTTCATGGGATGGGCTTCCCAGTATCACCTGGCAAAAAAATATGTTATATCAGCTATTTAAAATTGTTACCATAATCTAAAACATTAGAGTAAAAATTCAGCCCACGAAGGCACTAAAAAGGAAGTTAAAGAATGACAAAACCGGATTCAGATGGCTTCACCGCATTTTTTGCTTGATATCCGCCAATTCCTGCAATAAGTAGAGTTATTCTTTGATGAGAAGCATCTTATCAGCGCATGGTCCCCCCTATCCACTTTTTCGCGGTTTTTTCAGGGAATCTACAAAAGGAGATCGTTATGGCAATCAGTCAGGAGCTTTTGGATATTTTAGCCTGTCCGAAGTGCAAAGGCGACATTTATCAAAATGACAGCAAAGATGGACTGATTTGTGACAATTGTAAATTGTTGTATGAAATCCGGGATGATATCCCGATAATGCTTATCGATGAGGCCAGGCCGCTTGAATAGTTTATTAGTTCAAGGGTTGATTAGGCCCTTATCGGGCGTTTTATCCGACAACATGTTGAAAGAAATTGAGGTTTCAGGTGTCGGGTTTCAGGTTTCAGCAATTAAAAAATCACAATACCAAATTACAAATACCAAATGGTTCGACAAGCTCACCACCACTCTGAGCCAGGTCGAAGGGCAAATCACAATGACCGAAATTCAAAATTCCAAACAATTGATGAAATCGTAAAAAGTCGTTTTAGCGCCTGGATACCCGTCTTCGTGGGTATGACGTCTATGGTATCTATCTGATATTAGGTGTTTTACTGTCATTCCCGCGGAGGCGGGAATCCAGTAGCTGTTACCTGGGTTTGTTGAGATGTTACTTCTGATGCGGAAGGCCGAATTCACCAATAACCAATAGCAAATAACGAATCACATGAGCGTACCCCAGGAACCGAAGCCCGCAAAACTGGTCATCGGGCTTTTAATGAAAGACAGAGCTCTGTTTGAACCATTGGCTGCTGAACTTGTTTCCCCATTCGGTTCTCCGGACATGGTCAGTCCATGGATGCCCTTTGATTACACGACTTATTACGAATCGGAATTAGGATCCCCGCTTTGCCGACGTTTGCTGACATTTGCAACCCTGATCGATCAGCAGGAGTTGGCAGGCATCAAATTAACCACCAACCGGCTGGAGCAGGCATATTCTCGAAATCTCAGGCGCAAGGTTAATATTGATCCCGGTTATTTGCTCAATGAGCGTTTTGTGCTGGCTTCCGGCAAGAATTTTGCCCATAGAATTTATATCGGTCATTGCATTTACGCCGATTTAACCCTGATTTATCGAAAGAACGCTTTTGAGACGTTACCGTGGACCTATCCTGATTATGCGGATCAACCCATACGGAGCTTTCTTGAGCGGGTTCGCAAAAAGTATGCGCTTGATTTAAAACGTGCAAACTGAAGTTTGGGTCCGTTGTCTGTTGTTTGTGGTACGTTGCAAATCAATCACAGTTGAAGAACAGAGTACCCCTATCAAATTATTGGTTGTGGGAGCGGTTTCCAAACGCTATTAAATAGCGAAATTATTTCTTAATATTTTCTTACAACGGGCAACGGACTACTGACAACTGACAATTAATTGCAGGCATGGAAATTAGTAATGCCATTCGGCCACTGTTTCCTGAAACTTAACTGGAGAACCCCCAGATTATGATCAAAAGCATGACCGGTTTTGCCACGGCTGATAGGACCGTACAAGAAATTACGGTATCTGCGGATATTCGCGCTTACAACAGCAAACATCTTGATGTTGTACTGCGCATGCCTTCCGGTTTTATGTCACTGGAAGAAAAAATGAAAGCACGCATCGCCGAGCGGATCGCCAGAGGCCGGATGGAAGTCAAAATTCAGATTAAAGATCAGTCCGAGAGGGCCGTTGCCTTTGAGATCGACCATATGCGGGCAAGGGCCGTTCAGTCCGCTCTGACCGAGTTAAAGAATGAGTTTGATCTGCAAAATGATATATCCCTGGAGCTTTTGATGAGCGTTGGCGGTATTATTAAACCGGTTGAAACAGTGACTGAAGCCGAATCCATATGGCCGGTGATTAAGGGATGTCTCACCGTTGCCCTGGATGACCTTGAAACCATGCAGAAAAAAGAAGGTGATTTCATTGCCGGCGATTTGTTAAAACGGTTGGATTACATCGAAGATTGCATCGGAGAAATTGAAAATGATTCCGGTGATTTATTGTATCACTATCAACAACGATTAAGAGAGCGCATATCGGCCTTAACCCGGGAAATAGTGGAGCTTGATCCCGGACGGCTTGCCCAGGAAGCTGCCTTTCTGGCAGATAGAAGTGATATTTCAGAAGAGATCGTGCGGGCCAAAAGTCATATTCAGCAGTTTCGGCACATCATGGATTCTGAAGAACCCGGGGGCAGAAAGCTAAACTTCCTGTTGCAGGAGCTTCACCGGGAATTTAATACCATGGGGTCTAAAATAGGCCGAGCCGACACAAGCCACAGGATTGTTGATGTCAAATCAGAGCTTGAAAAGATCAGAGAGCAGATCCAAAATGTGGAATAACTTTGACAATGAAGGTTCAAACTTCATGGGTTTACGGCATAAGCGCTATATTATTTTTACGCCAGGGGACTGTGGAAGGTTTACTGAAAAAAAGATGAACATCGAACATCGAACGTCCAACATCGAATGTTGAATGGGAAAAGATGAAGAAACAGAAATAGTCATTTAAGGTTTGACATCGGATATTTAAAAACAAATGAAATTAAATTGCGGAGCGGAGCGACATCATTATTCGATGTTCAACGTTGGACGTTCGATGTTCGATGTTCTGTCTGTTCGACGTTAAACTTAAAAACAACCCTGTACGGCATACATGTAACCTGTGGATGTTTACAAAACAAGTTAGCGCTTATGGGGGTGTCCCCCCACCTACGGAATGCGCAGGAAGACGGCGCATATCGTGTAAAAAATTGCTCAATTTAGTACCTATTTATTGAAATCACATCATGTTTGCGAAGGATTTATCTAACAAAATATTTTCGCCACCAAGACACCAAGACACGAAGTTTAATTATAATAAACATTTATTGTTTGTGTCTTGGTGCCTTTGTGGCTATTCTTTCCGGTTTATCCGGGTTGGGTTTAAGCAGCAAGCAACAAGATTGGAGGTAGGATGGATCAGAATTTGTTAAATATCGGCTTTGGGAGTACCGTGGTTTCCGAGCGGGTGGTTGCCATTGTATCCCCGAATTCCGCTCCGATGAAGCGGCTCAAGGACGAAGCCCGGGAAGAAAAGCGGCTCATAGATGCCACTCACGGCCGCAGAACCCGTTCTATTATCGTCATGGACAGCAATCACGTGGTACTTTCCGCCATCCAGGCCGAAACCGTCTCTCAGCGTTATAACATGCAGAGAGAATCGAAATGAATCGAATGAACGAGCGGAAATTGGAAAAGATCCGGGGGAAAATGGCATCCAGCGGGGTCAAAAAACCGGGCTTTCTTTTTATTATTTCGGCGCCATCCGGTGCGGGCAAATCAACCCTTTGCCGCGCTGTGCTGGATCGTTTTTCGGATCTGGTTTATTCGGTTTCTACCACTACAAGATCGCCGCGCAACGGAGAACAAAACGGCGTGGATTACCATTTTATTGCTAAAGACGAGTTCGAAAAAGGAATTGCGTGCAGTCGTTGGGCCGAATGGGCAGAGGTGCACGGCCATTATTACGGAACTTCCGCAGAC
>PVMK01115907.1_pt1 | contig 14315 bp, 12 predicted proteins | sample 1853481 | NCBI WGS metagenome assembly PVMK01 (sample SAMN08533507, study PRJNA380276) | Marine sediment metagenome, whole genome shotgun sequencing project. | reverse complement strand
TGTTATCTCGCAGAGCCCGCAGAGATCACAAAGTTTTTTGATTTTTCTCTGTGTACTTTGTGGGCTCTGTGAGAGATCTAATGGCGCAAGTTATGGCCATACTCGGATTTCAGAAGGCGGAATGTGGAAGGAAGAATAAGGAATAGCGAATGAGCTTGGAAAATTTACCGAAAATATGGGAGTTGATCATCATCGGCGGCGGCATCACCGGTGCCGGCATATTCCGGGAAGCTTCACGCATGGGTTTAAAAGTCCTGCTCGTCGAACAAAAAGATTTTGCCTGGGGTACCTCAAGCCGCTCGTCGAAATTGGTTCATGGCGGCCTGCGCTATCTCAAAGAAGGCCGTTTCATTATGACCAAAATTGCGGTGGCCGAACGCGAACGACTGCTCAAGGAGGCTCCCGGGCTGGTTGAACCTCTGAGATTTTTGTTGCCGATTTACGAAGACCAGAGCCCGGGCAGACGAACGATGCAGGTCGGGTTGTCGCTATATGACATTATGGCCCGGGAGCGGCAACACCATTATTATGATGCCGAAAAGTTCAGCCAAATGGTCCCCCATATCAACCCGAAGGGCCTTAAAGGGGGATTTGATTTCCTGGATGCCCAGGTTGATGACTCCAGACTGGTTTTGCGCCTCATCAACGAGTCGGTGGCAGCCGGCGCCTGTGCGCTGAATTATACGACCGTACGCCATATCGACCGTAACGATGAAGGCCATGTGGTCGGCGTCGAGTTGGAAGATGTTGAAACCCATGAGATCAAAAATGTATCTTCTCCCGCCGTGATCAACGCCACCGGATCCTGGGCCGAGAGATTGCATCCTTCACCGGAACCCCAGCGCCATCTTAGGCCTCTGCGCGGCAGCCACCTGGTATTTCCGGCCACCGCAATACCATTGACCGAAGGATTCAGTTTCATGCATCCACTGGATAATCGTGCGGTTTTCGTGATTCCCTGGGAAGGCGCCGTGCTGTTGGGCACCACCGATCTCGATCATCCCCAGGACCTTTCCATAGAACCGAACATTACCGAAGCGGAAGTTACTTACCTGATGGAAGGGATTCAAGCTATCTTCCCCTCCCTGGATATCTCACTGGCAGATTGCCTGTGCGCATTTGCCGGCATCCGGCCGGTCCTCAGCCAAGGGAAACTCAAGCCTTCCGAAGAATCCCGTGAACATGTCGTCTGGGTCGATCAGGGCCTGGTAACGGTCACCGGCGGTAAACTCACAACATTCCGCCGCCTGGCCCTGGATGCACTTAAAACCGCCAAATCCTTTCTGCCCCCCGGTAAGATAGTTGACCGCAAGGCACCGGTTTTCAACGAGGTGCAGCAAACACCCGCTCAGGATCACGGACTGTCACCGGAAACATGGCGTCGTCTCTATGGTCGCTACGGCAGTGCGGCCGATACCATCGTTAAGACAGCCAAAGCCGACGACCTTACAACCATTGCCGGTACCCATACGCTGTGGGCCGAATTGCCCTATGTGGCCCAAAACGAGCAAATCAGGCATCTTGGCGATTTGCTGTTGCGGCGCGTTCGTATCGGGCTATTGACACCCCAGGGCGGAAAGGCGTATTTAAAACGCATTCAAAAACTCTGTAAAAAAGTTTTGCCGTGGGATCGGCGGCGCTGGAAAGAAGAAATCAATAGTTACCTGGCGCAATGGAATCATGCCCACGCTCTGCCGATCCGACGCGCCGAAGTTTTGGCTCAAAGAAAAATTATCTCTTTTAAGGCCCTGGGAGCGGTTTTGAGTTCCATCTATTATAAAATTGTGTCTGTAAAAAAGCGGCGGAAAGCCTGAATACAGATATCGTTGATTGGTTGATTAAATGAACAGCAAAGACCTCCTGTTGGCCATTGACAACGGCACCCAGAGCCTGAAAGCCTTGATCTTCGATCTCGAAGGACAACTCCTGGTAAAGGAGCTCGTGCCGTTTACCCCTTATTTTTCAAAACAGCCTGCCTGGGCCGAACAGGATCCGGATGTTTTCTGGAAGGCGCTTTGCCGGGCCTGTCAGGGACTTTGGCGTCAAAATCATAACTACCGAAAACGCATTGCCGGTGTGGCCATCACCACCCAACGGGGTACCGTGATCAATGTGGATGAAAACGGCAAACCCCTCAGGCCCGCGATGCTCTGGCTGGATCAGCGGAAAACCTATGGATTACCACCTGTGGGTGGCCTGTGGGGCGCTCTTTTCGGGATCGCCGGCCTCCGTAAGACAGTGGCCTACCTCCAGGCGGAAGCCGAAGCCAACTGGATCAGCACCTATCAACCGGAAGTCTGGCAAAAGACTCATAAATACCTGCTGCTCTCCGGATATCTGACTTATAAACTGGTCGGAAAATTTGTCGATTCCGTTGGTTGTCAGGTCGGCTATATTCCCTTTGACTATAAACGCCTGCGACTGTCCGCCTGGTGGGATTGGAAATGGAAGATTTTATCCCGTATTGAGCCTTCAATTATGCCGGAGCTTATTCCTCCCAGCCAGATTCTCGGACCCATAAGTGCCGCAGCAGCGGATGAGACCGGAATTCCCCAAGGGCTGCCTCTGGTGGCGGCGGCGGCTGATAAAGCCTGTGAGGTCATCGGTTCCGGAAGTCTTGAATCCAACATCGGTTGTTTAAGTTACGGCACAACCGCTACCATCAATGTTACCCACAAAAAATATGTCGAACCCATTCCAATGATTCCGCCCTATCCAGCGGCCGTCCCCGGTTATCATACCGTCGAAGTCCAGGTGTTTCGCGGATACTGGATGGTCAACTGGTTCAAGGAAGAGTTCGGCCATCTCGAAAAACGGCAGGCCGCCGAATTGGGAATCACACCTGAAGAACTTTTTGATAAACTCATCGATGAGATTCCACCGGGTTCAATGGGATTGATGCTCCAGCCGTATTGGACGCCGGGATTGAAAACGCCCGGACCCGAGGCCAAGGGTGCCATTATCGGCTTCGGGGATGTTCATACCCGCGCGCATCTGTACCGTTCGATTCTAGAAGGTCTGGCTTACGCCTTAAGGGAAGGCAAAGAACGCATTGAAAAGCGCAGCCGCACACCGATTACCAGCCTGCGGGTGTCGGGCGGCGGCAGTCAGAGCCGCAATGCCATGCAGTTAACAGCAGATATATTCGGTTTGCCAACCGTCAAACCCCATCTCTACGAAACCTCGGGACTGGGGGCGGCCATTAATGCGGCCGTTGGTTTAGAACTGCATCCGGATTTTAAAACGGCGGTAAAGGCCATGACCCACGTGGGCGAGGTTTATGAACCGGACCAACGCAACCACCGGCTTTATGAAGCGCTCTACCATGACATCTACAAGAAGATGTACAAGCGTTTGAAACCCTTATACAAGCGCATCAGGGAGATTACGGGATACCCGAAATAATAAATTGAGTAATATTTTGCTCATTAAAATTGGACCATTATCGGGGAAATTCTAATAGTATGTGTGAGATACTAAGGTTTCAGGTGTCGGGTGTCAGGTGTCAGACCAGCCTCCGGCAAAAAAACGGCCGGTCTAATCGAAAAAGAAACTGAAGTTTCATAGGATCTGCATAGTATAAAGGTGTCAGGAATTCGGAAGTTGGAATGCGGAATGCGGAAAATAAGAAAAGGCGCAGGAGGCACACCACAAATATTTAAATAGACGTATCATCCCGCGATAGCGGGGGCGTATGCATGCGATTTAATCTGATTCTTTTCGTACTCGTCCTCGTCCTCGAAATCAGAATTTATAGGGGACGAGGGACGAGTACGAGGACGACGACGAGGATGAATTCCGTGCTCTGCACGTGTGGAACTTCACGAAAATCACATTGGATTCATGAAGTTTCATACAAGCAGCGCCGCTGGTCCGAAAAGCGGCCAGTTTGATCGAAGCAGAGACTCTAAAAAAGCGAATATCGAATGTCGAATGTCGAAGTAAGGAATCCTTTCGATTTTAAAAGAACGCTCATAAAATTGACGGAGCGAAGCGACATCCTCAAATATTCAATTTGCAATCATTCAATTTTCAATTTCCGTTTGTCCCGGTCAGGAGGCTTAAATATGAATCGACTTTCTATTCTTGCGGTGGCTTTTCTATTTTTGATGATACCTCAGCATCTTTTCGCCGGGGAAAAATTATTGACCATCATTCATTCAAATGACATGCACTCCCACTTTTTGGGGGCCTCGCCCAATATCGATTACTCGCCCCTGGTTAAAGGTGAGGACAAAACCATCGGCGGATGGGCACGAATTGCTACGGTCATCAAAGAAGTAAAAAAAGAGCGCTCCAATCCGGTGCTGGTTGTCGATGCCGGTGATTTTTTAATGGGGTCGCTGTTTCATATGCTAAGCCGGGAGCAGGCCTTTGAGCTCAGACTTTTAAGCATGATGGGATATGATGCGGTTACCCTGGGCAATCACGAATTTGATCTGAAACCCGGCGGACTTGCGCGCATCCTCACCAGCGCCCGCAATTCCGGGCAGATCCCCTCCGTGGTTCTCTCCAATGCCGTCTTCAGCCGGGAAAGCAGCAAAGATGATGCCCTTGAAAAGATTTTCGAGCAGGGGATTGTCAAACCGTATCGGGTGCTGGAAAGAGGGGGCCTTCGAATCGGCCTGTTTGGACTGCTGGGAAAAGACGCCGCTGAAGTTGCGCCCTTTGCCTCACCCGTCTCCTTTGAGGATCCCATCACTACGGCCCAAAAGATGGTTAAGATTTTGCGGGAATCCGAAAAGGTTGATATGGTGATCTGCCTGTCTCACAGCGGTTTGTCGGAAAATAAGAAACGTTCGGAAGATGAAATCCTGGCCCGGGAAGTAAACGGCATCGATGTCATCATCAGTGGCCACACCCACACCAAAATCGACGCTGCATTGCAAATCAACGATACCATCATTGTACAGGCCTGGGAGTACGGCAAGCAATTGGGGGTGCTCGATGTGGCTTTTAACGACGGGCAAGTATCGCTGAAAAAATATCGGCTGGTCGATATAGACGATACCATTCAGGGCGATGCTGAAATTTCAAATCAAATCAAGGCATTCGAGGCTGAAATCAACCAACGGGTATTGGCCGAAGAAGATTTCACTTTCAGAGAAATTATCGCCGAAACGGAGTTTGATCTTTTTTTGACAACCGATGAATCCAACCTGGGAAATCTCATCGCGGATTCCATGCGGTGGTATGTCAGTCAGAATGAGGTCGGCTCAGCCGATTCCGCTGCCCAAAACACCGTTGCAGTGATTTCCAACGGGGTGATCCGTGATCCCATTGTCAGGGGCGAAACCGGCCAAATTGCGGTGTGTGATGCGTTCAGGGCCATACCGCTGGGGATCGGCTTTGATGAAGCTGAAACCATGGGCTACCCGCTGATAACCCTTTACATCTATCCCTCGGAGTTAAAAGAAAACCTTCGAGGTCCTGACCAGCATTTTCCAGCTGAAAGGCAGCGACTATTTCCTTCAGGTCTCCGGGGCACGGTTCACCTACAACCCCAACCGCATGTTATTCGATCGGATTACCGAAATCTGGCTGGGAGATGAAGAAACCGGCTATCAACTTCTGGACTACTCGGAATCAAATCGCACCCTGGTAAGGATCGTCGCCGATATCTACAATGCAACCTTTTTGAAAGTCATCGGGGATTTTACCTGGCACGTTCTGGACATCGTTCCCCAAGGACCGCCACGGCACCCCCGTTGACGATCTGAAAACGATGCGCCAGGATGCGGATAACCACAAACCGGGAATTCAGGAACTCAAGGAGTGGAAGGCGGTGCTGGAATATCTCAAAAGCTTTGCAGACACCGATGGTGACGGACTGCCGAATGTGCCTGACAAATACCGCGGCAAGCTGGGCCGGAATGTGGTCGATGCCAGCTGGAACCCTTACAAGCTGCTTAAACGCGGCACTTATGTCACATGGATTGCGTTTTCTGCCTTGCTGCTGGGGATTTTTCTGGTACTGGGAATTGTTCGTTTCATTATCAAAAAGGTTGGATAGAAATAAAAATGGAAATAAAAAAAATTATTGGGACCGGCAATCGCATCCTGGAGATTGATCTCAAATCAGAACAGGTCAAGGAATTTGAAGTCACAGATGATGACCGCAAGCTGTATCTGGGCGGCAAGGGCCTGGGATTGAAGCTTCTTTTCGAAAGGCTTGCGCCGGGCATCGATCCGCTGGGCGAGGCTAATTATCTGGCCTTTATGATGGGCGTTTTAATGGGGACCGGAGCGCCCTGTTCCGGTCGCTTCGCAGCCTTAACAAAATCGCCGTTAACCGGAATCATGCTGGCCTCGTCATGCGGGGGGCCTTTCGGGATGGCCTATAAAACGGCAGGATATGACGGATTGCTGATTACCGGTAAATCCGAAAAACCGATATATCTGGAAATTGACAGCAGACGGCGTAAAATTCCGGGATGCCGCCCACCTGTGGGGCAAGGACACAGCTGAGACCCAGCAGGCGTTGAGCAGCGGCAGAAAAATCGGTGTGCTGGCCATCGGCCCGGCAGGTGAAAACCGGGTGCGGTACGCCAATATCGCCAGCGGTCATCGATTTCTCGGTCGAGGTGGAATGGGCGCCGTAATGGGCGCTAAGAACCTGAAAGCCATTGTTGCCCACGGGGGAACATACAGGATCTTGCCGAATAATCCGGATAAATTCAAGGCCGTATGCAAAAAAGCAACCCAATACATCAAAGCCAATAAATACACCGGGGATCTTTATCGCAACTACGGCACCAATTCCAACACCCGGCCCTGCAACGAAGCCGGGCTGATACCGGTAAACAATTTTTGCCACGGCAGCGACAAAAGGACTGAGGACATTTCGGGTCAAACGATGCAAAAAAAATACAATACCAGTTTTGACACCTGCAAACCCTGCACCATTCTTTGCGGGCATAAGGGAACCTACCCGGACGGCAGCGAACAGCACCTACCGGAATACGAATCCGTTAATCTTCTGGGGCCGAATCTGGGAATTTTCGACACCGACCGGATCTCTGAGTTCAACGATATCTGCGGCCGGATGGGAATGGATACCATTTCCAGCGGCGTCACCCTTTCATGGGTCATGGAAGCAGGAGGAAAAGGGCTGATCGAGACCGATCTTAAATTCGGCTCACCCGAGGGTATTGCCGACACGCTGTTAAGTATCGCCCAACGCAAAGGTCAGGGAGATGAATTTGCCAACGGCACCCGCTGGTTGTCGCAAAAATATGGCGGTAAAGAATTTGCGATCAATATTAAAGGTCTTGAAATGGCGGCTTATGATCCGCGTGGTTCCTGGGGTCAGGGACTGGCCTATGCGGTGGCCAATCGGGTCGCCTGTCACCTCTCAGCCTATTTAATCGCGTTGGAAGTATTTTTTAAATATCTTGATCCCTTTAAAACCTATGCCAAAGCAGAATTTACCAGGCTTTTTGAAAGTGCCTTCTGCGGTGTGAATTCGCTGCATACCTGCCAGTTCACCTCATATGCCTATACCATGGAACCACCGCTTATCAAGTACACCCCGGACCCGGTTCTGGCTCTAATGATGCAGTATCTTCCCCAGCTAACAACCAAACTGGTAGATTTCAGCATCTATTCCGACCTTTTTGAAGCCGTATCCGGAATCCCAATGTCGGCCGGCGAATTTCTCATAGCCGGAGACCGCATCCATGTTTTGGAGCGGCACATGAACTGCCGGGAAGGAATTTCCCGCAAGGACGATACCCTGCCGGATCGCTTATTGAATGAAGCCAGAGAAGGGGATCTTCATAATAGAACGGTACCCCTGGAGAAAATGCTCGATAAGTATTACCGCCTGAGAGGCTATGATACCAATGGTATTCCGACGGTTGATACCCTGAGGAAGCTTGGCATCCAGGTTTAGTTGATTGGTTAATTGGTTAAGTGGTTGTAAATATGGATTTATGTCATATTTGCAAAATAAAAAGAGCTATTTTTATAGTAAATTATGAGATCTGAAATAACTATGAACTTATTGGTAAAATTATAAGGGGAAGCTCGCTGATGAAAATACCGCCAAAAGGGTTGCCGAAAGAGGACATTTTTAAAATTCTTAAAAGTTATAAAGGTAAAGACCTGGACTGGAAGTCCGGCAAGGTTTTGGGCTATATCTATGATCCCGGGCAAAAAGCCCATGATGTCATCAATGATGCCTACACCCTGTATCTCACCGAAAATGGTCTTGACCCGTTGTCGTTTCCGAGTCTGCTGCGGCTGGAAAATGAAGTCGTGGCAATGACCGCCGGCCTGCTGGATTGCGACCACGAGGTCGTCGGCAATTTTACCACCGGTGGTACCGAAAGCCTGATCCTGGCTGTGAAAACAGCCCGTGACCACTCGCGAACCGTCAAACCGCACATCAAGGAGCCGGAACTGGTTTTGCCCATCACCGCCCATGCTTCTCTTTTCAAAGCGTGTCACTACCTGGGTGTAAAACCGGTGGTAACACCGGTCCATGACGATACCTATCGCGCCGATGTCGATGCCATACGCGCTGCCGTCACCGACAATACGATATTGCTGGTCGGCTCAGCCCCCGGCTACGCCCACGGCGTCGTGGACCCGATTCCGCAAATTGCGGCCCTGGCGCAGGAAAAAGGATTGTTGTGCCATGTGGATGCCTGTGTCGGGGGTATCCATCTTTCTTACATGCGTAAACTGGGTTATGATGTAGCGGACTTTAATATGAACGTGCCCGGTGTGACCTCTTTATCGGTGGATCTTCACAAATACGGTTATGCCGCCAAAGGCGCTTCGATCATTTTATACAAAAATAAAGAGCTGCGAAAATATCAATTCTGGGCATGCTCCCGCTGGACCGGTTATACCGTCATTAATCCCGCGGTTACCAGCAGCAAGACCGGAGGCCCCATGGCCGCTGCCTGGGCGGTCTTAAACTATATGGGAGATGAAGGTTATATGGAAATTGTGACAGAAGTCATGGCCGCCACCAAAAAGCTGGTTGACGGCGTAAACCGCATTGACGGGCTACGGGTTTTAGGCAAACCGGACATGTGTATGTTTGCTTTGGCATCCACTACTGAAAAAATTAATGTCTTCCGCCTGGCAGATGAGATGAAGAAAAAGGGATGGTATCTGCAGCCCCAGTTTGCACGGGACAATTCACCCTCAAATTTGCACATTTCCTTGACGCGTGCAACCGTGTCCCGGGCGGAAGAATTCTTAAACGCTTTCGAAGAGACCGTTGCAGAAATTAAAGCAGCGGCCAATGGATCAAAGAGACCCGTGATTTGCAGAATGAACTCAAAAAACTCTCCCTTAATTATGATGACGAAACGTTCTTCAAACTGGCGGAAATGGCCGGCGTGACCGGTACCGAAGCGCCGGAGACCATGGAAAAGGTCAACATGCTGCTCGAAGTTCTGCCTTATGATGTTTCCGAATTTATGCTGACTGAGTATCTGAATAACATGATGGTGCCGGAGTAATCGTTCAGGGGTTTCGAGGTTCAGCCCAGCCGCCAGCTAAAAAAACGGCTGGTCTAATCGAAAAAAAACTGATGAACGTCGAACATTGAACGTCCAACATCGAATAATGAATTCTGTCAATTTAAAAAAAAGACTGAGCAAAGAGAATCTACCCTTCGAAATTTTGCGGTTCAGTATTCTGCGGTTCGCTTGTTTTAAAATAGATAAAGCGTAGCGTCATCAATATAGACAGGATTTACAGGAATATTTGGAGATTTTCTTGGAGAGAGGCTAGAAAATGGAATTTAAACTACTCTACTGGTACTGGCTGGTATTTGGAATGGTCCTCATTATTGCCGAGTTATTTATACCCAGTTTCACCATCTTCTGGTTCGGTTTGGCTGCAATCCTCGTTGCGGGCGTTCTTTTTATGCTTCCGGATCTGGCAATAAGCTGGCAATTATTTATTTGGGCCATTGCCTCCTGCATCTTCACTTTTCTTTGGTTCAAGTTTTTTAAGCCGTTGATGGTGGATCGCACCAAAGCCGGAATTTCCAGGGAAGCTATTTTGGGCGAAACCGGACAAGTCATCAGGATTCCCGAGCAGGAAAACCGCGGTATTGTCCGTTTTACAACCCCTCTTTTAGGAACGGATGAATGGCCGTTTATTTGTGATCAAAAACTTGCTGCCGGTGACCGTGTGACGATAAAGGATATCTCCGGCAATACCCTGATCGTCGTGAAGTGAGAATCATAATACTTCCTAATGTCATTCTTAACCCGGCAACCAAACTCGTCATTCCGGCCGTAGCGTAGCGAAGAGCCGGAATCCAGAAGAGGCCCTGCAATTACATGATTCCCGTTTTCGCTGGGAATGACAGGATGGTAGATATCAGATGGTCTATTTTCTAAGAAGTTCATTATTGTTCAGGCATTGATTCACCGCCCGCTTCGCTCGAGACGCAGAGATTGCCGAGAAACTTTTTTATAACTTTCAGGTAAGAGGGCAGAAAATTATAACACACGCCCTTCGGGCAATAGTATCGCGTGCCATTTTCACTCCGTCACGCATAAGTAATTTATTACGGTTGAGGCGGATAATCCTTTATGTTTGCCGTCCTCTCAACGGCTGACATAAAATAAATATTCTCAGCGCACTTTGCGGCTCTGCGGTGAGTAGTAAATTTTAAGGAGAAGAATTCATGGAAGGATTAATCGTTGTCGCGGTTTTCGTTGTTTTGGTTTTGGTAACCATTTCCATAGGTGTCAGAATTGTACCCCAGGGGAGCAAGCAAGTTGTCCAAAGACTCGGAAAATTCCACCGGACTCTCGGCCCGGGATTGAATATCATCTTTCCCTATATTGATCGAGTCGCAAATAAAGTAACAACCAAGGACATTGTGTTGGATATTCCATCTCAGGAAGTTATCACTAGAGACAATGTTGTCATCATTGCCAATGCAGTGGCTTATATAAATATCGTTTCCCCGGAAAAATCCGTCTACGGGGTCGAGGATTATCGTCTGGCTATTCAAAACCTGGTGCAAACCGCTCTGCGTTCAATTATCGGAGAAATGGACCTGGACGACGCCTTGTCATCAAGAGATGAAATCAAGGCAAAATTAAAGGCTGCGATTTCCGATGACATCGCCGATTGGGGCGTCACCATAAAAACCGTCGAAATCCAGGACATCAACCCCTCCGAGACCATGCAGAAAGCCATGGAAGAGCAGGCCGCCGCTGAAAGAGAGCGCCGAGCGACCGTGACCCGTGCCGATGGAGAAAAAGCGGCCGCAATCCTTGAAGCTGAAGGCCGCCTGGAGGCCTCAAAGCGTGATGCTCAGGCAAAGGTGGTTCTGGCGGAGGCCAGCCAGCGAGCCATACAAAAAGTAACGGCTGCCATTCAAGACAATGAACTGCCTGTCGTGTTTTTACTCGGCGAAAAGTATATTGAAGCCCTCAAACATTTATCCACGTCGCAAAACTCAAAGGTCATCATCCTTCCCGGAGATATCCCGGCTGCTGTGAGAGGGATTATCGGCGCCGTCGGTAATAAATAAGCAGGTATGTAACGGTTCACCGCAGAGACGCAGAGAACGCAAAGGGAAGATGGATTTTCCTTTCTGTTGCTCCGCTAGAAAGCGAAGCGGACATGAAGGGCAGAAAGGAAAACATCTAATGCCTTCAGGAAAAGCAAACGATCGGATCGTGATGGATATCAATTGTCAGGCTTTCATTTAGGATTGGTCCTGAATATCAATGTGCCCGTTATGCGTGATGGCATCGCAAAAATAGTGAACTAATTAGATGAGTAAGGCATTTTTTAAATGGCTCTAATTACTTTGTGTCCTTTTTGTCTGCAGTGGTTTTTAGCGGATCAACGGAAAGCAATAAAAATTTATCCTCAGCGTCCTTTGCGTCTTGTATAATTAAAAAAATAAAATAAAAAAAGAAAGGGGGGGGGTGCGGGGGGTGTCCCCCCGCGCCGCAAAAGTCAATTTTCTCCTGAGCTTTCTTTAATCGGTAAAACCGGCTAACTTGGAGGAAGAGAAGGGTAGCGTCTTGGGCTACGAGCCCGTCGCAGAGTTTCTTCCTTCCGCCAGGTTTAAATCGGGGATTAACTTGGTGCATGACACCGAATAGTTACAAGGCTGATGATTCCTGGCACCTATACCGACAAAGGAGGCTTCGAAATGAAACCGTTTTACATGGGCATTGACGTTAGCAAAGGCTATGCTGATTTCATGATTATTAATTCAAAAAAGCAACCCGTTGTACAAAGATTTCAACTTGATGATACTTTCGAGGGGCACCGGTCGCTTTACTATCTTTTGAGCCGGTTCTTAGCTGATTACCCGGAATCGACATTGTTTGCCGCAGTCGAAAGTACCGGTGGCTATGAGAACAATTGGTACAACTCGTTAATTGAGTTTCAGGGATCTTTGAACATCCAGACCGCCCGGCTCAATCCGCTTGGCGTCATGCACAACAGCAAAGCGGATTTAAAGAAAAACACGACTGATAAGATCAGCGCCCAGAACATTGCCGAATATTTGATCGCCCATCGCGAAAAGGTCGTTTATCAGCAACACGATCAACTGGCTGGTTTGAGAAAACAGTGGGGCTTTATCAAGATGCTCACCAAACAATGCACTCAGTTTTTAAACCAGCTCAACGCACTGATTTACTCGGCCAATCCAGAACTGCTAAGCTACTGCCAAGCTGGGATGTCTGCCTGGATGTTAAAACTGTTAGTCAAATATCCCAGTGCGGATAGGTTGAAAAGAGCCCATGTCAAAACCGTGGCGAAAATCCCTTATGTGTCCAAACAGAAAGCCCAGCAGTTGATTGCCGGCGCCAAGCGCTCCGTGGCTTCGGATACAGATGTTACAACTCAACAGCTCATTGTAGCCACGGCTGAGCAGATTCTCCATTTAAAGAAAACCATTGCAGATCAAACCAATCAGATGCTCCGTGAATGCTCAATACCAGAAGTTGAGCTAATCAAGACCTTTCCCGGGATCAGCGATTTCTCTGCTGTCGGATTGATCATCGAAATTCAGACGGTCAAGCGTTTCGCCGAGGCAAAAAAACTGGCTTCTTTTTTTGGAGTACACCCGGTTTATAAAATCAGCGGAGATGGTGTCGGCGGCTTCAAAATGAGCAAACAGGGCCGTACGGCGCCTCGACAAATTCTGTATATGGCCGCCTTGTCTGCCATTCAATGTAATCCCCTGATCAGGGAAATATATGAAAAACACCAGAAACAGGGAAAACACAACATGGCCGCTCTGGGTATCTGTATGCATAAAATCCTGCGGATTCTTTACGGCATGCTTAAAAATAACAAGCCGTTCAATCCGCACATAGACATCGCCAATAGACTGCGAAGTGTTCGGATGAAAAACGACACACCGGTAAAAAATACGAGCCGCCGTTTTCAGGATTACGACCAAAAGGCTCCTGTGAGCAGCCGTCAGAGGAAAAAAAGACTGGAACGAGAGAGGTCCCATAGCGTCAGTGACACTAAAGTCAGGATCACTGCTCCCGTTCCATTGGCCGACATTATAGCAAACATTTTACCACAATTATAGGTTTTACCGAATTTTCAAAGAACAGGATAAAAAAAAATTACTTGACTTTCCCCAGATTAACTCTGCGGTGAATTATTACGAATTAAGGAATTCTGTCTATTATAAATTGATAGAGCGTAGCGATTCCACCCTTCGATATTCGATATTCTGCGGTTCTCTGTTCAACCCAGTCGCTGTCTGCCGATACGGTCAGTTTGATCGGATAAATTGAATCGCTGTGCTCTGTCTTTATTTTAAATTGACAGAATACATTATTCGATGTTGGACGTTCGATGTTCGACCTGCCCGCAATGCCTTGAAACTGTTGCGAGACAAATTCAATAATTCGAGTCATAACTTAATGATTATTCTAACTCAACGCACTATGCATGGCAGGCGGGTGTTCGACGTTCATTTTTTAGTTAACCTGTCATATGAAAATAGCAAAGACCAAAGTTTCTTTTTTGATTAGACCGGCCGCGATTTACACCCTGTCCCGGGCAGATGCGGGTCTGCATAAGCCAACCGACAGTGGAGGGGAATGCTGAATGAAGATTCTAAAATTTTTCTTATTTACGACCCTTTTGATTCTCCCGGCATCCTGCACCACCGTGCGGCAGGATTATCCGGACCCCGAGCAAAGTTTACGACGTTCTGGAAGATGAGGTCATTTCCCAGCGAATGGCCACCAAACTGACGGAATTCAGTAAAACTGCCAAAAAAGAACTGCTGATCATCAATGCTTACCTGATACCGGATGAACAAATGCTGGCAGAAGCAGGGG
>PVMK01137764.1_pt1 | contig 14317 bp, 18 predicted proteins | sample 1853481 | NCBI WGS metagenome assembly PVMK01 (sample SAMN08533507, study PRJNA380276) | Marine sediment metagenome, whole genome shotgun sequencing project. | reverse complement strand
TCAGAAACGATGAGAGTCGCATTCACACTTCCTTCGTCGCTCTGGATTTTTAAGGCCTCCAGCGGTACCGCAAATTTATCCTCACCAATTCCAAGCAGGCTTTTTCCAAGGATGACAAAGTTGATCTCTCCGGTCTCGGAGTTCAGGTTGACATCCCGGATTTTACCAACATGTTTGCCTTCCAGGTTGTCTACATTCAGGCCGATAAGTTGTTCCGCGGTATAGGCGCTGCTCTCCATCATGCCTGAGGTTTTTTCCCCCATCATGGTTTCATCGGCAAGAGATGGCCCAGTAAACAACGCAACCGCCAGAACTGCCATCAGTAACATAATCAGTTTTTTCATAGTAATACCTCCATAAGATTGATTGTTTGTTGGTCTTTAAAATTTATTATAAACATTAGACCATACTGCAAGGTCAAGGGTTAGATGGTTGTTTTCTAAGAATTGGCAGTAACTACGTATATTCGCTTTTGTTTACGCCGCCCAAATCATGAAGAAAGAGTTGTATTGTTTTACTGGATGGCGGAGCGGGACCAGCAAACTTAAGGATTCCTTTTACATGATGACTGTTACTTTTTTTGATCGATCCAGACAAAACTTCTGTGCAACATACCGTCATTTATCTGGAGATAGGCAAGCTTATGAGAATCAAAATTATGAAGAATTACAGTATGGGTAGTAATGCGTAGCTCGGTAAAGTATTGCAGGGTTCCTTCAGAAGAGGATTTTAAAAGACAGCCTTAACTTCACAGGGCCTTCTGAGTTTAATCTTTTCAATTCATCCTTTTGTCCCCCTTAGCTTGGTGATACAAACCAAACCCAAAGAGCTAATAAAATATACTGCAAATGCTGACGTTCTTGCCAATACAAAGGTTTTCATTTTTTCCCCCTTCATAACTGCAGAAAGTTCTATAAAAAAAATATCTCAAATTATGCTTTAGTATCGACTATAAACATCAAACGTTACGACAAGGTCAATGCTTGGTTTTAAAAAAATTATGGCAAAAAAAAATAAGGACAAAATGAATAAATTAGCACTCAGGATAAAAATTATTTCCACAAGAACACAGCTTAACTGGTGGGATACTTTATATTCTGGTTAGTGAGGTGATTTTTGATGATTTTCAATTGTTTTGATAATGATTCTGGCATCGGGGCAATCTGCAGGCCCGCTACCGACATGATACAATTTAACTGTACTATCAGGTGAGATCAACACATCACCACCTCTCTGGTGAATGTCGCTTGGCTGATTTTTTAAGCTTCCCACCCTTGATGATTTCCTTTATGTATGCCAACCAGGTCGAAGGTCCCCATATATCCCAAAAACCTGCCTGTAACATCCCATAAGCATGATACACGTCTCAATCTTTATCAACGAGAAGAGGCCATTCAATTCCGGTTTCCTGAATGTATTGTCTGGTTTAATAATTGGTTTCAAAAGTTACCACGACTATTTGGGTGTCAATTTTATCAAATTCGGGTTGTAGCTCCTGCAACTGCAAAAGATGGGCTCGACAAGATAGTCAACCCAGATGGCGATGAAATACCATAAGGAGCCATCTGCCGGCAAAATCGGCAAGTTTGTAAGACTCTCCGTTCATATCTTGCAGGTGAAATGGGTTTGCCGATTTCCCAACAATTTTTTTGGGAATCAAAGATTCTTCTCACGAAATTAGAATTTCATTGCTCTAAAAGGCAGTTTTTAAACTGTTTCTCCAGCCGTCAAATAAGATGGCTAATCCATAACGAATATTCCTTATCAAAATTTAATTGACTCTGCACAAGTATATCATTTGGATTCACTCTCCTGAAGAGTCCCTATATTTTCCGGGTTGTCTTGCTTTTCCTCTCCTGACTCACAGCAGGAAGATCCCTCTGTATGCTCATTTTTACGAAGCATCATAAGCATCATTGCACCCATGCCGATTGGGCAAATCCAAAACAGAAGCGTTTCAAGGGAGGCGGAACTGATTCCTAAAGCCCCAATAACCATAAACCCTACAATAGGCAGACCACAGCAAATTGCCATTATCCACATATGATTAAATCCCTTTTTCCTGTCTCCGTTTTTCTTTACATTCTCAGTTTGTGTTTTCATAGTTTGGTCCATAATAATTCTTTTCAGTAAAATAAAGTGAGACAACAGGCTTTAGCAGTAAAATCATATCCCGGTCATTTTTTCTGATGACTTTTGGCCTATCATAATTGCCCGAGCATTCTTATTGCTTCCTGTCCGATTTCATTGTCGGGGCCCATGTTCACTGTTTTTTGCAATACCGATCTGGCCTCTTCGTTCTTTCCCGCAGACTTGAGAATATATCCAAGACTCAACCAGATTCGTTGGAATCCCGGGTCAGCTTCAGTGCCTTTTATCAGTACCTCTTCAGCAAGATCGGAGTTTCCCGTATAATTATATGCCAGCCCAAGATCATTGAGTGTATCGATATCATTCGGGTTGATTTCCAGTGCCTTTTTATATATTTCAATTGCCTGCATATAGTTGCTGCTTTCAAAGTATTGATCCCCAAGACGGGCGAGGGCTTGTGGATCGCTGGTATCCACCATCAACTCTTCAACAGGCAATACTTTCAGGAGGTTCGGATCGGTAATCGAGGTGAACGCCTGTAAACCACTTTCTGCGACCTCACGGTTTTTGAATGATGGGCGAATAACACAAGCACGGCGATAAAGACCCCATAAGGCAATACCAATTAGAATCCATTTTTTATAAGTCTCCGGCATTATTTTATTATCTCCATTTAGCTAACTCAACTTTTTGAGTTATTTTAGTGTTAGGATTAATTGTTTTGCTGGTAGATTTTCTTTGATTATCTGGCAACTTCAAAATAAGACCTCATGTAAAATTACATATTTGATCTTATTTAGGTAAATTAACAGTAAGCTGAAAATACTTTATAGCCACATATTCTAATTAACTATCGCGCGGAATTCTCCCCGTGCATCTCGTTCATTTCTGATTGGTGATTTCTCCAGAAAGTTTGAGAAATGTCTTCTCCCGGTCTGTGAAAAATTAACAACAGGGCAATGATGCTTACAAGAATAATGGTTGTAATGCCGGAGATTATTGTTAATTTGCGTATACCTGGCTCCGCCAGATAGGATCCAAAAAGTTTTCTGCTGATCACTCTCTTTTCATCCGCTGATTTTTCTTCAAAACATGCAAGAAGAAAGGTCAGGTCAGAAAGCCTATTCATATATTGAAGAAGATATATATTTTCCAATAAGTCTCTATTTTTCATTTTTGTAATTATTCGTTCCGCTTTTCTGATTCCGGTGCGGGCTACATCCAGTTGGGATGAACCCTTTTCCTGACCAAAAGCCACAAAGCCGGGAGGCAGTGCCAATGCTTCTTCCAAGTCCTCGACCAGATTTTCTACCCATTTCACATCGGCTTCGATAATTCTTTTTTTGGGCGGCTTTCCATGGCTTTTGAGAACAGACAATTCCGCCCCAACAACAAAAAGTTTTTTCTGAATAAGAAGAATAATCCGCTTAATACGTTTTATCTGTGCCGAAGCTCTTGCCAATCCAAGGAATGAATTTGCCTCGTCAATAGCTCCCGTTGCCTCGATAACAAGGTCAAACTTTGGAACTCTCTCGCCACTTAAGGTGCTTGTGTAACCCATGTCACCTTTTTTAGTACTTATATTCATAAAAAAACCCTGTGCTCTGAAAATGATTTATGATGAAATAGCGGATAAGATATATATCAATCCACCATATTTTTGTTCGATTGAAGTCTTCTGGAAATAGCGTTCAACCGACTCCCACGGCTGAACTTCGAAGTATTCGGAGGTGAATCCGAACGGCTTTCCCAGGCGCAGGACTATTTTGAACAGCCATAATGGCAACCTCTCAGGCTGCTTGCCATCCAGTATTACCAGATGCCCGCCCGGTACGATGGCTTTGGAGGCTGCTTCAATCACACGATCGTATTCGGCGATATAACCGAATACACCTGTTGCCAAAACTCCATTGATCTCTTCCGGAAAGTCATAATCAGCAATGTCGGACTGTATCAACTCAACGTTTTTCCAGCCGGATCGTCCAACTCTATCCCGTGCAATATCGAGCATTCCTTGCGTAAGATCAACCCCAATCAGGCGCCCTTCAGGTCCAATTCGTTCCATGAGAAAGGGAAAATTTAAACCTGTTCCACACCCAAGCTCAACAACACAGTCCCCTTTGTTAAGAGATAACTTTTTTATCGCCAGCAAACGGTACGCTTTCATTCGTAAACCAATCATCCTGTATAGAATTGTGGTGAAGTCGTAAAACTTCGCCCCGGATTGATAAAGAGCCTGGACATTTTGTTGTGACTGCATGACTGTTATCCCATTAACCGCAGCAGCCTCCTTTGTGCTGCTCTTCATCATTACCCTGGCTGTGATTACCCAGTTCTTTCTGATCGGCCCCATGGCCTTTGTCATGGTCATGGCCACCACCACAACAACCGCCATTCTTTCGCACCATAAAGTAGATAAGGGCTCCAATTCCAACTATCCATAAAAGACTTCCTAAAGATGTCATTATTTCTACCTCCTGTAATGGTTGTGGTGATCGAGTTTACAACCAAGGCGTTCCTGGGTGTCTGGGTCAAGGGCTTCCAGTATTTGGTTTTCACAAGCAGGACTATGGCCATCACATGTAGAAGCCAAATTTTCCAAGGCATCCTTTATTCTGTAAAGATCAAGCATTTTATTTTCAACGTCCTGTATTTTGATAAGTGTTTTGCTTTTTATGTCTTTATTGGAGGCATGAGATTCAGACTTGAGAAACAACAATTCCTTTATTTCATTCAATGAAAATCCCAGTTTCTGAGCCCTTGTTATAAACCTTAAACGTGATACTTCTTCTTGATGGTAATAATGATGAATTGATTCTGCTTTAGGCTGCGTCTTTATCAACCCCAGTCGCGTATAAAATTGTACTGCATTAATCTCTAATCCTGCTTGCTCTGCCAATTTGTCTAAGGTAAGTCCGTTCATTTTCACTCTCCATCATTTTGATTCTTAATCGTTTTAAGCTTAGTCACAGATAAGGGACTTTGCTTTAGGCTCTATGTTTCTACATATTTTTCCAGTGACTAAATAAAATTGGAGGAAAATATTGGGCGGTTTAACGTCGCGCCCAGGACCTAATTCAATGCCCTCCGCTGCAATGAGCGACTATGGGGATCATAAACCGTTTCATGTGACACCTCCTTTGGGGATAAGGTTTTCAGGAAAGGGGCTTCCCAAGTCCTGCATCCTGCAGGGCTTTTTCATTAATACCCCGTCCAGTGCAACAACCGGTCAGTTTACCATCAACTGCAACTGCCGGAACAGATTGGACATCAAGCTCCTTTGCCCGTTTCCATGACCCTGAATCCTGCATATTCAACACAGTCACATCACAGGATGGACAGGCAAGTTTCCTTACTCTTTCTTCGGCTTCAATGCAAAGTGGACAGCCGGCAGAAAAAATTTCAATTTTTCTGGTTCTGCTCATGATCAACCTCCTTTAAATACTTTATAAGTATTGGGTCGGATTTGTTTTTTAAATCCCTTTTAAAAAAATATAAGCCTTGGACCATACTACAAGGTCAAGGGCTTTTTAAAATCAAGAGCAGACACATTATAATTCTCGCTGATATCGACCAAATTCTTCAGTATCTCTCAAAATAATTTAGATATTGAAAAGCAGAATTGGATGAGCTAAAGGGAAACTTGAATATGCGGATTATGCTGCATATTTTCTCTAATCAAAAACAGTATTATTCCAATGAAGACCATAAGAAGACTTAATATCTGTCCCATGGTAATTGAAGCGACGACAAAACCGATCTGTGAGTCAGGTTGTCGAAACAATTCTATAAAAATACGAAAAAGACCGTATAGGATTAAAAAACAGCTGAGCATGACCCCAGACGCCCATTTTTTTTGGTGTTGGAAATCTTTGAGTTTCCAGAGGATTACAAATAGAAGCAAGCCTTCAAGCAAACTCTCGTAGAGTTGTGAAGGGTGGCGGGGCAATGGACCGCCTTCAGGGAAGATCATTCCCCACGGGACATCTGCCACCCGTCCATACAGTTCACCGTTAATAAAGTTTCCAATTCTGCCTAAACCCAGTCCGATAGGCACGGTTACAACATATATGTCCGCGGTTTTGAAAAAGTTGAGCTTATGATGTCTGCAAAAAAGATATCCTCCTAAAATTACACCGAGGAGTGCGCCATGAAAAGACAAGCCTCCATGCCAGATTGCAGCAATTTCTAAGGGGTGTTTCAGGTAATAGAAGAAATTATAAAACAGGACATAACCTAATCTGCCGCCAATGATCATGCTGATTAGGAGAATGGAGTTCAGGTTTTCATAATGTAGTTCGAGATCGTGCAGTTCGTATTTTTTTATCTGATATCGAACCAGCAGAAAGGTAGAGATGAAGCCCAAAACATACATCATCCCGTACCAGCGGACATGCAGTGGCCCGAGATGCAAGAGAAAAGGATCTATTTGCGGGTAAGAAAGCATTATTCGGTTGATTTTTTAATTTTTCTTGATTGGTTGTTGATCAATAATAATTTTGCCTTGATTTTATTTATTGAATAGTGCCTGACCAGATGCACCAGTTGTATTGTATTTTACTTTCTCTGCATTCTCTTTTCCTTTAATCATTTTTATCAAGTTCGAAGGGTGAAGCGTGTAAGATTCCATTTTCTTGTTTTCTGTATTCATGTGCTTTTCAATAGCAATCCTGAAGGCTTCTTCAAATGTGTTCATTTTGCACCTCATCTGTTGAAAAATATTGATGTCAATAAGTTCAATGGAAAGACTTGAAACGCCAAGTTGTAATTATTTTAAGGCGCTTCAAGTCAAGAGGATAAGGAATTATAAAACTCATTTACCATCCTCTCATAAAGAGGCCACTCTACTATTTAATGCTCAACACCATTTAATATTTAAATCCCTTCACGTGTGGCCATGCTTTATGACATTTGATGAATTCAATATCCATGCCAAAAGAAAAACCAAGGTATAACAAAAAATTTATTTCAATAATTCTAAGGTATTAAGAAAGTCTATACATATGTAGAGGCTTTTAAGAGAAAAAATCTTGAGGTGAATACTATTACTCATCGGAACAAATCAGTTGAAGAAAATTCTCCATTTGAATCAAATCTCAATCCGTTGGAAAAAACGAACATTGATGAACTGCACTTTAAAGTAAATTTGGATACCCATTCTGTTGCCCTTGATCAATATTAGTTAGAGGAATTTTTGTCTAGAGGCAGGCCTTCATTATGAAGAATATTCTTCGTCTGACTGAAGAATATCGTTGATTCGGCGCAGGGGCAACTCATATCACAAAAAAAATCTTTAAGACTGGAACTATATAGAATTAAATATCTTCTACGATGTTATCCTGATTTGAAAACTTGAAATATCGGCATACAAATCCACTGGCATGTTTTTTGCTTTATTACAGTTTAAACAATAAAAGCCTTAACAGGTGGCCCCGTTTTTTTAATAACAGCGATTAATTTACTGGAAATTGCTGAAGGAGACTACAGGCTATGACGGGAGCAGAAGTCATACAAAAACTGATAACTATAATCAGCATCGCTCTTTTATTTTTCACGTTGTCCCTTGGCATTTCGTATGCCGAAACTGAAAAAACTTCACTCATTATTTTGAGGGTTAGCAACTTAACCTGTAGTGACTGTCACGGGGCAATCATCAATGGATTGCTCCAGCTTGATAAGAATATCCTGATGAATTCCGATCGAAACAAACGATCATTGATAATTACATATCCTGATACATTGGAAGACAAAGAAATTGTTAGAGCAATTCAAAAACTCGGTTATAAAGTGGGAATAGAGACTTCCCAAACAAAAAGGCAGCGAAATTGCACATACTCAAAAAGGCAGTCGTGTCACGTATGGATACTGCACAAGCACCTGCAGTGCCTCCTCCAGCACATGGAAACAGTTCTACGAACGTTATTTCGCCAAAAATAAATAAAAGAAAAGTTTAACAGCTAGCCCGGGTTTCTCACAAGTCGAGACCTCGGATAGACAAAGTGTAAGGAGGTTGAGCTATACTTTAGTATGCACCCTTAAAGACAGGGTATAAACTAAACGCCTTACACTGCAGGCTATACGGATGTATCGGCTTGACTTGCGCGAACAATTCAGCACATTTTTTATTTGAAGCATTCTCAAACACTCTGTTCCTGTCAATATCACGTATACTATCTTCTATGCCCTCAGACTATCACCATTCACTATTCCACTTTGTTTGGACTTTAACATTTTCTCTGCCTAAAACGAGACTGTATATGATGGGAATAATGAAGTAAGCAAGGTCAGTTTATTTGTCAAAAGTAATATGCCAAAGGCCACAAGCAGTATGCCGCTGGCAAGCATGATAACTCTCATATACTTTCTTATTTTTTTCGAATAGCTGAGAAAAGAATTGAAGGCTAACGAAGCGAACAAAAAAGGAATGGCCAGCCCCAGCGAATACATGGAGAGCAGTTTTACACCATAAAGAGTTGAGCCTTGAGCGCTGGCGTAAAGTAGTATGGTTCCTAGTATCGGACCGATACATGGCGTCCAGCCGGCAGCAAAGGCGGTTCCTACAATAACTGAGCCTAGATATCCTGTGGGCTTGCCGCGCAAATGAAACCTTTTGTCTTTCTGCAAAACATTGACCTGGAAGAAACCGGCTACAAAAAAGCCGAAAAAAATTATAACCACTCCTCCAATAATCCTTATCCAGTTTTGGTAGCTATTCAAGAGTTTGCCTATGACGGATGAGGATGCGCCAAGGGAGATAAACACCAAAGAGAATCCCAGGATAAAAAAGAGAGAATTCGTCAAGGTGAGCATCCGGATTCTTTTTTTATCAGTTGCATCCTGCAGGTCTTCAAATGAAACGCCGGTAATATAAGAAACATATGATGGCATAAGCGGCAGCACGCATGGAGACAAAAAGGACAGAAGGCCGGCTACCAGTGCTCCGATGTATGGAAAAGCGCTAAAAAAATCACTCATTCTCAAATCCTAATTAATATTTTTTTTAGTTTAATTCTTATGATATGAGCTGCAGAGAGCGACGGAAGGACGACAAGTCAGTCTTGCCGTCCTTTATCAATGCAGATCAATACAGCCTTTGTTTTGCTAGACTCGTTCAAGGCTTAACTGAACGGCCGCCAGAATTTCCTGTCAACTTTTTTGCGTACCTGGCCGATATCAAGACCCTTGTCTTGCATAATCTTCGCATAAAAAGCTTGATCCTGACAAATAGTACACTTAGAAGCATGCTTGTCGGTAAAGCAACTTAGAAGGCTTTTGTGACCGATTGTTTTTTTACAATAGCAAAAGCAGTACATAGAATCCAAAAGTTCAGGGTTCTCCTGGGCTACCTTGTATGCAGAAGCGGTCTTCCCTGTAAAACGGGCGGGAGAGAGGACAGATTTAGTCTCGCCGCCTTTCAGTTTCTCAAGGCTGGTTTCGTTAGTTACACTGCTGGAAGTATTTAGCCCGGTTTCAATGCTTGAAGTTTTCTTATACGCAACATCTTTAGCATTTACAAAGCCGGTTTTGTTTCCCCGAAGGGCAAAAAATCCGACCCCGATAACTGCAATCAGGACAATTGCAATCGGAAAAAATGGAATTTTCGTAGTGTTTTTTGCGGGTTTTTGATATTTTTCAGTTTTCTGTTTTTGGGTTTTCTTAACTTCTTTTTTACTCATTTCGTGCCTCCTTAACTAATTCAGATAGTTATGTTTTCGAATTAGGATTTTCTTTGACTGGTTTCGCATCTCCTTTGAGTTAGTGAATATGGCGTGGTGCCATCGGCAGGTTCAGCAGATACACATTGAGGGTGACAAGTACAAGGGACAGCAAGAGCATGGGCAAGAGCGCCCGAAAAGCTATACTGCCGTTCTTGTAATTTTTTAAAGAAAGTCTGTAGCCGGCATACAGGGAATAAACAAAAAAGATCAGCAGCAGGGACATTTGAATCCAATACAAGAAAGAAGCATCAATAAGCGGTTCTGCTGCCAGAAGCCAATCAGGTTCACCAGCGTTGAAAGGGGTGTAAATGTTAATAAATCTTTGCACAGCAGGGAGTGCGCCCCCTGATTCATTCAACAAATGTCCTGCATTATGGGCCAGATGCAACGAAAGCCCGATGGGAATAAACATATAACCGAAGGTTGTAAAGGTTTTGACGAGTCCATTATGATTTGCCTGACCGCTGAGTTTGTTGGAAAATACTGAGGCCAGAAGCAGCGCTCCGGGAATGATAATGAGGGAAAAGAGAACATACAGAAAAGACTTGGCAACAACCTCGATGGTATAATCATATTCTATGCCAAGCAGTTCGGCCGGGACCAGAGTTTTCGCTGCCGCCATCCATTCTTCCCAGGGTTCAAGCATGTCCCCGGTCACAAAAATACTGACCCCGACAAGGACAATTGCCAAAGCCGCTTCATCAAGCGAATATCTTGAGGTTGTCCACGCATCCTTGAAAAAGGGCCTGAAGCGCAACGAGATATTGTTCCTTGAACATGACTTGATACATTCACCACAAAAGTTGCAGGCATTGTTGCTGTCCATCGTCTGTACAAGCTCAAACATGGGGCAGCCCCGGCCTTTATCACCGCCCACATAACACTCCTTTTTATTATGACTTTTACAGACAGAACAGTCTTTCGAGCGCAACTCCACTGCCGAAAATAATGAGTAAATACCGATTATGCCGCCAATAGGACAGAGATACCTGCAGAAGGTTCTCCGTTCATATATTAATGAGGTAACGATGGCGATAGCAGTGATAGCTATAAAGAGGACACCGGTTAAAACCGGTATGCTGACGACACCAAGGGTTATATCCAGCCAGGTCAGAATAATAAACAGCAGGTTTGCAAGCCAGACGTTGCGCATACGGGGTGGCAACTTTTTTGTGGCATTGACCGCATTGGAAAGCCATTCCGAGATTGCACCGAGCGGGCACATGAAACACCAGACCCGCCCAACCAGGACAAATGTAAAAATGACCCCGGCCCACCAGACTGTCCATATCAATTTGGTTGAAAGATTTTTTCCCCCGTCCTGGATATCAAAAAAAGCCAGAAAGACAAGGACAGCAAACATTATCAACAGGGGAACCTGAAAAAGGGGCTGCAGATAATTCCAGGTAAGAATTTTTTTAATCCAGGGAATGTCTAGAAAATTAAATCCTACAGGATCTGTAGATTGTTTTTTAAGCTTTGCGTTGATGATGAAAATAAAAATAATAAAAATCATCAAAACAGTTGCCAGAACAAACATCATTTTGAGTCCGGCGTGCCCAGCCGGTGAAGCCATAACAGTGAAACCGGCCCTGAGAGGAGTTACCAACCTGATTCCCTCAATCTCGGGAATCACAATATCTATATAATAAGGGGTATGTTTGGCAAATATGTTCTTAAATTCGTAATTCCCATGTTCGTCTCTCTCTTGAACCACATTAAAGGATGAGAGATTCTCATTTCCTGTTTTGCCAATTTCCTCAGTGTCCATTTCTTCTGATAATTTAATCAGGATAGTGCCGTTTTGGGCAGGAAGCCTGTCTGCAATACGAAGTATTTTAAAAGTTATCAGGGTTTCTTGACCTGCGATGGGAGGTGCTGGATCGGTAAATAATCGGATCTGGTAGTTTCCGGTTGATACTGTGACTGCTGAGGCTGGTCCAACCCACAAAATTATCGCTATCAGAAGAGTGGTTATGACCTTGCAGTAGAAACTGAAAACGGAACAATTTTCTGCAGCGAATATTTTTTGATAATTAATGTGATGATTTTTTTTGCTTTCCATGTTTTTCGCTGGCTCCAACTGAGCATAGCGCCTTACACATTTTAAAGATTTTTCTTTAATCCTTTAGAGACTATTCTTTAACCTTATCGTTTATTCCTGTTGAACGACCACTGCTATAAAACCTTCTAATCTCTATTTTCCCTTTTAATATCAACAAATTAAGGAAAATTATCAAAAAGGGTACGGCAATTGCTTTGTAATATCTGTAATTGCAACATTGATGCCTAAAAAAATGGTCGGCAAGAATTAAGGAAACTCATCTGCAAAATTATGATTCGTACTCTAAGAGAAATTTTGGGAATAACCCTGTTAGCCACTGCACTTCTTCTGCCTCTGGTTAGTACCTTATTGGCTGCCCGGGAGAAAACATCTGAGCAGGCTGAGCAGATCACGTTAATGCAGCTTGAAGAGGTTTCAGACCTCATCATGAGTCCGGGGGTGTGATTATCAATACACCCTGTCCTACTGCCCTTCTGCAGAGGCCAACCAGATGCGTGAACTGGTAAAGGATAAGATCAGCGCCGGGGAAAGCACTGAACAGATCCTTGATTACTTTGCAGGTGTATACGGACCGAAAGTGCTGGCCCAGCCAGCTCAAAAAGGTTTCTACCTTTTCGCCTGGTGGTTCCCCTACTTTCTGTTGTTTGACCTTTTTCTGCTGGTCGGTGTCGTCCTTTTTGTTTGGCGAGGAAAATCAAAATCAGAAAATAAAATCGCTGCTGCGGAAAATATCGACTCCGGGATATCAAGGAAGGACATGGCAGATTTACTTGAGAAAGAAGTCCAAAACTTCCGAGAAGAATAAAAAAGCATCTTTAAATGATAATAGCAAACAGGCATAACTTATGATCCATCAGGAGGAACGATTTATGAAGCTTTTTCAGAAAAACATATTGACTGGAGTTTTAGCAATTATTGTCGTAGCAGGCGCTGCAGCTTCGGTTTACTTCGGGAAGCTAACTCCCAACACTGCTATTGCAGAAGAAAAAAATAGCCGGCTCGCTAAACAGATACCGGCAAAGGCAGAGGATAATCCTGATATCTCAACCTTATTGCAGAAAATGAATATGAGCGAGGCGGCCGACAATCCCATAATGCCTGACTTTGAATTGCTTGATCTGGATGGCAAAATGGTTCGTCTCAGTCAGTTCAGGGGTGAAACAGTTCTCCTTGGTTTTTTTACTACCTGGTGAGGTTGGTGCAAGAAGGAGTTGCCTTCACTTGTAAATCTGGAGCAAAGTTATCAGGGAAAACCTTTTAAGATTTTGTTGGTCGATGTTATGGAGCCGCCGGAAACTGTTAAGGATTTTCTTGAAAAAGAGAAATTGAATTTGAAGGTTGTGTTCGACGAGTCTGGCAAGGTCAGCGCTCAATATAACGTTAGGAGCCATCCTATTAAATTCCTTATAGACGGACAGGGAAGGCTGATGGCAACGGGGCTCGGCTTCAGGGAATGGGATTCTGAAGAAATGAACAAGCTGGTAAATATCTTGATCCAACAGGCAGGAGAAATACCTAAAGCTTAAGGACTTAATTTTTTTAAGCACAGAGACGTAAATACACATCTTTATTTTAAACAAGGAGACATGATCATGAAAACGAAAAAGAAATTAATCAGCATAGTATTACTTTTAACCATCGCGCTGCCGGCTTATGCCTTAGGATGTGGGTCAGGCAATAACTACCGGACGGGGACGGGTGTTGTCTCCCGGGATGAGGCCCAGCAGATGACGCAAAATTATCTGGCATCTATCGACGGAGCCAGATTGCAACCTGGAGACATTCAGCTTGATGGTCGAACGTATCTTGTCGATGTTATAGATGAAAGCGGAAAGTCCGTTGTCAAGATGAACATCGACATGCTGACCGGTGATATGAGACCTGTTTTTTAATTCTTCACAACTCAGGGATTTTTTTACTTCTTGCTGAAATGCTGTTGAACGGAGGCAGGGTTCAGCCGAGAGCAGATCTTTTCCATCAACACAAGCTCGACAAAAATCAGCTGAATTACATAAGGAAACAACATGACATTACGCAAAATATCAACTGCAGTTCTTTTGCTGCTGGCATTAAGCCTCCTTCCTTTTCTTGCTGCTGAGAATGGTTTCTCAGGAGAGAAACAGGGTGAAAGCTTCAGCATCAATGGGGTGGTGCGCAGCAACGAAGGACTACCACTGGAAAATGCCCGGGTCAATCTCAGGGAGGCTGCAGATTTTGTTATCACTGACAAACAGGGCCGCTTTACCATACCGTTTAAGAACCCCAACCAACGTTTATTCCAGTGGGATATTATCGCCGGCAAGGAAGGCTATCTGAGTAGTGGAGCCAAATACGGGCCGGGTAGCGGCAGCCTGAACATCACTTTACAGGCCATACCAAAGTTTGATTCTCCAGATTATCAAGCAAAAAATCAGGACAGTAGTTTTGGTATCAATGGATTTGT
>PVMK01126264.1_pt1 | contig 14317 bp, 12 predicted proteins | sample 1853481 | NCBI WGS metagenome assembly PVMK01 (sample SAMN08533507, study PRJNA380276) | Marine sediment metagenome, whole genome shotgun sequencing project. | reverse complement strand
CGTCGGTATCGTGCTGCGATCGGTCCGCTACTCGACCGTGACCGTCATCCCCATCCTCCTCGTCGTGACCTGGGTGTGGGGCTACATGTGGCTGCGAGGACACACCCTCAACGTCATCACCGCCACCATCGCGGCGATCGCCGTCGGTGTCGGAATCGACTTCTCAACCCACTTCACCGTCCGATTCCGCGAAGAGTTCGCCGACGAACCGAGCCGCTTCCCGGCGCTGAGACGTGCCGGTGAAGGCACCGGAGGAGCGCTCGCCCTCTCCGCACTGACGTCGATCATCGGATTCGCGGTGATGGCCCTGGCACCGACCCCGATCTTCGCCAGCTTCGGCGAACTCATGGCAGTCATGATCCTGTTCTCCGCCGTTGTGGCGCTCCTGGTGCTGCCAAGTCTCCTCATCGTTGTCACCCCGCGCCGCAAGGGAGACGAACGAGAGGAACTCGAAGCCGCCGTCACGCGAGGAGAGTTCGAATACGACCCACACGCCAGAACCACCGCAACCAGGACACCGTCCACCGAACCAGGCGAGGAAGAGACGTAGACGGATCGCACGGTCAGAGACGATGAGTCGTTGAGTGTCGCCGAGCAATGAAGGAGCAGGGTCTATGAGACCGGGTCGTATCGCAGCTGTTGTCGTCGGGGTCTTGCTGGCGTTGCCTGCGCTGGCGCTGTTCGTGGGTGGTGTCGCGTTGACGGTGGGGTATGCGACGGAGCGTGACGACGGCGGCTATTTCGACGCCACTTTGGAGCGGCTCAGCACGGCCACGGCTGCGATCACCACGGGGGAGGCCGATCTGCGCGCCGATCCGGGTCCACCCGACCGAGTGTTGGATTTTGTCGACTTCTCGGTTCGTATCCGGGCCACCGGCATCGACCAGGGTTCCGAGTTGTTCATCGGCATCGGTCCCGAGGCCGATGTCGAGACCTATCTGAGTGGTGTCGCTCGCGACGAGATCCGCGACGTCCAGGCCGACGGCGACGTCGAGTACCGCACTCTCCCGGGCACCGCGGTGCCGGCGCCTCCCGCGGAACAGGGATTCTGGGTCGCGTCGGCGGCCGGGGCGGGCACCCAGGAACTGATCTGGGATTTCAGCGAAGGCAGCTGGGCTGCGGTGCTGATGAACGCTGACGCCTCGCCGGGAATCCTCGCAGAGGCGACCGTCGGCGTCAGGTCGGGGGCGCTTCTTCCGATCGCGCTCTCGATACTCGTCGCCGGGGCGCTTCTCTTGGCGGTGGCGGTGGTGATCATTGTGGTGGCGGCTCGCGGCCACGCCGCTGAAGCGGTTCCCGCAGAAGAGGTGGCGGCAGCTGGAGCGGGGCTGCCGGTATCGGTGGAGCCGGTGCGTGTGGAGGCGTCGATCGACTCGCCCCTTTCGCAGTGGCTGTGGCTGGTGAAGTGGTTCCTGGCGATTCCGCATTTCATCGTGCTCGCCTTCTTGTGGATCGCTTTCGTTCTGTCGACGGTGGTCTCGGGGGTCGTGATCCTGTTCACGGGCCGCTACCCGAAGGGGATCTTCGACTTCAACGTCGGTGTGCTGCGATGGACCTGGCGGGTCCTGTACTACGCCGGCGCCGGTGGCCTCGGCACCGATCGTTATCCACCGTTCACCATCGATCACGTCACCGACTATCCGGCCACCCTCAACGTTGTCTATCCCGACGACCTTTCGCGAGGCCTCGTGTTGGTCAAGTGGTGGCTCCTGGCCATCCCTCACTACCTGGTCCTGGCGTTCATTGCCGGTGGTGGCGCCGGCTGGTGGTGGCGAGACGCCTGGCGCAGCGGTGGAGGATTGTGGAGCGGAGGGTTGGTAGCCCTGCTCGTCCTGATCGCCGCGGTCGTGCTGCTGTTCACGGGTCGGTACCCGCGACCTTTGTTCGATCTCATCATCGGCCTCAACCGTTGGATTTTCCGCGTCGTCGCCTACGCAAGCCTGATGACCGACCGCTATCCACCCTTCCGCCTCGACCAGGGAGGCCAGGAACCAAAACGAACAGGTGAGAGTCAAGAACCCGCGGGTACGTGAGAACGCTGGAGTTGCATCGCTGATGTCGCGGCGATCTTCGGCGTTACCACAGCAAGCGACGTGCAGAAACACTGATCCCGCAAGCCTGACTGCTCGCCCGAACTGCATATGTCGGCACGTACGGGCGCTGCCGAGCCGTGAGCGCGGGGCTGTGGTGTCGATGGGCTCAGCGGGACGCCGTCTGTGACCGCGATGATGGGAGGACGGTCATGACCGAGAAGAATCCGACGTCTCAGTAGGTGACGATGAAAGCGATTGTCCTCGACGAGTACGGCTCACCTGATGTCCTTGAACTCCGAGAGATCGACAAGCCGGTGGTCGGGGATGATGAGGTGCTGGTACGAGTTCACGCGGATTGTCTGCATCCCGATGTCCGGCACATGATGAGAGGCATGCCGTACTTCCTGCGTATCATCGGGGCCGGGCTGCGTATGCCAAGCAACCGTGTTCCGGGTACGGATCTTGCCGGGTCGGTTGAAGCGGTTGGCAGGAACGTCACGCAGTTTCGGCCGGGTGATGACGTTTTCGGCGAGAACGTCAGCGGCCACCAATGGCACAACGGCGGCGCCTTTGCCGAATATGTGTCGGCCCCCGAAGACACGCTGGCGCTGAAGCCGGCCCGTCTCATGTTCGACCAAGCCGCGGCTGTACCCACCTCGGGGTTCATCGCACTCCAGGGCGTTCGCGATCAGGGACACGTGCAGCCGGAACAGAAGGTCCTGATCAACGGTGCGGGTGGTGGTGTGGGTACCTTCGCCGTGCAGCTTGCCAAGTCGTGCGGAGCGGACGTGACCGGCGTGGACCGCACGGAGAAGCTGGACATGATCCGATCGATCGGCGCAGGCCACGTCATCGACTACACCCAGGAGGACTTCACCCGCGCGCGGCGAACGCTACGACCTCATTGTCGACGTTCCGGGGAACCATTCGTTGGGAGATCTCCGGCGCGCCCTCACCCCCGAGGGGACCTACATCCTCATCGGGCACGAAGGTCTCGGAGCTTCGGGCGGTCGCTGGATCGGGAGAGGCCTGAGTCGGGTCCTCAAACTGCGCGTGTACTCGCCGTTCGTGAGCCAGCAAATGGCTCCGCCCGTCTCTTCGGAAATCAAACGACGCCCTGGCTGTCTTGAGGGAGCTCCTCGAATCCGGAGAGATCACACCGGTCATCGACAGAACGTACTGTACCCGCTGAGCGAGGTCCGCGAGGCCATCCGCTATCTGGAAGAGGGAAGCGCTCGAGGCAAAGTCGTCATCACCATGTAAGGGCGGACCTGATGGCTGTCAAACGGCTCGTTTCGCTGGCGTTGTGTGGCACGTTGCTGCTCTGGGGATGTGGTGGCGGGGCGATGTCGCTGAGCGAGTACGTCGAGAACCTCAACGCCATCATGGACCGGGCAAACCAGCAAGGCGAGGCGCTCGTCGCAAGCCGGCAAGGGGCCGTGCTCGTAGCCGACGCGGCACAGATCGCCAACTTCACCCCGCAAGACTTGCAGGTGGTTCTCGACCGGGTGGGGGAGATCGAGGTCGAGGTCCGGGAGGCTGCTGCTGCCATCGAGCCTCCCGAGCAGGTCGCCGACCTCCACAACCTACTGTTTGATACGAGGTTCGCCTCCGCCCGGAAGGCGCTGTCCGCCCGGGCGGGTATTGCTGCGGATTGGGAGGAGCTCTCCAAAACCCCCGAGATGGCAGCCTACCGAAATGCGGTCGAGGTGGACAAGCAGGCATGCGTCGACTTCCAGACCGAATTGGACGCCACCGAAGAGCGTGGCGTGTTCGCCGATGCGGCGTGGATTCCCGGCGAGATGAAGGAGGTTGTCGAGGCTGTGCTCGGCTGCGCCGCTTGGCCCGACAATCCCGAAGACATGTTCCGCCCGCCACCAACATCTATTCCCTAGGCCGGCGGGGTTCCACCCCTACTGCGTCGAAGAACAATTCATCTCCTTTTCGCAGCGACTCAGGTGTGGCAACCCGAAAATGACCTGCGAATCGAACGCCATCGGGTTTGATCGCAACGAACTCGGCATGTTCCTGGTCCAAACCGACCGCTGCGACGCAACTCGGAAGCCATGATATTCCTGGCCGTTGCTGCTGCATCTCCACGGACGATCAGACTCTCGCGAAGGCGGTTACCGAGACTGAACAGAAACACGGCCAGGTAGCCGAACCCAGCGATTAGTGGAGCTTGGCGAAGCGAAATATCGGCAATCGCCGTCATCTTTGAGACTTCGTCATGCGGCTCTGACCAGCGCGTAGGCTACGCCTTCGTCGAGGCTCACGTGCCGCCCTTCCATCAGCTCTTCCGTGGCTGCTCGAGATCGTAGCGCAGCCCGCCCCGAGCTCACCGTCATCGCGTTGCGCTTCCTCGAAGAGACTGGCGCCATCCTCCACTTCGATGCGCCCTCGAACTCCGACAAGGTCAATGAGCCCGGTCGTCTGACCTGAGGTACCCGGAGCCCGGTGAGCCGCAGCACGGCGAGGTGCTGGAGCTTTACGTTCGGCCTCCTGCAAGCAGCCCTTTCGGTGGGTTGGGCCCCACCGTCCGTTGCTACACAGTGATGACGATCTTCCCCTTGGCATGGGTGTCCCAGCATGTGGGCGACCGCGTTCGCGGACTCGCGGAGCGGGTAGATCTTGTCGATGACCACCTTGACGTCGCCAGATTCGAGGAGTGCGGCGAGGGCATCCAGGTTCTCGCGGTTCGGCACCCAGTCTTTGACGAACTGTACTTCGGTCGAGCCCCGCCCCATCAGAGCCGCCCGCGCCATCCTCGGCAGACCCGCGAAGAAGCTTCCGTGCTCCCGATGCTGTTGGGAATGAGCATCCCGGTGGGTGTCAGCACTCGGGCTGTCGCGGAGGCCGGGTGGTTCATCACGCCGTCGAAGACGACGTCGTAACGATCCTCGCCGCGGGTGAAATCCTCCTCCGTGTAGTCAATGACGTGACCCGCGCCGAGGGACCGGACCAACTGCCTCACCCGCGTCGAGAGGGCAAGCGAGCCCGCGGAACCAGAAGCTGCGGGGTCGCTGAGGGGGATGCCGTGGGTTCGGTAGTCGTGAGGGCGAATCCGGAGACCCGACATGCCCCCAGATGGGTGCGGCGTCCGCGTCTGGACGGAATTCGCGTCATCGCTGCGACGTTTGTCATAGCAGTCACCGGGGCATTGGCCCTCGAACCGCCTCCCGGCTGGGAAGTCTCGTTCTTTCGAGCCTTCAACAGACTGCCTCGATACCTCGACAGTCCCCTGTGGTTGCTTCAACAGGCGGGCATGGCGATGGCGGTGCCCGCGGCCGCGGTCGCACTCTGGTTCGTCGTCGGTCACTGGAGGCCGCCCGTCGGCCTGATCGGTGGCGGGATCATCCTGGGCTGGGCTGCCGCCAAGGGGATCAAGGCGATCGTGGATCGTGGCCGACCAGGCGCGCTGCTCGACGATGTGATGTACGGCCTCGATGGAGCTCCGCACGGACTGGGTTTCCCCTCAGGACATGCAGTCGTTGTGTTCACGATTGCGGTCGTCTCCTCGCCGTACCTGCCGAGATGGCTACGCTGGCTCGTCTACGGGCTCGCAATCGTCGTATGTGTGGCCCGCCTCTTTGTCGGTGCTCACATGCCGCTCGACGTGATCGGAGGGGCCGCGTTCGGGTTGATCGTGGGAAGCCTTGTCAACCTGGCGGTGGGCATTGACAACAACAACGCCCAGCCCGAAGCAATCCCACAGTGGAGCCTTGGCCGGCGATCCGGCGGTGCTGCGGCTCGCTGACATCCCGCCAGAAGAGCGACCGCCGCCTCCCTGCGCAGCGGCTGGGGACCCGAGACCAACGAACAAGACTCGATGACGTGTTCGCAGGGCTCGGCAACTTCACGGTATCCGTCTCTCCACACGACCTCTACGCTGCTCTTGGTTTCGACCGCCGCCGAGGAACGTCAGGTGTGCCTCCAACTCATCGAGGATCTCCCGCACCCGTCCCGTCTCAAGCCCCACCCCTGCAGCGATCGCCTCCGGACTCAGAGGCTGCTGGGCTCGGGGTAGCTCGGCGACGACGAAGTTCCGTACCCGATGGTGGACGGAACCCATGAACTCGAGCCGAGCCGCGGCTCGTCGGGCTTCGGAGCGAGCGTTGTGCTTCCAGAGAGCTGCCGGAACGCGAAACATCCGCCGCTTGCGTCTCATCAACAACGTGTCACCGACCCGTGTGCGGGTGCGGGGCGAACGCCAGCACCGCCAGACCCACGGTTGAGCCACTCCGTTCACACCTCGCCGAACCCCTCTCAATCGGCTGTCCAACAACCCCGCGAGCGGTGGAGGGTCGCCGCAGACCACGCGCCCGCGTCTCCCTGCCGAATCTCGACCAACGCCAACCGAGCAGTACACGCCGATCCGGTCCAGGTTGGTGATCGGCGAGCCGCCATCACGCCAGCCTCCCCGCTGCGGTCCCGGTGGTGATGTCAACCCAGGATCCGAAGCGCATCGCGTTGGCTTGGATCTTCACCGATCGTATCTCGGCGATCGTATTCGCCGTGGCGTGCGCCCCATCGCCACCTGCCAGGGTCTGGTGTCCCAGATGCGTGAGATCCACGGATCGGCATGTGCTGCATCTTCCTCCCCGACCAAACCCCTGCTCCCCGGATGGACGACATGGTGAAGCTACTCGACGCCCGTGCGGCGCGCCCAGAACTGCTGTCGCGTCAGCCGTTGGAGACCGTTTGCCGGTGTGTTCACCCGGATGGTGGCGTTGTGTATCGCGGAGGGCTGGTCCAGGCCGGAGTAGTCACGATCGACGACACCACGATCGAAGCCGACGTGTCGGTGGGGTCGTCGGTGACCCGGCGCCGCATCGTCGACGAGATCCTGGGGGAAGCTGAAGCGGTCGACTCTGCCGAAGCTCTCGCGGTCGCGGATCGGCGCGGCGATGAGTCGCCTGATCGGTGGGTCGACTGCGGTGATCGGCGGGTCCGATTGCGAAAAGCGTTGCGTCGGCTCGGCGCGGACCCGGAAGGTGGCTGGGCGCGGATTCTCCGGCTTTCGGGCAGCCGGGCAGATCCCGACTTGCGCGTAGCCGCGGACCGGCCCGGATCGCTCCGGGCCCGTGCCGCTCTGGGTGAAAGTTTGGTTTGACTAGTCCGCACCGACGATCCGCTGACAGACACCGGTGGTACCGGTGGGTGCCAGCGCCGTGCTCCCGCAGGCGTAGACCTCGCCGTTCTCGTCCTCTCCGAACCCCTTCAGGAACAGGCCATAGTCGCGGTCGTCGAACCCGATCTGGAACTGCTCGATCGCCGGGCTCGGACCCGATGGATCCTCGAGGAAAAGGAGGGTGCCGGAGGGGGTGAAGAACGCTTGAGAGAAGTCGCCGAACAGGTAGCTGCCGACCAGCCTGGGAGATTCCGAGCCGCGGTAGACGAACCCGCCGATGACGGTGATGCCGATCTCGGGGCTGAACCCGGATCCGGGGTGGGAATACTCAACGATGGGGCCCAGCAGCGGCTCGCCGAGCGGGCCGCTATCGCTGCACGCCCCGGGCGGGCTTGACGGGTTGAACGGGTCGAAGCAGTGGAACCCTTCGCGGATCACCCATCCGTAGTTGCCGCCCCGTTCGATGATGTTGACCTCTTCGAACAGGTTCTGTCCCACGTCGGCCAGGTAAAGCGCTCCGTCGCCGCCCGGGCCGTCGTCGAAGGAGAACTTGTACGGGTTGCGCAACCCATAGGCGTAGATCTCGTCGGCTCCGGTTGTGTCGGCGAACGGGTTATCCGCAGGGATCCGGTACAGCGTCGTTGGCGGATCGCCTCCGCATGCACCGAGAGCGTCGCCGTGGCGGAGATGCGCGTCGGAAGCGGGTGTACCGACCTGGAGCGTCTTCCCGCGGTGACAGATAGTGCGGTGATCCACGTCAATGCGCAAGATCGAGCCCAGGGTGGTGTCGATGTTCTGACCATTGCCGATCGGCCCATGCGACGGTGGACTGTCGGCGAGACCGTCGTTCGCCCCACCGCCGTCACCCAGCGTGAAATACAGGAATCCGTCAGGGCCGAACGCAACCTCGCCGGCATCGTGGTTGAACTGCGGCTCGTCCACCGTGAACAGGATCACCCCCGACGTCGGGTCAGCCACGTTGGGATCCCCAGCCGACACCCGGTACTCGGCGAGAACCTCACTGTGACAGCCCCGCGACGTGCCGAAGCACGGCTCACCCGGATCGCCGGACCGGGGCACGCTGTAACGCACGTAGAAGCGTCCCGTACCTTCGTAGGCGGGGTGGAACGCCACCCCGAGCAACCCTCGTTCATCGAAGAACGTGTTCAACGGCGGTAAAAGGCCGGAGATGTCGAGGAACGGCGTCGTCAACACCGTCCCATCTTCGACGACTCGGATCTGGCCCGTTTGCTCCACAATGAACAAACGGCCCGATCCGTCACCGGCATGGGTCAGACCGACCGGTGCCGTCAGCCCTGAGGCGACGGTCTCCAACTCGATGATCGTCGGCTCGGAGGCCGCGCCCGTCGGCGCAACGACCACCACCGTCAGGGCGGCCGCGGCCGCCAGGATCAACATCCTTCGCATGGTTCTCTCCCTCGTTCACACGGAGCCGGCACGCGTCCCCTCGCTCCACAATACCTCACCGACCTGTACGAAGCCGCATAGCGGTTCGGTTCTCGTGAGCCGAGGGTTTGATCGGCACACCCTCGACCGATGCAGTCCGCGGCTTGGACGGCAAACCAGTGCGACTCCCAGCCGTGCTACGCGGACCCGGAACGATAGACCAACGTTTCGCCGTCGCGATGCTCGGCGCGCCGCGCGGTCCCACGCGAACGGTTCCAAGTCGGGGACTCATCACGAATACCTGAAGTGGGCGCCCATGTAGCGCACATGTGATGCAACGAGGGATAAGCCTCCGCCCGTAACAAGTATCAAACTCTGCTGTGCAGGGCCTGCCGAGGACTCCTGTGATAGTCCAGACGAACCGACCTCTCCACCAACAAAGTCATGGTCGACGTCGTCGGTTGTGAGCTATGAAATCTAAGTGCCGTTCTCGATCGTCCCCCTCGGTGCCTTGCCGTGTGAGCAGCCATTTGGAATGGCGACACGAGTGGTGGAACCGATCGACCTGCGGGGAGGCTGGTGGTGGCGCAGTGAGACGAGAGGGAGCGGCCCGCCGAATCCGGCGGGCCGCTCCCTCTCGTCTCCTGGTCGGCAGGTCTAGAGCGACTTCGCCTGGTTCTGTGGCTTGAAGTTGCCCTTGCCGGGTGTGCCGTTCACCGACTCCGGGTTCATCGCGAACGTCAGGATCGCGAAGGCCGCCGCATCGGAGTTCTGGTCGAGCGCGGTCAGGCTGACATTGGCGAAGGTGTCGCACGCCGTGTGGTAGCACGGGTCGTACTGGTCGCCGGCCGCGCCGCCGTACAACGCTGCCTCATCCACCGTCTTGATTCCCTCGGCACCGGGGAACAGGCTACCGCATGGGATCCCAGCGACGCAGAAGGCGAAGTGGTCCGATCGTTGACCTAGCAAGGTCCCCTGATTGGGCAAGCCCTGCGAGGCGTAATAGTCGAGGAACAACTGCTCGATCACCGCGCTCTCGGGCGGCACGAAAATCGTGTTCCCGCCGTCCGAGTTGTCACCGTCGTACACGAACCGAGCGAAGTTCGGCGAGCCGATCATGTCGAAGTTCAGGTACAGCGCGATGTTCGCGTGCTCCTCGTCGGTCAGGCTAAGAGGCCGCGCGGATAGGTGAAAGGTCCACCGGTTGTTGGGTTGCTTCGGGGATGATCCCGAGTGCACGCAAACCAACAACACGGTGGAGGTCTCATCATGCGCGCGCTCGACCCGGAAGTGGTAAACGCAGTCTGGACAGCGGTGGAGGGGCTGATCCCGGAACCGGTCGATGCCCACCCGTTGGGGTGTCACCGGCGTCGGGTCCCGGACCGGGTCTGTTTCGAAGGGATGCTGGTCCGGTTGGCGACGGGATGCTCGTGGGAGGACACCGAACGGTTGCTTCACCACCGGGTGTCGGATACCACGCTTCGTCACCGCCGCGACGAATGGATCGCCGCCGGGGTATTCGACGATCTCGCCGAAGAAGCCCTCGCCGCCTATGACCGGATCATCGAACTCGACCTGTCCGAAGTCGCGGTTGACGGTTCCCAACACAAGGCACCATGCGGAGGTGAAGGAACCGGGCCCAGCCCCACGGATCGACGGAAACTGGGCTGGAAATGGTCGATCGCCGCGGACCGGGCCGGCATCCCGATCGGGTGGGCCACCGCGGGCGCCAACCGACACGACATCATCCTGTTCGAACCCACCCTCGACGCCGTCGCTGCTCGGGGTCTCACCGCAGATATCGAGACACTGCACCTTGACCGCGGCTACGACGCCAAACGTATCCGCGAGTCTTGTGCCGAGCATCGCATCGAAGACGTCATCTGCGGGAAACGCCGACCCGCCGGCACCGCCACCGGCCCGCTACCCATCCCTCTCGGGATGCGCTGGCCGATCGAACGCACCAACTCGTGGCTGTCGAACTACGGGCAACTCCGCCGCAACACCGACCGCAGCATCATCCACCGACTCGCCCAGTTCGCTCTCGCCGTCACCCTGATCATCACCGCCAAACTCATCGACTGGCGCAACCGCTGGAGCCCCGACTCACGCCCTATCCGCTGAGCCTCTAAGTATGTAGTCGATCGAGCCGACGAGGCCCAACTCCTCCGCGCCCCACCAGGCGAACCGCGTCTTGTTCACCGGCTTGACCTTGGCCATCTGCTCGGCGATCTCGATCAGCGCCGCGCTGCCGGAGCCGTTGTCGTTGACACCTGGGCCACCGGACACCGATTCGAGGTGGGCGCCGGCCATCACCACGTTGGTCGGATCACCATTCTGGCTCTCGGCGATGACGTTGCTGGTCGTCCGAGTCTCCGAGATCGTAGAGGTGGTGATCGAACCGGTTGGGCTCGACGGCGCGATGACGGTCTCCGCTGAAGTGTTCGGACCGTTTCCAGATTCTCGGGTACAGTTGTTGCTGGGTAGTCGGATGTCTGGTCCGATTGGCTCAAAGGCAACGGCACGCGGCTTTCGGGTTTTCTCGAGGCAGGCCGCGGGTGCGCAAAGACAGAAGGGATGCACCATGGTCACCCTCGGCAGACTCCGAAACATGTTCGCTTCAGCAGCCGGCAGACGGCGCCTGCCCGGTCGGCGGGCCATGATCGTCACGATCGTTGCGGCGATGGTGCTCATCACCGGTGGCGTGGTCTGGGCCGTCGTGCCGACGAGCACGTTCGGATACGTGACGCTGTGTCACCGCGCCGAAACTCCCCGCCAGGAGACCCTGATCATTCCGGAAGGGCAGGCGCACGGTCACATACGCCACGGGGATCCTCAGGTGCGCTGTGCCGACCCGATCTCGAACAACGCCGCCGGCGTCCCCATCGATCCCGCCAAGGGATACTTCGTTGAGGAGATCTCCAACGGTGTCTACTGGGTCACAGAAGGCAGCTATCAGGTCATGTTCGTGACCACCGGCGCAGGCGTCATCGTGGTCGACGCTCCACCGTCGATCGGCGCCAACATCCTCAACGCCATCGCCGAGGTGACCAACGAACCGATCACCCACGTCATCTACAGCCATTCCCACGCCGATCACATCAGCGCCGCCGGTCTCTATCCCGAAGACGCCACCTACATCGCGCACGAAGAAACCGCAGCACAATTGGAGCGGGAGCGTCCCTTCCCTTATGGACTGTTCGTCGGCGGCGGACCGGTTCCGCCGCCCGATGTCGTGTTCTCCGACAGCTTCACCCTCACCGTCGGGGCCCAGACCCTCCAGCTGGACTACCGGGGACCCAACCATGAGCCGGGCAACATCTTCATCCACGCCCCCGCCCAGGGGGTGCTGATGCTGGTCGACGTGATCTTCCCGGCGTGGACACCGTTCGCGGACCTCGCTCTCGCCGAGGATATCCCCGGCTACTTCGAAGCCCACGAACAGGTCCTCGAATACGACTTCGACGTGTTCATCGGAGGACACGTCACTCGTCTCGGAAACCGCACCGACGTCGAGGAGGCGAGCGCATACATCCATGACATCCAGAACAACGCGGCCGCGGCGCTCCAACAGGTCGACTTCTTCGCCATCGCCCAACAGACAGGCTTCGAGAACCAATGGCTGCTCTTCAGCACCTATCTCGACGCGGTGGCGGCAAAGTGCGCGGATCTCACCGTACCTGCGTGGACCGGCCGACTCGCCGCCGTGGACATCTTCACCTACGACCACTGCTGGAAAGTGGTCGAGAGCCTGCGCATCGACTGATCAAACGGGTTGCGGCCACGCCCCGGGGGCTCGCGCTACCCGCAGCGCTGACCGAAGCTGCCCTCCCCGGCTGGTAGCCGTCCCTACGAGAGCGAGCAACGACGACCGACCGACCGGTGAGCGTACAGGAGCGGCACGGACGTCGACGTCGCGACCCAGCTGGCAGAGGGAACCGCACGAATCCGTGGCCGGCGCTGTTCCCGGCCTTCCATGGCGATCCCGCGCTGTCGGTGCGCTGACTTCAGAAACGATTGGAACCACCTGCAGTACAAGGTGTTCAGTGAGTGGGCGCTACTGGGATTGAACCAGTGACCTCTGCCGTGTCGAGGTAGAGCAGGGGGTCCCTCTGGTTTGACCACAACGGCGAACACGTATACACACCAAGGGTTTCAGCATTCATCGATACTCATCGACTCGCGTCGTTTCTCAGCGAAACGCGTCCTATGCGCGTCCTGGCGCTCGCAACTATGGGCGAACCGATTTGGCCCCGCCGGTCACATCCAGCGTCAACCTGACCCCCCCATGACCAAAGCGGCGAACCCGTATACACACCACGCGTTTCAGCACTCATCGATACTCATCGACTAGCGAGGAAGCAGCACCGGGATGTTGACGCTGTAACGCCCGAGCCAGCTCCTCGAGTTCGGCGTGGGCGGCCGCCGGGTCGGGGTTGGCCCACCCCCGACGCAGCTTGATCCGCACCCAGGCGTGTTCACTGTCGGGGAGATGGTCCATCACATTTTTCTCTTTGTGGATTCGACACCGCTGGATCACCGCCTTTGCGCCGAACACCGCCGGGATCCCTCGGGTGAGCGCCTTGGAACCGTCCACCACGAACAAGACACCACCCGACACGTCGAGGCCCCGATCCTGAAGATCAGCGAGGAGGCGAGTGACCAGGGTCTTGTTCTCGGTGGTGCCCTCCATCACCGCCAAAGGCACCTTGGTGCCGTCCGCGGTCACCCCAAGGGCTCCCACCAACAGGTGATCCGCAAAGGTGAACCCGTCGATGAACATGATCAGCCACCGCTCGTCGTCCAACCGACGCGACATCAACGAAGCGAGCTGTTCGGCGGTGGCGGTGACGAACCGGCGCGACACCGACGACTTCGACGTCCCAAGAGTTTCGGCTTCTATGGCTGCACCGACCGGTTCGAGCGCCGCGGGGTACCTCCTCGTCGAGAGCCCCGCAAGCATCGCCCCCACCATATGTTCGGCTAACAGATCCTCAGCGTGCGCCACCTCATAGACCTCCAACGTGGCTTCGGACTCGTCGCCCGCAGTACGCACCCGAGGCCGACGGATCGGGACCTTCCGGCCACCCAACGTCACCGACCCTGTCTCCGAGCCGTGCCGGACATGGCTCCGATCCGGATCGTGGCGGCCCTTCGGACCCGCCAAACCGGTCACTTCGGTCTGCATCATCTGGGCCAACACGTCCAGGCCGATCGCCACCGACGCCGCCATCAGACCTTCACCGATGTGTTGGGCGAACCGGGCCGTCATCCCGTCCAGGTCACCAGCGAGCGCTTCGGACAGCACCACCGGCGCCTCCCCGACCGATACCAGGGTCCGTTCACCGACCCCTCGATCGGCATTGTTGTTGTCCGTGTGCTTGTCTGTCATCCGCGGTCCTCCTTTTGTCTTGGCGGACAACCCGAGCCTGCCACACGGCCGGCTCGGGACGGAGGACCGCCACCTCAAAATCTACGAACTCTGGGACAACCTCGCTGGCGAACTTGTCGTGCCAGCCGACCTTCGTTGCGGACTGACTGATCGTTGCTGCATAGCGATGGCCGCAGCGATGGTGGCCAAAGGGCCGATGCCGGGCACGATGGAGAAGGCAAACCAGAGGTTGGGTTTGATCGCCGTTGGAAGCGATGGTGACCACCGTCGGGTCCCAATGTTTGGAGCTTCACCAGCCGCTTACCAACCGTGTGCCCGCCGAACCACTCCGTCGAGGGAAGATACCCCACGACG
>PVMK01115312.1_pt1 | contig 14322 bp, 14 predicted proteins | sample 1853481 | NCBI WGS metagenome assembly PVMK01 (sample SAMN08533507, study PRJNA380276) | Marine sediment metagenome, whole genome shotgun sequencing project. | reverse complement strand
TTAACCATAAGGAGGTGGCTATGCGAAAATCTTTAATTCTAATGATGATTATTGCAATTGGGTTGTTTTCATTTGCCGGTGTCGAGTGTTTTGCGGCTGATGAGATCAAGGTCGGGGCGGTGCAGCCCATCACCGGACGGTTTGCCTTTGCCGGTGTCCATATCAATGCCGGGCTCGAGGATGCCTTGATGATGGCCAACGAAGAAGGGGGAATCAACGGCAAAAAGATCAAATATATTATGGAAGACGGCACCTACAACGTCAATGTGTCCGTCGCCGCCTTCAAACGCATCATGGCCCGGGATAACCCGCTCATCATGTACGGCGAGAGCACCGGCATGGGCAAGGCCGTCGCACCGGAGATTAAAGACCGTTACAAGGTATTGTACAGCTCCACATCATTTTCCAGCGAGTTGGCCAACGCCGCCGCAAACCCCTATGTCTTCGTGCCGGGGCCGACCTACAGCGACATGTTCGGCATTTTGCTGAAATACATTGCCAAAGAAAAACCGGGGGCCAACGTGGCCTTTTTTTACAGTGATACCGAATTCGGGCGCGATCCGGTTCCTTACGGCAGAGAGATGTGTAAGAAACTCGGCCTTAATCTGGTGGCCGAAGAAGTGGCCAAAGTCGGCGGAATCGATGTGGCTTCTCAGATCCTTGATCTGAAACGTAAAAAGGCGGAATATGTAATCTTCCACGGATTTGTTCTCGCTCCGGTTCCGGCGGTCATCAAGCAGGCTCGTGACTATGGATTGAAGGTTAAATTTATGGGCACCCACTGGGGAACCCACAAGATGCTGCTGGATAAGATGGGTCCTTTGGCCGAGGGCTATCTGGGGGTCATGCCTTACGCTTTCTACTATCAGGATGACATTCCCATGATCAAAAAGATCCGGGCCTGGAACCAAAAACACCACCCGGACGTCAAATATCGGCCGACCTCTTACATGCAGGGCTTCTTCACCGGTCTGGTTTTTGTGGAATGTCTCAAGCGCGCCGACAAAGCCGGCGATCTGACCGGTGACGGCCTGGTGAAAGCCCTGCAGTCGATCAAGGATTTCGATGTCGGCGGCCTGATGGCGCCGATTACGGTGGTCAACAACAAGATACCCATGGGTCGGGTGTACAAGGCCAATGTGGACAAAAAAGTGTTCGAGCCGATATCGGATTGGATCCGAATGGATTAAAGCCGAAACTGCATGATGGTTGGGTTCTGTCTCCAGCGACGGATCTACCCAACGGCGTCAGCTGAACGGTCTTTTTATTCTTTTTTTTCGGTGGGGGCGGCTTTCCAGCTGCGAACAGTTTTGAGTATGGCAACGTTGATCGCGGCTGGAAAGCCGCTCCCACAATCCAATAAATAGTATGCTAATTCCTAACCCGGGCCAGCCGGAATTGACCATTCAATCATTAAATCTAAACCGAAGAACCCATGACGGAACATTTAACTTTACTTGCACTGCTCAAACGCAACGCTGAGCGCTATGGGGACAGGCGGGTGGCGATCCGCGAAAAGGAATTCGGTATCTGGCAGTCCACCACCTGGCAAGGATATTATGAACACGTGAGGGATTTCGCGCTGGGACTGCGCACGCTCGGTTTCAAGCGAGACGACAAGGTTGCCTATGCCGGCGACAATCGTCCCCAGGGATTGTATGCCGAGCTGGCCGCCCAGGCCCTGGGCGGTGCCATTGTTGGTATTTACCCCGACAGCCACCTGGAGCAGGTGGAATATGTCATCAACCATTCCGATTCGATTTATGTGGTGGCCGGTGATCAGGAGCAGGCCGACAAAGTTCTGGAACTCAAATCCACTTGTCCCGGCGTAAAAAAAGTGATTGTGGATGATCCCAAGGGCATGCGGCATTATGACGACCCGATACTCATCTATTTTAAAGACATTCAGAAATTGGGCCGGGAGTTGGCGGCCGAACAACCCCATTTGTTCGACGAGATGATCGCCGGGTTGACGCCCGATGATGTCGGCATGATCAATTACACCTCCGGGACGACCGGGGTCCCCAAGGGCAGTATGATAACCCAGAAGAACATGGTGGCGGTGGCCAGATTACAGGATAGGGTGGATTCTGCCCGGGATGATTTTGAATATGTTTCTTTTTTACCCTTTGCCTGGATCGGTGAGCAGCAATTCGGCGTGTACTGGCCGCTTTACAAAGCCTTTACGGTGAACTTTCCCGAAAAAGTCGAAACTGTCCAGGAAAACATCCGTGAAATCGGGCCTCATATACTGCTGGCCCCCCCGCGAATCTGGGAAAAAATTTGTTCGGATATCCAGGTCAAAATCCAGGAGGCGGTCTGGATCAAAAGGCTGGTTTATAAAGCTTTTTTGCCTGTGGGTTACCGCCTGGCGGACTTTACCCTTGAAAAAAAGCAACCGCCCGCAGGATGGCGGCTGCTAAACTGGATTGCCTATCTGGTTCTTTTCCGCTCACTCAACAATTTTTTTGGTCTGACCCGTTTACGCCATGCTTATACCGGGGGGGCTCCCCTGGGACCGGAAATATTCAAAATGTTTTTGGCCCTGGGGGTCAAAATCAAACAAGCTTATGGTGCCACAGAAACCACCGCGGCGACCATTATCCACCGCACCGATGACATTCGCATCGACACGGTAGGGGTGCCCCTGCCGGAAATTGAAGTCAAAATCACGGATACGGGAGAATTGCTTACCAAAGGCGATACGGTTTTCAAAGGTTATTATAAAAATCCCGAGGGCAGCGCCAAAGCGATCCGGGACGGCTGGTTTTATTCCGGCGATGCCGCCGTGATCGATGACGATGGCCATGTGATTATCATCGACCGCATGGCCGATGTCATGAAACTTTCGGACGGCAGCCGTTTTTCACCTCAGCTGATTGAAAACAAATTGAAATTCTCACCGTTTATTATGGATGCGGTGGTCATCGGTCAGGAGAAACCATACATTGCCGCCATGATCTCGGTAGATTCCGGAAACGTGGGCAAATGGGCGGAAAATAATCAGATCGCTTATACGACCTTTACCGATCTCTCCCAAAAAAAGGAGGTCTACGAGTTAATCGCCCGGGAGGTGGCCAAGACCAACCTGTCCCTGCCCCGGGTGGCGAAAGTCAGGAGATTTGTTCTTTTATACAAGGAACTGGATGCGGATGATGAAGAATTGACCCGCACCAGAAAGGTGCGGCGCAAATTTGTCATCGAGCGTTACAGGGACCTGATCACAGCCCTGTACGGCGATAAGGAAGAACTCGATATCGAAGCGGATATCAAGTACCAGGATGGAACCGTGTATCGGATGAAGACCCGGGTGACGGTTAAGCAGGTGGACACTTAGGCCTTCAAGGCATTTTTTCTGACAACATTTTAGGCAATTTAATATGTTAGAAATTATATTTCTGCCTTTTATGGCAAAAAATCAAAACACAAGCACCAAATTACAAATAAATTCCAAATTCCAAATTTCAATGACCGAAACTAAGTAATGTGTACATTCAATATCTCATCCTTAGTTTGAGATTTGGATTTTTGGTCATTGAATATTATTTGTAATTTGCGATTTGTGATTTGTTTTTTCCGGCTTGTCCGGGTTAGGCATTTACTATAAGCCATGAGTGGAACAGAAGACTACCAGCTTAAAGTTGAAGACCTCCACCTGAGCTTTGGCGGCTTAAAAGCGCTTTCCGGTGTTAGCACCGGCGTGAAAAAAGGCGAGATATTTTCCATTATCGGACCCAACGGCGCCGGCAAAACCTGCCTGTTGAACTGTATTAACAGCTTTTATCAGCCTGAAAAGGGAAAGGTCATCTTTGAAGGCCGCGATATCACGAACCTCAAGGCCCATCGGATCGCGACCCTGGGCATTGCGCGGACTTTTCAAAATGTTGAGCTGTTCGCCCACATGACGGTTCTGGACAATATCAAACTGGGCGGCCACGTGCATTTGAAATCCGGTGTCTTTTCCGGGGGCATTTATTTCGGCAAGGCCCGTCGGGAAGAGATGGCGTTTCGCAAACACATCGAAAAGGAGATCATTGATCTTCTGGAAATCGAACACATTCGTAAAATGCCTGTTCACACCCTGCCCTATGGTCTCCAAAAACGAGTTGAACTCGCCCGGGCCCTGGCCATGCGCCCTAAAATTCTTCTCCTGGATGAACCGTGTGCCGGCATGAATTTAGAGGAAACCGAAGACATCGCACGGTTTGTGCTGGACATTAACGAGGAATGGGATGTGACGATTATATTAATCGAACACGATATGGGGGTGGTCATGGATATTTCCGACCGGGTGTGTGTTTTGGACTTCGGCATCAAAATTGCCGAAGGCGATCCCCTAAAAATCAGGCACAACGAGCATGTCATCAAGGCTTATCTGGGGGAAGAGGATAAAACTTATTCGCGTCTGGGCGCCTGACTTTTGTCTGTAGTTTCCGTCAGGGGAATTACGGCTTAATTTTAACAAGTGATACTCGATACTCGTTTCTCGATACTCGATGTCCCATCTGCGCTGAATTCTGAAACGCATCGAGAATCGAGTATCCAGCATCGAGGATCGAGTAACCAGCATCCAGTATCGAGCATCGAGTATATGGAACCCTTACTTGAAGTCAACAACATCGAAGTCATCTATCACAATGTCATCCCTGGTACTAAAGGGGATGTCGCTCAAGGTCGAGGAAGGCCGGATTGTTACCATTTTGGGGACAACGGGGCCGGCAAAACCCACGACCCCTGAAGGCCATCTCGGGACTTTTAAAATCAGAAAACGGTGAAGTCACCGACGGTCAGATCCGCTTTAAGGGCCAAAGGATTGACAGGCTTTATCCGGAAGAGATTGTCCGCATGGGTATCTTTCAGATCATGGAGGGTCGGCGGGTCTTCGAGGACCTTACGGTTGAAGAAAATCTGATTGCCGGGGGCCATACTGTAAAAGACAAAGCCCGGTTGAAACTGGGGCTTAAGATGGTATATGAGTATTTTCCCAGGCTTCACCAGCGCCGCAAAGTTCTGGCCGGCTATATCAGCGGCGGCGAACAGCAGATGCTGGTCATCGGCAGAGGATTGATGGCATCTCCCAAGCTTATGCTGATGGATGAACCGTCCATGGGACTATCACCCCTGCTGGTAGGCGAAATTTTTAAAATTATCCGGCGCATCAACCGGGAAGAAGGGGTCAGTATTTTACTGGTTGAGCAAAATGCCCGGCTGGCGCTCAGTATTGCCGATCACGGATATGTCATGGAAAATGGACGCATTGTTCTGGATGATTCGGTGGAAAAGATTAAGGATAATGCCGACATCAAAGAATTTTATCTTGGGCTGACCGAGGTGGGGAAAAAGAAAAGCTACCGGGATGTAAAACACTATAAGCGAAGAAAGCGGTGGTTGACATAAATCATTATCAGGGATCAAATTGCCTGACCAGCACTTTCAGCCGCTTGAGGTCATCTTTATTCTCGTTGCTATCGTAACGCAAAGAAATATAGAGGTTAACGATATCCAGGACGCCGGTTTTCAAGTCTTTGCGAACCGCTATCACCATTTCGGTAAAATCCAGCGGCCCCTGGGATGACGTTCTGGCCAGTCCGATTCGATCGAGTTTGTCACAAAATTTTAAATAGATATGCTGGACGGCATCGGTTTTTTCACAGGGTTTGCCAATAAACCGGAAAAAATATAACATGGATAGCATCCCTATTAATCCGATGCCCAGAATAATGGCTTTTGCCCACCCCGCCCGTGTACCGGCCTTTATTCCAATTTTGGTGAAAAGCGTTTTTTGCATATGATTGGAATATCCCAACACCCACTTATTCCATTGATTGCTGATTGCATCCCAGCCGAGCCCCAGGTTGAGCCGGTACTTTGCCAGCGGCCCTGAACCGGTGAAGGTCTTAAGGGTTGATCGTTCCTCAGGCGGGAGAGCTGCCGCCGCACCCTGTTCGACCCTTTGCGGTGCAACCGACAATGTGGGATCAATCCGCACCCATCCTTTGCCCGGCAGCCATACTTCCACCCAGACATGGGCATCGGATTGCCGAACGATAAGATATTGACCATAGGGGTTGAACTCCCCACCCAGATAGCCGGCTACAATCCGGGCCGGAACACCGGCCGCCCTCATCAAAAAGGCGAAGGCAGATGCATAGTGCTCGCAATAGCCCTTGCGGGTTTTGAAAAGAAAATCATCAATGGATTCATCACCGAGCGGCGGCGGATTCAGGGTGTAGTTAAAATCATTGCTTTGAAAATAGCGAAGGGCCGTATGGACTACACCAGCCATGGAATTTGAGGCAGCCCGCCATTTGCGAGCCAGTGCGGCCGCCTGAGGGTTTGTGCCCCATGGGGTTTGCAGGGCCGCAGACTCCCATTCCCATAACCGACCCGTGTTGTATGTGATGTAAGATTGTACCCGGTATTGAATCCGCTGTCTTACGACCCAGCGTGAGGTTAAGGTATGATCCGATAAAAATAAGGCCTTGGATCCGAATTTATAAGGCAGGTCGAGGGCAAACAACCAGCGTTGGTTGTGAGGTTCCAGGGTAATCGTATACCCTACTGAATTTTGCCCTTTTAGCGGTGGTGCAAAGTAGAGGCGATTTCTACTGTGTTGCCATGACTGACCGTCAAAAAACCAGAATACAAGACCCCGCCAGTAAAGGCGATCGGGCTCCGGTAGCGGGCCGTCGAACTCCACCCGGAAGGCGATATCGCTGTTGCGGACCAGATGGGTGACAGATCCCGGCGTCAGACGATCGGAAAATCCGCTCCGGGCTGTTGCCGGACTGCGCAGCCCCCACAAACTGCCGTGTATTCTGGGAAATATAACAAAGAGGATAAGTGCTAAGGGCAGGGCTTTTAGCATCAGCGTGGCGGACAATCCCAGACTACCGCTGAATTTGATGCGGGGTTGATGAATGTGGATCAAAACCGCCGTCGTTACACATATAGAAAAAGCCATGTAAAGACCAACGGCAAAACTGCTGGAAAAAAACAGGCTGGAGACGGCCAGAAAGTAAATCAGAAAAATTGTGACCATTTCATCGCGGTAAGCCCTGATTTCCATGGGTTTGATACTTGCCATGATCCACAGTAAGGCCACGCTGGAATACCTGTCCAGGTTGAAACCGGTGGTCAGCAAAACAACTGCCGTACCGCCGATTGTCAGGACCAGGCGCAGGGCTTTGCCGGGCAGGGGTAACCGATATTTTACGACCACCAGAATATAACCCCAGGCGATCACGCACCAGAACACTACCCACAGCGGCAGTCGCGAAATATGAGGCAATAAGGCAATTACCAGGGCGCCCAGATGCAGCGATATGTTTTTGGTGGTCTGCATGGCTTTAATTAAGGCTCCTCTCACAAATGTGTGCACGAAAATTGCCATGTAAATTATCGAGCAGAAAGCTTCGATTTGAAAATGCCTAAAATGCCTAAAGTGCCTAAAATGCCTAAAATCGTGGAACGTACTTTCAGCACGATCGATTTTTTTCTAATCGGCAACAGCACAGTTTTGGCGCTAATTATAAGTTTTGTGCCTAAACAGTTATCAGTTCATATTCCGAGTTATTTTTGCTGGCTCCCCTAAACGCTTATCGGAACGGGTGAATCCAATTAAAATAGACAGAATTCCTTCATTTTAGGCAATTTAGGCATTTTAGCGCATTTTAGGCATTCAAAAGGTGACAGATAAAATTCGACTCATAGGGTAAAATGACTGCACTCTTTTATGTGAAGAACCTTAATTAAATAGGGCCAGGGCCTTCAAACAGCGTATTTTGTGGCCTCTGCCTTTACCCGGCTCTATGCTGTTGCCGGGCAGCCTGAGGCCATAGCTCAAGTCATTGTGAGTGGCTTTGAGAACCATGTGGCACAGCAATGATAGTTTATGCTCTAGATCAGGTGCTTTCAGCGAATGCCAGTCCAGAAAAACGGCTGAACCGTATTGCCCTTTAAAATCTTTGGTGAAAAGGCCCTGCCCGCGGGATGAGGCTCTCCACGAAATTCGTTGCAAAGGATCTCCCGGAGCATAGCTCTTTAGTCCCTGAAAATCGTCAGATCCTGGACCGCTATAGCTTACATCCTCGCCGGCTGGAGATTTTGCGTCTATTGTTTTTACATTGCCGGGCAGGGGTTTGGGATAGACGATACACTCAAGATTCGGATCAATTTGCGTACCGACCCGAAATAGTCCCAGGGGGTAATCTGAATGGATCAACAACGGCCCGGGTTTCAAGATTCCTCTTGACGCTGCGCGGGCCAACACCTGGATGCGGTTATCCTCGTGCGCAACCAAGTCGTAGTAAACGGTTTGGTGACCTTCAAAAGTAAAGCCAAGGCGAACTCTGTTTGCGGCGCCCCCTGATATGATAAACTCAAAAACTGCCTTTTTACCTGCAAAAACCGCTTGGCTGAATGACGACCCGATTGTTATACCGCAAACGTTTTTATAGGTGTTGGCAATGGATACAAACGCTATACTTCCCAGAAGAAAGGTGAGTAGAAAACCAAGGTTATTGTTGTAGTTAAGAGATCCCAGAAACATCGATAGAACCAGAACGATGAAAATAACCCCGTTGCGGGTCGGCCGGATCCGGATCCCCCTTCTTTTAAGGGTAATAGGAAGACTTGGCGGGAATCTGTGATTGATAGCAAAAGATTTGGTGGGATACTCTGACATCAGACCTCGTCATTAACTCTAAAAATGAGTTGTTTTTTTGGACACTATTTACTGACGCCAAATTGGGGAATTTAGGAATTAAAGATCCAAATCTTTAAACCGCCAATGGTGGATCCGATTCGAAATCACGGTACTGGAATTTCCAACAAAATTGACATCAGCCGGTCCCTGGGGAATTCAAGGCCGTCATCCCGTGAACGCAAGCGGTGTCCAACGACCCAGGGCATTACCTGCTGTAAATCTTCAGGCAGGGCATAATCTCTTTGCTGCAGAAACGCTCTTGATTTGGCGGCGATGAGCAGGTTGAGACCGGCACGCGGTGAAAGACCGACATGAAAATGAGGCGATTGGCGCGTAAATCCCAGAAGATCCTGCACATACTCCAGCAGGGCATCGGAAACATGTACTTCGCTGACCTGCTGCTGCAACATCAGGACATCCTTGCTGGTCAGCATGGGCTGCATATCAGCCAGCGTACTTCTGGTTTCGCCCTGTGATAGAAGCATTTTTTCAGCAGCTCTATTTGGATAACCAAGATCGATGCGCATTAAAAACCGGTCCAGCTGACTTTCCGGCAGCGGGAAGGTTCCGGACTGCTCGATGGGATTCTGGGTTGCAATGACAAAAAACAGCCGGTCCAGAGTCCTGGTTTTACCTTCCACCGTAACCTGGCGTTCTTCCATTGCTTCCAGCAAAGCGCTTTGCGTTTTGGGTGTGGCCCGATTGATTTCATCAGCCAGCAGCACCTGGGAGAAAATGGGGCCTGGATGGAAAAGAAATGAACTGCTTTTACGCTCGAACACGGATACCCCCAGAATATCACCCGGCAGCATATCGCTGGTGCATTGAATGCGGCGGAAGTCTAAACCCAGGCATTTGGAGAGCACCTTGGCCAGGGTGGTTTTACCGATTCCGGGTATATCTTCGATCAGAAGATGCCCCTTGGCCAGCAAACAGGTCAGAGCCATGCGGATCTGGTCTTCTTTCCCCAGAACAACCCTGCTGATTTGTTCAACGATTTGATTAAATTTGTGATTCATTATGATCTGCCCAGATATACCCCGTTAAAGTCCAGGCTGGTTAACCGTTGCCCTTTGGAAATAACCTTGGCATCCACAACCTCAGCGAAGAAGAGCGTGTGGTTGCCGGGACTGAATTTATCAACGACCTTGCCTTCAAAGTAGGCAATGCAATCTTCTAAGACCGGGCTTCCTGTTTTTCCCCGGTTCCATTGAAGGGAAGAAAATTTTGCTTGGGAATCGGATCCCTTAAAGCGTTTTAAAAGATCCGCCTGCTCGCGGGCCAATACATGCAGGGCCAAGCACCCGCTTTTTTCAATGAGATGATGGGAATAGCGATGGGTGTGCACCGCTACCATAATCAACAACGGATCATAGGAGACCTGGGAAACCCAGGAGGCAATCATGCCATTGATCTCTTCTTTATAAAATGAGGTTAGAACGTAAATCCCATAGGTCATTGTTCCCAGTGCCTGGATCCATTCATCTTTCATAGAGCACCTGCCTCCGTTTCGGGCCAAGCCAACAAAAATCAACCAACCTTACAAATGGACGGCCGTCTGCCTAGACTTGAAGCTTATTTTACTTGGCATAATCTCATATTATGGTACTAAAGAACTATTACGTCAAGGCATGCATGACGGCACCTCAGGTTTTAAACCTTTACCGTTAAACATTTTCCTGTTACTTTTTATCATGCAAAGAGATTCTCAAACAAAAGAGCAAGTCCCGGAACCCGGTAACGGAATTTCCGGGATTTCAGCCAGCCATTTACTCCCCATCGCCATCCTGGCGCTGGTCAGCCTGGTTGTTTATTTTAATTCTTTGACCAACGGTTTTGTCTATGATGATTATGCCACCATCGTTGAAAATAAGTACATCCAGCATCCCGCGAAAAGTCTGCCTTCCCTGTTTAGTCGTTCCTACTTTAATATTGCCTCCGGAGAAGCGAGTTATCGACCGGTCGCCACGCTGTCTTATTACCTAATTTATTCAATCGGCGAACTCAACGCCACCTATTATCATCTGTTCAGCGTTTTACTGCATGCCCTCAATGTCATTCTGGTTTACCTGCTAGCCAATGTAATTATCAAGAATCGTCATTCGGCCTTGATTGCCGGATTGCTGTTTGCCTGTCATCCGGCACTTACCGAGGCAGTGGATGCCATCTCTTACAATGAAGATCTGTTGGCGGCCGCTTTCTTTTTTCTGGCCTTTATCTGCTACGCCGGTATAAATACCGGAAAGGTCAAATCCTGTATCAAAGTTTATGTTCTATCTTTATTTTCTTTTTTGCTGGCCCTGCTGTCAAAAGAGATGGCCATTACGCTGCCGGCCGTAATTTTTTTGTATGACCTGGCAATTAGAGATGCCGGCGGGCGATCCTTTTCTTTAAAGTCAATTCTGCACACAATTAAAGACAGAATATATTTTTATTCGGGGTATGTTGCCGTCGGCCTGTTTTATCTCTACCTGCGTTTTGTGGCTTTTTACCACCCCGGGGAATCCATCAAACCCTTTTACGGCAGCCTGATTGAAAGAATTATTTATCTGCCGGCTCATATTTTCAGCTTTATCAAGCTGGCGGTTTTTCCGGCCGATCTTAATGCCGACTATGTGTTTTCCTATCCCGACGGCCTTTTCGAGACAAATTATCTTATCGGTTTCGTTGTTGTGTCAGGGCTGGTCGCCGGCAGCTTTTTCATTTACAAAAAGTCAAAGGTGATTTTCTTCGGCCTCTGGTGGTTTTTAATTTCCCTGTCTCCGGTTTATAATCTGATCCCCCTGTTCAATCCTTTTGCCGATCGCTACCTGTATATTCCACTTGTAGGCTTTTGTGTGGTAGTTGCCGTTGTTTTAAATGACTTCTTACAATCGCGATGGTTCCGGCCAAGGGCCTCTTCAATGATAACGTCGATGTTGGTCATTATCATCGTTGGCTTGTATTCAACGGCGACCATTGCGCGCAATCGGGATTGGAAAGACGGGCTTACCCTGTGGTCAAAAACGGTCAAAAGTTCACCCAACAGCAGTGTCGCCCACGGGAGCCTCGGCCGCGCGTATCAGGAACTGGGGCGCACGGATGAGGCCGTCGAAGAATACAAAAAGGCCATCGCCATCTACCCGGATGACTATAAAGCCCATTACAACCTTGGTGTTGTTTATGATCAGCAGGGCCTCCTTGACACAGCCGTCCAAAGCTATCAGCGGGCCATTCAGATAAACCCGGCCTATCCCAATGCTCACTTTAACATCGGCATCATCTACCAAAAGCAGGGGTTAATGGATAAAGCCATCGGTCATTTCAGAAATGTGACTGAACTGGACCCTGCAGATTTCCAAGCCCGCAATAACCTCGGTGTCGCCTTTGCCGTGCAGGGTAATTTGGATAAAGCGATACAGGAATGGGGAAAAGTTTTGGAGATAGATCCGGCGAACAAAAGCGCCCGGGAAAATATACTGAAAGCAGGCGAGATGATAAAAAAGTCCGATTGATCGTTTTTTATCCTTTCCCACATAATAATTTCATCAAGTTCACGGTCGATCGAATTAGCGTCAACGGCCTCTGTTCCTTTAATATAGCTTTTCCCGCTTAAAGTTGGTATGGGCACAAATTTCCTGACCGACAAACTGTTCTGAAACAGGCCCTGCGCTAATCAAATTGTAGCTGTCCGTGATCCAGCGAGCTATGTTGAGATCACAAGCTCTTTGCATCAGCCCGATGTCAATGAACAGAAGTTTAAAACGTTGTGGGTTATAATTAGCCCCAAGGGGGATTCCGCTGGTTTTGTATATGAAGTTAACAAGATCGGCTTTATCCAGTAAATCAAGGCCGCTTCTCAAATACTTTGACTGAATATCGCGGGAAATCTGGACGAATTTGAACTGATTGCCGACAAGATGGGGGACTCTGGAAAATACGGTGTCTATATATTTTAAATCAGAGTATCTTCTATGAATCTTTTCATGGGTTAATTATATAGAAAATTGAACGAAAATTAAGGTTATTCCAATAAAATTTGACTGAAAGATGGGGTCAAACGGGGTGACCGCATGGTCGCTTATATGCTGAACACCCCCTCTGGGTGGTCTACTCCTCCGGCACGACCGGTTTGCCCAAAGGTCTCCTGCACGGATACGGGGGCATTCTCGGCCGTTCGGGCTCTACCATCAACCGTCTGGGCGTGAGGATGGGCAGCAGAAACTTTAGATAGATGGGCCGGCGGGTGAAAAATTTAAGGGATAAAGGGGTTGATCCCCCGGCGTATTATGCAGTACAAGGAGTTTACAAACTGATTTTTGCCAACTGTTTTGTCACGGAGGATATAAGTATGGAAATGAAAATGTCAGTTGAAAAGGCCAAGCAACGTGCATTGGAGCTCATGTACCGGGGATATCACTGAGGGCCTTCCATCCTGCAAGTTATGTGGGAGGCATATGATCTGGAAAATGAAGATTTTTTATGGGCCGGCATTCCATTTCTGGGGGGTATCGGAGGCTATCAGAATGCCCCCTGCGGGGTGGTGTCGGCATCGGCTGTGTGTCTTGGGCTGCGGCACCGCTGCCCGCTAAGCGATAAAGAGCGGGCCAAACAGGCCCGTCACGCCGTGCGCGCCTTTTCGGCGAAGATCGTCACGGAATTCAACCGGCATTTCGGGGACATCACCTGCCAGGAGCTTATCGGTATGGACTTTTCCAAACCCGGTGAATACCAGAAGTTTCTGGAATCGGGCATCTGGAAGGACAAATGCGAGAAATACGTCGAGTTCATGATTGAAAAACTTTATGAGCTTGAAGACGACAAGGGACTGTTTGTGCAGGCACCGTGACACCCTGAATGATCGTAAACCCATCCGGTGGTTCAATCATTTAAAGTTGCCGCTGACCGGTAACATCTATTTTACTCAAAGCACGAAAAAAAGCCCAAACCGATCAAGGGCCTGGAAGGGATGTATTCGCTAAAGCGTCTATCTGAAGTGATATGAAAAACAGAGCGGATCCACAAGTTCATGCTCCCCCGTGTTCCCTTTTTCGACATGTGTTTCCCCCCAGCTGGAGAAAGGGTTCGTGCAGAAAGTGTTTTACATATAAGCACATATGTGAGAACTAATGCCTATGCCAAGGTTAACCGGATTAGACGCCCCTGGAATTTTGCATCATGTGATCGGCCGGGGCATTGAACGCAAAGATATCTTCTATATTTCTCTGGGCGAGCTTTGTTTCGGCAGCCGCAGACGGGATGTCGTTGAGGCTCGCGCTTCGATTGGTCCTCCTATTCCCCAGTTCAAAAAGTGAAGAATCGTTAAATCACTCAATAAATTTGCAAATGAATGGATACCCATGTCATCAATAAAACCAAATTCCGTAGTTATCAGCGGTACCGGTCTGTATACACCTGAACACGTCGTCACCAACGAAGAATTGGTTGCCTCTTATAACCGCTGGGCAAATCAATACAACGCGGAGCACTCGGTGGAAATTGAAAAAGGCAACCTCGAGGCAAAACCCCAGTCTTCCGTGGAATTCATTGTCAAGGCTTCAGGGATCCAGCAGCGTTTTGCCTATGTTAAGGAGGGGATTCTGGACATCAAACGGATGCGCCCGCTTATACCAGAA
>PVMK01130729.1_pt1 | contig 14323 bp, 11 predicted proteins | sample 1853481 | NCBI WGS metagenome assembly PVMK01 (sample SAMN08533507, study PRJNA380276) | Marine sediment metagenome, whole genome shotgun sequencing project. | reverse complement strand
TCGCGACGATCGCCAGGCGCTGCGAGCACCACGATGCGACGGCCTTCAACCTCGAAGCGATCTACAAGATTACACATTGCAGTAACGGCCGCCGGATTGTGCGCATAATCCAGAATGACTTTGAACGGATGCTCGTCGTAAATATTCATGCGACCCGGAACCTGGAAGAAGGTCGAGTCGAACGTTCTAAGTCCATGACGAATATCTTCGAGACCAATGTCCATATTGTAGGCCAGTGCCGCGGCAAACATTGCGTTCTGCACATTGTGCATCGCACGACCTTCAATGGTGGCCGGTATCAGGTGCGTCCAGACCAGCGGCGTATGCCCTTCGTTATCATAGATAGTAATCATGTGACCGTTCATACCCTCTTCGAGCACAAACGCCTGCCCGCCTGCACGGATGTGCTGTTTGACCAGCACATGTCCCGGGTTCATGGTCACGTAACAAACTGTTTTGGCGTCAGTGTAGTCAGCCATCTGCAGGCAGTGCACATCATCGGCATTCAACACCGCGGCGTCAGTGGCGATCTCGATCGGCACTCGCTTGATTTCTGCAAGTTGTTCCAGCGTATCGATGCCCTTCAGGCCCAGATGATCTGCAGTAACGTTTAAACACGCAGCTACATTACATTCCTGAAAGCCGAGTCCGCCACGCAGCATTCCACCACGAGCCACTTCCATGACCGCCGCGTCGACCGAGGGATCACGCAAGATCATCTTTGCGGATACCGGACCGGTCATGTCACCCGGGACACTGAGCTGACCATCGATATACACGCCGTCCGTTGAGGTCAGACCAACAGTCGATCCGCACATTTTCAAAATGTGTGCGAGCATGCGTGAGGTCGTGGTTTTACCGTTGGTGCCGGTAATTGCCGCTATTGGAATCCTGCTTGGCGCATCCGGCGGAAACAACATGTCGATGACTGGCCCGGCAACATCACGCGGCGTACCTTCACTTGGCGCGACATGCATGCGGAATCCGGGCCCTGCATTCACTTCGCAAATACCACCGCCGGCTTCCCGGTAGGATTCGGTGATATCCCTGGTCAGGAAATCGACGCCACCGATATCGAGGCCAATCGCCTTGATGCCGCGTTCCGCCATCTCACGGTTGTCGGGATGAATGGTATCGGTTACATCGATCGCGGTACCGCCGGTCGAAAGATTGGCTGTCGACCTGAGAAAAACCACCTCATCCTTTTTCGCCACAGTGGTTCGGCCGTAACCCAGCTTTTCCAGAAGGCGTTCAGCCTGATGGTCCAACTCAAGTCGCGTCAGAACTTTTTCGTGGCCGACACCACGTCGCGGGTCCTCATTCACGATGTCAACCAGTTGTTCGACGGTGTGTTTCGCATCGCCGACAACGTGCCCTGGCATTCTTTTCGCAGCAGCCACGAGCTTGCCATTCACGACCAGGAGTCGGTGATCGTAACCTTCGAGGAAACCCTCAACAATTACGTTACGACCATGTTCGCGCGCTTTGTCAAAGGCGACTTCGACTTCTTCCGGTGTCTTGAGGTTTATCGACACGCCGCGGCCGTGATTCCCGGATAGCGGTTTCAAAACCACGGGGAAACCAATACGTTCTGCAGCCCGTTTCGCATCAACGGATCGGCGCACCAGTCGTTGCATCGGTACCGGTAAGCCGAGGTCACGCAGTATGCTGTTCGTCTCTTCTTTATCCGATGCAAGTTCGACCGCAATATTGCTGGTGCGACTCGTTGTCGTGGCCTGAATGCGCTGTTGATAACGGCCATGGCCAAATTGCACCAGGCTTTGCTCGTTCAGCCGAATCCATGGAATACCGCGATCCTCCGCAGCGTGTACCAGCGATGCAGTACTCGGACCGAAAGCACGCCGTTGCGCATAACGAATGAACGAATCCCGCGCCTCCGCGAAGTCCCAGTCGTCCGGCGGCGCATCATCGGGGCGAATGTTTTTGGGCAGCAGGCTGTGAATCAGGTGCAGAGACAAACGGCTTGCCTCTCGACCTACCTCACGATCGAGATACTGGAACACCATCGAGTAATGACCCTTCTGGCCGTCGATGGACCGCGTGCGGCCAAAGGTAACCGGTGAACCCGCGACATTCTGCATTTCGATCGCGACGTGCTCCATTACGTGCCCGAGCCAGGTACCCTCGTCTTCGTGCATGCGGCGCACAAAACCGCCTGGCTCACGATACGAACAGCCATGCTCATTCAGGCCCGGCAGAAACTCGAGCAAAGGATCGACAAATTTCTTGCCCAGCTTGCCCGTTGGCCAGTCTTCCAGCACACCGAGATCCAGCACGTGGCGGATAACCGGAAAGTGCGCGTAAATATTAGGGCCAACATAAACGTTGGTGGAAACGATTTTCATGGATCTGGCTCCATCTGTTCTCGTGTAGCGAGAACTTTATTATTCTGCGAACGCTTTCCTGGACTGGATTTCAAAGCGCCCGCCGGCAATCAGGATATGCAGGTTCACATCGATCAGGCTCACCGGATCGTCGCGCCGTGCACGGTCCATAGAAGAATAACTCAAGTGGCTGGGATCGATAATGGTAATTCCGCCGCTGCCTACGACCTCGAGGTCATCTCCCGGGCGGATAAACGCCGCTGTGTCCTCATCCAGTCCAATGCCGACAGCAAAGGGGTTGTATGCGAGCGCTGTAAGCAGCCGTCCCAACCGGTCACGCTGGCGAAAGTGCTGATCAATGATGAAATTGTTGGTGAGTCCAAGCCCGGCGCCATCGTCACCATGGTCGGGCTCGGCGTACTGCCCTCGTCGCCACCCGCGATCATGTGCTCCGGCATGAACGCGGCTCCAGCGGAGGTGCCCGCCACATGCATACCATTGGCGTTACGCCGGCGAATCATCTGCGCAACAGGCGTGCCACCCAATGTCGTCGAAAGCCTGAGCTGATTACCGCCAGTCATAAAGATTCCGTCAGCCTTCTCGATGTAGTCGAGGTATTTGCTCGACTTGCAATCCTCGCGCGTAATCATCTGCAGGACCTCGGCATGGCGAATACCAAGCTTGCGGAATAATTTTTCGTAATTGCGTCCCGTATCCTCAAGTTCAGATGCAGTCGGAATAATTCCTATGCGGGCGGACTTGCCACCACAAATTTCAACAAACCTGTCGAGAATTTCCGGGTTATGAAATTTCTCTTCCGCGCCACCGATTGGGATGATGTAGCCGCGGTCAGTGTGATTATTGTTGTTAGATGGACTCATTATTATTTTTCTTCATTCTATCGTTTTTCAAATTGACCGAAAATTTGCTGAACACCGGCCTGTACATGCCATACGCCTGCGATCATTACATCAACAAGGTCATTATTTTCATCCAGCACCAGTAAGTCTGCTGCATTTCCGACCTGAATTTTGCCTCTGTCACGCAGGCGCAGAATATCAGCAACGTTACTGGTAAACGCCGGCAACGCCCGCTCCAGGGGTACATCTTTTTCGAGCAGCGCTTTGAGCGTCTGCAACAGGCTCGCCGGCTTGCCGATATCCATGTGCAGCATCTCGCCCTGTTCGTTAAATACCGGCAGACATCCGCCGCCATCAGAACTTACGGTTATACGCCCTTCTGCCGCACCCGAATCAAGAATTTTTAGTAGTGCAATATCGGCTGGCCATGCATCCTCGCCGTCTTCGACCGGAAATGCGGTTATGTCGACTGTGCTGCCCCTGGCAGCCAGTTTGAGCGCCTGTTCGAACAACCCTTTGCGGCGGTTTATGTGTGTCGGGTTAAAGACACGCGCCGGTAGCTCGCTCTGTTCCAGTGCCGCGAATATCTGCTCCAGCCCGCGCTCGCCGTCGCCAAGGTGCAAATGCAGGATGCCGGCTTTGCCGGAAATCATGCCGGCAACGTGTGCGTCGCTGGCAATTCGCAACAATTCATCCTGGGTCGGCTGACTTGAACGGTGATCACTCAATGCGAGCTCACCAACACCAATAACGGGATCGAGAAAGACGATGTCGTCGCGCACGCTGCCAGTAAACGTCACCGGCGGGACATGATAGCCACCGGTATGACACCAGGCGCCAAGGCCTTCTTCGCGTAATGCCATAGTCTGAGCAAGGAGCGAACGTGTGTCCCGCGTGGTGTCGTCCGTACCGAGTACGCCCACAACACTGGTTACGCCAGCCGTCGTAAATTGACCCGGCATAACTGGCGGTACCCGCGTTTTAAGGCCGGCTTCGCCACCGCCTCCGGTTACGTGGGCATGGCCGTCGATAAAGCCGGGCACCAGCCTGCGACCCTGCAAGTCAAATTCTGTGGCTACGGATGCGGATAGTTCGTCTTTTTTGTCACTGATCGCAAGGATTCTGCCCGCACCGATCAGCAAATGACAAATGCCCAGATCCTCCGGCGCAAACACCCGGGCATTGCTAAGAAGTTTCAACAAGGAATATGTACTCCGTCAAAACACAAAAAAAGGGGCGTTATATTACACTACCCGGTCAGCCCCCAACAGATGATGCAACACGCTAAATGGACAAAATTCCGCTAGGTAATCCAGTCGAATATCCCGCGGAATATGCGCCCGATGTGCTGTGCGCCATTCCGCGGGCCGAATCCCGCTCAGCGCTTGGCCTCGCCGATGAATTGCCGTTCCACGGCGAGGATATCTGGAATGCCTGGGAGCTTACCTGGCTGGCCGCCACTGGCATGCCGCTGGTGGGGACCGCGACTATCCGCGTCAATGCCGCCTCGCCGAACCTGATCGAGTCAAAGTCCCTCAAGCTCTACCTCAATTCACTGGCGATGACTCGCTACGCGAGCGCGGACGAGCTGACGACAACCATCGCCAATGACCTGTCACGGACCGCCGGACTGGATGTCGACGTAATCGTTACACAAGCTTGTGACTCTACTGCAGCCACGATTGGGCAATTGCCGGGCGAATGTATCGATACTGTGGAAATTGGCGACGTACCAACGACTGTAGAAGCTGGTGTTCTTGCGACTGACGCGGGGCCTGAGGTCACGGAGGAACTCTTTTCACATCTGCTACGCAGCAATTGCCCGGTCACGAATCAGCCGGATTCGGGCAGTGTAATGATTCGTTATCGCGGCAGACAAATTAACCGAAAAGCACTGCTGACCTACATCGTCTCGTACCGTCAGCACAATGACTTTCACGAAGGATGTGTAGAGCGCATGTTTGTCGATATCAGGAAATACTGTAATCCGTCTGAGCTGACTGTTTATGCTCGTTTCAATCGGCGCGGTGGTCTGGATATCAATCCGTTTCGCTCAGACTTTGCAGACTCGGCTGAGAACCTTAGATTGTGGCGGCAATAATCGCGGGCGGAGCAAAAACGAGCCCGGGGTCAATCGATACCTGTTCCGGGGACTGATTGCTGGCTACACTGGAATTCTCTGGCCAATTCACCTTCGACTAGCAAAACATTGGATAAGAAACTTTCCTACCGCGCTGACATTGATGGGCTGAGAGCGATCGCAGTCCTGGCTGTGATTGCAGCCCATCTACCTGAAAAATTTCTGCCCAGCGGGTTCCTCGGTGTAGACGTTTTCTTCGCCATTTCCGGCTTCGTCGTCACCGCCTCGCTGCTAAACCAGCGACGTACCAAACTCTCGCAACTTTACGTGGGATTTCTCGCACGGCGGGTAAAACGGTTGCTGCCTGCACTCACGGTATGTGTGGCGGTTATCGGTTTCGTGGTGTTGGCAACGGACCCTTTTCCGCGACACTCGATTGACACGGGGCTCGCCGCCCTGTTCGGCTTTGGCAATATCGTGCTGTTCTTCTTCGAGCTCGATTACTTTTCCCCTTCTTCCATGTTCAACGCTTTCACCCATACCTGGTCATTGGGGGTGGAAGAGCAGTTCTATGTCGTTTTCCCAATGTTTGCCTGGCTTTTTTACTTCAGGACAAAAAGCGTTTCTTTCAAACCGCTGGCTGCTGCAATGATCCTGGGTGGCCTCGTTTCCGTGACAATGTTTACCTGGTTATACGACGATCACCAGGCTGCCGCCTTTTTTCTGATGCCTGCCCGAATATGGGAGTTGGGTGTCGGTGCGCTGGTTTTTCTGGCGTCGCGACGTACTCGATCGGCGCGGTTGCAGCGAGTCTTGAGGCACCTCTCACCGTTCGCGCTGGTGGCGCTGATTGCGTGCTTCTTCGTTCCGGAGAGTTACGCCATGCCAGCTACATTACCAGCCGTTGCTTTGACGGGCCTGTTACTGGCAAGTGATGATCGGTCTCTTGCTGCTCGCCTGCTAATGCTGCCACCCGTTGTATACATCGGCAGAATTTCTTATTCATTGTATTTGTGGCACTGGCCGATTATCGCCCTTGGCCCGATCGTGCTGGCAACAAGCTTGCGATCTTCGGCCCTGTACGCGGTTGCCACAGCGATCGTCGCAGTCATTTCATTTCACTGGGTCGAAAAACCCTTGCGCTACAGAACCTGGACGACTCGCAGAATACGCGACATTGGATTGGGGGTGGCCTGCAATCTTGTACTCGGCGCAGTGTTACTTTTCGCAATGGGCAGTACAGACGCAGGTTCTGATTCCACCACGGCCAGGCTGCACGCGTATCTACCCATCATCCCCAGCGGCAAATCACATGCGCTAACCTGTGCCCTGGACGGCGGCAGCAGGGTTTTGCAACCCGATACCGTCGCGAACTGCACCGTGGAACCAAAACCCGGCTCCGGGATGCCGACCATCTGGGCTATGGGGGACAGCCACTCCGGGCACTTGCAAGGTATGTTGTACGAACTGCATGAGAGATTGGGTGTCGGCGTGCACCTGATCGAAACTCCCGGTTGGAGTTTTCCTTTCGAACCGGGCAAGGAGTTCGCCCCGCGCAAAGAGGTGTTCAGCCGTATCTCCAGGGAGTTCAAACCAGGGGATATCGTTCTCGTGTCGCGACTCTACATTTCACGCGCTCTCCCCCACACCATCATTGAAGTGAGGCCATGGATATACAATGTATCCCTCCTCGCCGAGGATCTCGCGAGGAAGAATGTGCGCCTCGTTGTCAGCGGGCCGCCGCCTGTATTTCCGTATAACGACATTCGCGAGTGCAGCCTGGACGAAAGAGAGAGCTGCAGACTGGAAAGAACTGCATTCGCCTCCCTGGTAAATCAGGTGATGGAGCTGCTAACCGAACTCGAGGCTAGCAATGAGAACGTTGCGGTTTTCAATATTTTTGATGCAGTCTGCCCGGCAGACGACGAATTCTGCTATCCGGACAATGGCAGCAGCTTCCTGTACCGGGACAAGGACCATTTCAACTCGCTGGGCGCAAAGCTCCTGGCTGAGCCTTTTGTCGATATGCTGCGCTCCTCGGGCACGCTCACACCCACCAAGTAGATTTAGCCTGCGCACAGCTGTAGTGATGTTCAACCACAACTTTTCGACAATGAATTTTCTACATAACCACTGGTGGGCGGCTTCCAGCCGCGACCGGGAGCTCACGATTTCGCGAGATCGTCCGGGTCCGGTGCATGTCCCCAATCCCTTAGTCGGATTTCGCGAGATCGTCCGGGTCAAGTGCATGTCCCCAATCCCTTTTTGCAGCGAGGTAGTCGCGATTCTGGTCACCGACGCCACTGACATGTTTCACGCGTGTGATATTGGTGAGGCCGAAATTTGTCAGGTCCTTCACCTTCTTGGGATTGTTGGTTAATAAGCGAAACGGCTGATCATCCAGGAAGTATTTCAACAGGGAAGCCGCGTCGCTGAAGTCACGCGAATCATCCGGCAGGCCCAGTGTCCGATTGGCCTGGTAGGTATCCTCGCCCGCATCCTGCAACAAGTAAGTAGCCGCCTTGGCCCACAGGCCGATGCCGCGACCTTCATGGCCGGACATATAGACAATCATGCCACCCGCCGGATCAGCGGCTATTCTCTCCAGTGCCGAGATAAACTGCGGCCCGCATTCACAGCGCTGTGAACCGAACACATCGCCCGTCAGGCAGCTGGAATGAACGCGCACCAGAGGATTCTGCCAGCTCTCAGGATCACCCAGTACAAGCACGCTGTTGACTGCCATTGACGCTGCAAGAATGGCAAAAGACTGCTGGCCCGCGCGCTCGCGCAGCTCATCTGCGAGCTCCTCCGCCTTGCTTAGCTCAGAGTGACGCACGCTGGCATACCATTGCACAGCGTATTGCTTCCCGTGGCGCTCCAGCGGCAAGGGAATCGGCCCCAGGATGCTTATCGCCTTGTCGCCAGGCTCCGGTCTCTCGCTGGCGTCGATTGCCTGGCCAGCCGCGTCAATCCTGATCAGCTTGCCCTGCGCTATAAGACGCTCGCGGACTGTTGGGTCGATGTAGGTAAACATGGCGAGAGCCTATCATCTCCGGGCCTCTCATTTGCGCCCCTGAGAGCCAATAGCCCAGCGGCCGCGAGGATTCTGCCAGCATGGCTGAAATAGATTGCTGACCAGCCAGTCATCAGTTATATTACTGACTAGACGGTCAGTAAGGAAGCAATTCGATGGCGGAACCCCGATTCCAGCGCCGTAAAGAAGACCGGCCGGCGGAAATCACTGCGGCGGCGCTGGCGGCATTTGCAGAAAACGGCTATGCAGCAACCCGTGTTGATGACGTGGCAAAACGGGCAGGTGTCAGCAAAGGCCTCCTTTATCTCTATTTCAAAACCAAAGAAGAACTCTTCAAAGCCGTCATTCGCAGTTTTATCTCGCCGCGAATCGACGCATTGATCTCCAATGTTGAGGAAACAGAGCTTTCCGCCGAAGAATTCTTGCGTGGCCCTTTTCTCGAATTCGCCTGCTCCATTCCCAAATCACCAGCCAGGATCCTGTTGAAGTTGATGGTTGCCGAAGGACCGAAACATCCGGATTTGATTGCCTGGTATTGGGAGCACGTGGTATCTCGCGGAATCACTGCGCTACGGATGCTGATCCAACGCGGCGTAAAGAACGGTGAGTTCCGTGCATCCGCACTGGATGAGTATCCGCAATTGCTGGTTACACCCATTTTCTTTTCATTGCTCTGGACGCTTTTGTTTCAACCGCATTCAGACCTTGATACCGACAAATTTATTGGCGCCCACGTAGATATGGTGCTTTCTTCAATCAAGGCAGACGCAGCATGAGCCGGAAAATAACCATGGCGCTGACACCGATACTGTTTGTTTCGATGCTGGCCGCGTGTGATAGCGGGGATGACGCCCGGCGCATCGTTGGCCAGCTTGAATCTGATCGGGTCGAGATTACGGCTGAAGTATCCGAGCCAATAATCGAACGGGCAGTTTTTGAAGGGCAAAAAGTCGAGCGTGGCCAATTGCTGATTCAGCAGGACACGTCACGTATCGAAACGGCGATCAGCGAAGCAGAAGCTTACGAGCTGCAAATGCGCGCCCGACTTGATGAATTGATTCGCGGTCCGCGCAAGGAGCAAATTCTTGCGGCCCAGGCCAATGTCCGCGGTGGCGAGTACGATCTTGATTATCGTGAAACGGAATTTATTCGTGCAGAACAGCTCCTGGAACGAGAACTGGCTTCACCGGAAATTCGTGACCGTGCGGGAGCCGCAAGAGATGCAGCGAAGGCAAATCTCGAAAGTTTCGAAGCACGTCTCGAAGAACTTCTAAGCGGCACAACGAAAGAGGAGCTGCGGCAAGCGGAAGAAAGCGTCAGCCAGGCAGGTGCCCGGCTGGCATCGTTACAGATTGATCTCGAGCGCCATAGCGCATTTGCTCCGTCTGCCGGGGTCGTGGACTCGCTGCTGTTTGAAGTCGGTGAGCGGCCAGCTCCGGGCCAGCCAATGGCGATTCTTCTGTCCGGCGCGCAAGTGTATGCACGCGTTTATGTTCCGGAAGCCCTTCGCGTCCACGTGAGCCCCGGAACGGAAGCACTAATTTTTGTCGACGGACTGGAACATCCATTTGACGGCAAGGTGCGCTGGGTTGCGAGTGAATCTGCGTTCACACCGTATTTCGCATTAACGGAACATGATCGTGGCCGATTGAGCTATGTCGCAAAGGTGGACATCCTGGACGCCAAACGCCGATTACCGGACGGTGTGCCAGTAGAGGTCGAACTGTTGCTCGACCAGGCTGGAACACAGCGTGACTGACAACACTGATATCGCCATTCAGGCACGCGGTCTGACGAAACGCTTTGGACCGGTTACTGCTGTTGACCATCTCGATCTGAATGTGCCGCGCTCAATGATCTACGGCTTCCTCGGCCCGAACGGGTCCGGGAAAACAACGGCGATTCGCCTGCTGTGCGGCCTCCTCACGCCAACTGAAGGCGGCGCAACTGTACTCGGCTTCGATGTGCCCGGTGATGCCGATGCACTGAAACCGAAAATTGGTTACATGACACAAAAATTTTCCCTGTATGCCGATCTTACTGTGCAGGAAAATCTCGAATTTATTGCAGACATCTATACCTATCCGCGCAACGACAGACGCGCGCGCATCGAGGCGTTACTCGAGAAATACGACCTTTTAGAACAACGCAGACAATTCGCCAGCACCATGAGTGGCGGGCAGAAACAGCGCCTGGCGCTTGCCTGTGCAGTCCTGAACAAGCCGGAGCTATTGTTACTGGATGAACCAACCAGCGCCGTCGACCCCAAAAGCCGCCGTGATTTCTGGTCCGAACTGTTTTCACTGGCTGACTCCGGCACCACGATCCTGGTATCGACGCATTACATGGACGAAGCTGAGCGCTGCCACCGGCTTGCCATACTCGATCACGGGCGCAAGGTCGCCGACGGCTCACCCGCGGAACTGCAAAATTCGACGGGCATGTCGATCGTCGAGGTACTGGCTGAGAACCCGTTCGCCGCACAAGTCGAACTGGGTAAATTGCCGGAGGTGATGAGTGTCACGCAACTCGGCGTCAGGTTAAGGGTTTTGATTCCGCAAGCCATAGCTAAACCCTTGCAACTGGTAGACAACCTGCTCTCCGCAAACGCGATTCCTGCCCGGACGAAGATCGTTGCTGCATCGCTGGAGGACGTCTTCGTTGCGGTAACGCAAAAAGGCTATGTCGCGGAGCAGGCAGCGTGAAATCCACGATCCGCCTGATGGCGGTTATGCGTAAGGAACTGCGACAACTCATGCGCGATCGCGTTACGTTCGCCATGATTGTTGGCATTCCGGTCATGCAGATGTTGATGTTCGGCTACGCAATTAATACCGATGTACGCAACCTGGCCGCGGCCGTTGCCGACCAGTCAGACAGTCATCTGTCGCGGCAATTTATCGCCGATCTCAGCCAGACACAGGTGCTGGATTTCCAGCGCTCCGTAGACACCGCAGCTGAACTGGAAGAACTGTTGCGAACCGGCCAGATTTCAATCGGCGTCCTGATTCCAGCAGACTTCGACCGGCGCGCGATCGACTCACGACGCTCCGCGGCACAATTGCTGGTTGATGGCGTTGACCCGACGATCGTTGGAGTTGCCAACCAAATCCGCAATATACCGCTGTATTTTGATGCCACGGCGCCCGCGCAGAATAAAGCAGCTACTTTTGCAGTCAGGCCATTCTTCAATCCGGAAAGGCGTTCAGCCGTTTTTGTAATCCCGGGACTCATTGGCATCATTCTCACCCTGACAATGATGATGTTTACCGCGGTCTCGGTAGTGCGGGAGCGTGAACATGGCAATCTCGAATTGCTGATCAATACGCCGGTCAGCACAACTGAACTGATGGTTGGAAAAGTTGTGCCATATATCGTTATTGGCCTGATCCAGCTCGCGCTGATTCTTGCCGTCGGCCGGCTGCTTTTCAACATCCCGGTCCATGGCAGTATTTTCGAACTGTATATAGCGGCGTTATTTTTTATCGCAGCCAACCTTGCACTCGGATTGTTCATTTCAACCCTGGTCAAAACCCAGTTCCAGGCCATTCAGATAACAATATTCATATTATTACCGTCAATTCTCCTGACCGGATTCATGTTCCCCTTTGCTGGCATGCCGCAGATTGTGCAATACCTTGGCGAAATGCTGCCAAATACACATTTCATCCGCCTGACACGTGGCATCATGTTGCGCGGCGCAAATTTGGGTGAGATGTACCAGGAACTGATTGCGCTCGGCGTGTTCACCAGCATCGCGCTGTTTGCCGCAATCATTCGCTTCTCAAAACGACTTGATTAGAAAATCGACACTCTCATCAGGTGCGTGTCTCTGCAGCCTGGTAGTACGGCCGCCACCAGCGAATTGTCAGCGGCACGGCAATATTCAGGCAGAACGCCGTAATCATCAGCGTAAAAAATGCTTCCTTCGTCAGAATTTCGTTTTGCACATAGGCAATGTCCATAACGACAAAAGCGAGTTCTGCCCGACCGAGCATGCCGAAGCCAATCATAAGGCTCTGATGCCAGGTCATCCCGCCTGTGTAACGCGCGGCGAGTCCGGCTGAGCCCACCTGTACAACAAAGAGACCAACCAGCAGCACCGCAGCATACGGCAGCACCTCAAGCAGCAGGCTGGTGTCGAAGATGATTTTCGCGCCGAGATCGACGAAGAAAACCGGGCCGATCCAGGAAAACGCGGCTTTGTCGACAATCCTTTTCGTTTCCCTGTAGACACTTTTTGTTTGTGGTGTCTTGCTGATGATGCGGCTCGTGTCGCTGAACAGGAAGTACTCTTCCTTGACAATCAAGCCTGCCATATACGCACCGACTGCGGGGTGAAAGCCGAAATAGCTTGCGATCAATCCGACCACGAGTGCCAGCAGCAAGATGGCCAGCGTCGCATGTCGACCTTCGTCGAAGGTCAATATATGTTTGACACCGTAACGACCGATGAGCGGCACACGCCTCACCCAGCCACGTAATTTGTGCGGGAATATCCAGCCTCCCAGCAAGGTAACAATGACAAAAAACAATGCGGCCTTGCCCGCAGCGGAAGCTACGCCGCTAAGACTCAGGGTTTCCGCGCCAGTAGCCACCGGTACCAGGATCGCTACCGCCACCAGGGCGCCGATATCATCAATGACCGCCGAGGTCATGATCCGAGTCGCCACGACGGATTTTCTCAGGCCCTCACTCCGCAACGAGACCATTGTCAACGATACGGCAGTCGCGGTCATCGCCAGCGCGCACATCAGTGCGATGTGCGGGTCGTTCCAGATATAGTCGGTGATCACATAGGAAATCGCGAACGGGCCGATAGCGCCAAACAGCGCAATTCCCCAGCTTTTCCTCATGCTGGCCAGGAAGTTTTTCGTCGTTTCCTCAAAGCCGAGCGAGAACATGATAAAAATGATGCCCAGCTCCGCAAATTCGCGGATAAACAGGTCGCTTTCGACGGGCAGGATGCCCACATTGACCAGCAGGAAGCCCATAAACAGAAAGAAAAGCACCGGCGTCAGGCGGGTTTTCTTAGCCGCAACCACTGCGACGAAAACCGCAGCCCAGACGATGGCAAGATGTACCAGCGGGTGCATGCGATACTACCTGCGCTCAGTGATGAAGCTGGAGAAAACAGGTATCCTACTACAGGTTTTCTGCAGGACATGGTAAACATAGCAACGTTCAGGACCAGGGAGTAATGGTAAATAAATAATGAATACATCCTCCATTGATAAATCAACCGTCTATATCGTCGACGACGATCAGGCTATTCGCCATGCGATGGAGCTCCTGATGCGCTCGGTCGGACTGAATTACGAAATATTTCATTCCGCCGATGAATTCCTTGAAAGCTATACAAATGACCGGGCCGGTTGCCTGGTCCTTGATATCCGCATGCCCGGCCTCGGCGGGCTCGAGCTGCAGGAAAAACTAAACGAACTGGGCAGCGCTCTACCTATCATTTTCATTACCGGTCACGGCGACGTACCGATGGCGGTTGAGGCCATGCAAAAGGGCGCAATCGATTTCATCCAGAAGCCGTTTCGGGACCAGGAACTCCTCGATGGCATATCTGAAGCGGTGAAGACCGACCAGGAGCGCCGCTCTGTACGCGAGGAGAAAGCGGAAGTATTGAGTCGCATAGAAAAACTGACCAACCGCGAACATGAAGTACTGAATCTCGTGGTAACCGGTAAACCGAACAAAGTCATTGCCTATGAACTGGGTGTCAGTCAGCGGACCGTTGAAATTCATCGCGCCCGGGTAATGGAGAAAATGCAGGCGAAATCGCTGGCTGACCTCGTCCGGATGCATCTGGCTACTTAGCCCGGACTATTCATGAATGCGCTCCTGCAACGCGATTTGAAGAAAGCAGAGAACTCGTTGCTGGAAGTCGTGTGATTCATCAATTGCGTCGCGCGCGAATTTGTTCGTCGATCGTTGCGCAATCAATGCACTCGTCCGCATAGGGATAAGCGCGAATCCGACTATCTCCGAC
>PVMK01119616.1_pt1 | contig 14323 bp, 13 predicted proteins | sample 1853481 | NCBI WGS metagenome assembly PVMK01 (sample SAMN08533507, study PRJNA380276) | Marine sediment metagenome, whole genome shotgun sequencing project. | reverse complement strand
TGTCTTTTTCGGGTGCACACAAACACCCGGGTCCGGATCGAGGATTCGGGGAAAAGACAATCGGGATTCTACCGGTGAACCCGCGGGTCCACCGAGGATGAACCCCTCAGGCGACAGTGGCGGCGAGATGCTGTGCCATAGGCGGGGATGGTATCACGATCACGACCTCACACCGCGGAGTAACTGCTGTCGGGAGTCGTGAGGTCGTGTTCGGCGGTACTGGAGATCACCCTGTGAAGAGAAGCCGTTTACTTCGATGAGTTGAGGTGTGATTCGCCAACCTGCACGCCAATATATGGAATCCATCGAGGCCCCACCAGTGCGGACGCCTGTCAGGTTCCAACAATTTCGGCGGATATCCTGATCGCCGGGCTAACGCCCCATCGTGATCTTACCCAAGTCCAGATCGCCGGTGGAGACGGTGACCTCTCGCTTGACCTTCTTCATGCCCTTCATCTTGAAAACCATGGAGTAGCCCCCGGGCGGAATTGACGTGATGTGAAAGGCGCCTTCGGCGTCGGACACCGTCATCTGGTTGACACCGTCACCCGACAACGCGATGCGCACTCCCGACAACGCGCTGCCATCCTCGGCTACAATTGCCCCGAACACCGCGAAACCCGCAGTCAGGGATTTATCTTCTCCGCGCACGAATTCGCCGGTGTCGAAAGCTCCGGCCCCCGAAACCGCCGGCAGGAAAAAGGCGAGCATCATCACCACTCGGAAAAGGCGGCGTTCACAAACTGACTTTTTCATTCTTGCCTCCCATTTTCAGAAAACGATAGCACGACCCTCGCAAGCCCTTTATCGGCTCTAGCCCACACTTCTCACCGGGTTAGCCCGCACTTCTCACCGGGTTTCGTAGCGAGGGCGGCGAAGCGCAAGTATCCGCTGGGTTTGTCGCGGATCGGGCGACGCAGTCGTAGTTGCGCTACGTCGAGGAGCACGATTGGCGACAAGCACGGCGGGACGCAGCGGTTCGCCGTCCGTAGTAGACACCCGGTGAGAAATGCGGGTTAGGTCCCTTCCGGAGTCTCCTGATGGGAACGGGCTAGCCAAACCGCCGGTATTGCACCATATTCTGAGCATGGAATCCGACTCGACCAAAATGCGCGCCCACGCCCTCGGCGTCCTGCTTCTCGTCGCGGCGATTATGATCTGGGGCGTTCCGCTCAGAGCCGGTGAATCACTCTTCGCCAGTGATGACGTCTTCGACCTCACCATCCGTGCACCACTCACGAAGCTGACGCGACAGTCGGAGGGTGCTCCCGATGTGGCCGGCAGGCTGGAACTCTCAGACGGCACATCGATCCCGATGATATGCAACAAGTACGGCATCAGCCGGCTTCGCGAGTGCCAGTTGGCCTCCCTCGAAATCACCGTCGAGGCGAACGACGTTCGCGGTACGCCATTCGAGGGGCGACGGACACTCCGTCTGGTGACACCATGTAAGCTCCAGGGCAGCTTCGACCAGTATGCCGTGCTCGAGTACCTGGTGTACAGGAGTTACGCGGTGATCGCCGCGACCGCGTTGCGCGTTCGGTTGGTGCACGTACGTTTTCTCGACAGTGAAAAGCCGGCCAGGAACGAGACGGGGTACGCCTTCTTTGTCGAGGACATCGGGCAGGCCGCCAAACGCAATGGTCAGGTCTGGCTGGACATTCGATCTCAGCAGATTTCCGACCTGGACGCGGAACAACTCACACTGATGACCCTTTTTCAGTACATGGTCGGCAACACCGACTGGTCGGCGTTGAGGGGCCGGCCCGCTGATCGGTGTTGCCACAACGTTGCCATTCTGGGCGGAGAGGGCGTCAATCTCAACACGGTCTTGCCCTTCGACTTCGATCAGACCGGCATGGTCGATGCACCCTACGCCGTACCCGCTGCCAGTCTGGACCTCCGTCTGGTCACCGAGCGGCTGTACCGTGGATTCTGCGTTCACAACCGCGAACTGGCCGCCGCCATCGCGGTCTTCAACGATAGGCGGTCCGAGCTCGAAGCCCCGTTCAGTCGCGCCGACCTCCCTTACCCGAAGGCCCGCAAGCGGGCACTAAAGTACATCGACGGCTTCTACGACACGATTAACGATCCCCGGAAGCTCAAAAACCAAATCACCCGTAATTGCCGGTAGTTCGGGCTTCCTCCGGACCGCCCTGAATCAGCCACGGTCCACCTTGCCCCCATCTCTATCAGGGGTCGTTCTCCTCTCGCACGACCTGCAACAGGACACCCACGAAGGCCTCTGGCTGGAACCACTGGGGATTGTGCCCACCCTCCATTTCGATCACCTCCCACCCGCGGTCCCGCGCGCGGTCGGCAAAGACGTCGAAGTCGTCGACCTCCTTGCCTCGTTCGACGGTGAGGATGAATGCAGCCGGGAGGCGCGCCGCCTCCGGGTTGTTGAGTTCGATCGGCTCGGTGAAGGTGAGAGCGGGTTGTGGCACGTCAACCGGCGGCTGCTCACCCTCCTCCACCCACAGCGGTACGAGCTGCCACGGTTCAGCGCCGCCGCCGCCAGCGGTGGCCATCGTGTCGATGGCTTCACCAAACAGGTCTGCAACTGACTCACCGTTCTCGGGCACCATTGCATCCATGAATATCAATCGGGCGATCCGGTGCGGAACCCGATCCGCGACGCCGGCGATCACCATGCCGCCATAGCTGTGCCCCACCAGCACGACGTCGTCGAGGTCTTCGAACTCGAGGACGTTGACGATGTCCTCGATGTGGATCGACAGCCCCACCTCAGGGCCGGCCAGGTGAACACGCTCCCCCAATCCGGTCATGGTCGGGCGATACACGGTGTGTCCGGCCTCCTCGAGCAGCGGCTGTACCTTGTGGAACTGCCACCCGCCACCCCAGGCGCCGGGCAGGAATACGATGGTCAGCGGGGTGGTCTCCCCAGGTCCCTCCGGCGGCGCAGGAGCGCATGCGAATGAGCACATCGCCACGACCAGGCCGATCACATTAATCCGCATGCACACAAGGATGCCACGGTTCGGACTGAAATATCGGAATATGAACGCCCGGGCCGGGTGTCACTCGGATTGTGGCGGTAGGGAGATGAGCTGCGCCTTGGTCTCGGCCAGCTCTAAAACCTTCGCCGCGAGCTCGGAATGACCAAGTTCTTCAATCTTGGCCGCCAGATCCTCCAACATCTGGTGATCTTCCACGACTCGGTTCCGCAGCGACTTCATCATCTGGTTGAACGGATCCTGAAGCTGCCGCAGGTTGTCCTTGGCACGCAGCCAAAGCGCCGTGTCGTAATCGCCCGACGCGACTCTATTCAGACATCTTCGCAGGTTAAAGGCCGCTCCCGCCGTCCTGTGGGTGAGCATGATCGAGCGCACCACGACAATCAGGAACACAGCCAGGGAAGCAGATGCGAGGAGCAGAGCGCTGCGATGATCGATAGCTCTCATCTGTTCCGCGAGGTGTGGGTTGGAAGCGATGATTTCCCGAGTCTCCATCACGCCCCACAGGAAGACGACCAGGTTCAGAGGCGCCAGCAACACCAAAAACAAACCTGCAACCTTTGCTGTAACCAGCAGCTGCCCCCGAATGTCGATCAGGTATTTCCTCCGCTTGTAACGGGGACGATCAAGTGGGCTCGTCATTTCGACCGAGCCAAAAAGAGGAAATTGATTTTCGCGAGTTTCTTCAATCATGGACATACCACCTCATCGGTAGACCCCAAAGGGCACGATATATCGCTGACAGCATGGCTACTTCTCTCCACCGCCCGGACCACCGTTCTCCCACGCCAGGAACTTCTCGTATTTCGGATCGTCGTCGCTAGTGGCAAGCTGCGGCGGCCCGTCGTCCTCGATGTAAATGTAACTGCAGAGGTGCCCGTGATCGTGCCGGCAGACCAGCACGAACTTGATGTCCTTCGCGCTGCGCTTACTATCGCCCGGGTTTTGCTCATCGAAGCCATCGAGGTCGTTGCCGTGACCGGCGTTCGGGTCTTCGGCGTCGGAGAGGAAGTAGTAAGGCCCGGATCTCCCACCTGGAAATGCTGCTGCCCAAAAAGCCGCGACCTCGGGAAAGGTAGTCCCCGGCTCGGCAACCTGGTACAGACCGGACTGGATGCCACGCAGCTCGACCATGCAGCGGGCGAGGCGCGCCTTGTGCAGCTTGTCCATCACTGTTGGGATCACGACCGCAGAGAGGATCCCAACGATGTTGACCACCACAATCAGCTCGGTGAGGGAGAATCCCGACCATCGAGACCGACTCGACGTCAGCCCGATGCTGGAAGCGGGCCCCTCCGAAGGCACACGACAGCGGGAAGACAAGTGGATCTTCTCCTCCATGCCTTCCTTTTCGCAAAATCAATGCCAGGAATCGTGTATGTATAGAGTGCTTGGGATAGGTAACGGTGCTTCATTTCGGGCCAGGCGTCTGATTGCGGGCCACCATCGCGACACAACCCGGTGAGAACACCAGCCTAGAGCGCCATCCCGACGAGCATCTCCGTTGGCGGCCGAAAGGCGGTGATCGGCTGGGCCAGGGCGTCGTCGATGGCGTCCAGCATGAGCTCCCTGTCCTCGGGATGCGGCCGTTCACGTCGAGGAAGTTGGAGATGTGGTCGGACAGCAGCATGGTCGGGCCCTCTAGCTCGGCCACCAGCAGCCGGGTCTCTTCGAGGGCCTGGTGGGCGTCGAGGAGAGTCAGCTCGCCCGCGTTCCAGCGCTCGCACCAGTCGGTGCCGAGAACCGGCACGAAGGTACGTAGCCGCACGAAGTCCGGCGGGGCCCGGTTGAGGACTGCAGCGCTGCCGAGGGCGTGCTCCCGCCACCTTTCGGTTCCGGCGACCCCCACCATGATGTACACCGAGAGCTCGATGCCTGCCTCCATCACATGGTTGAAGGAGCGCGCCGCCTGCTCGGGATCGACCCCTTTTCGGATTTGTTCCAGGGTCACCGGGTCTCCCGACTCGAGACCCGAGTGAATCCGGGTGATGGCCGCCTCCGAAAGACGCCGCCACTCCTCCCGGCTCTTCTTGACCAGGAACTTGGCCGATCCGTACATCGTGATTCGCTCGAGACGGGGCCACCGTTCCAGCGCCGCCTGACCGATCGCCTCCAGCTTGTCGGTAGGCAGGGCGGCCGTGTTGCCGTCGGCGAGGAAGATGGTGCGCACCTGGTCGCCGTAACACTCCCGTGCCATGTCCAGATCCTCGATCACCTCCTCCACCGGCCGCGCCCGGAAGGCCTTGTCCGAATACATGGCACAGAAGGCGCACCGGTTGTGGGGACAACCCACGGTGGCCTGGATGATCAGCGAGCCAGCCTCGCTCGGCGGTCGGTAGACGGTGCCTTCGTAACGCATCGAACCCAGGATACAGGGGTGCGATCGATCACGACCTCACATCGTGTGTTTGCAGGCTGTGAGGTTGTGATAATTGACGCCCATCTGGGATGGCCGGTCCTGGGATGGTCGGTCCTGGGACCGCCGAGCTCCAGCTCGGCATCTAACCCGGTCTTCTCACCGAGTGTCTACTGCGGGCGGCGAATGGCAGCCATCTGTCGTGCTTTTCGCAAATCGTGCTCCTCGACGTAGTGCGACTACGACTGCGTCGCCCTATTCGCGAAAAACCCAACATCTGACTACCCTTCGCCGCCCTCGCCACGAAACCCGCTGAGAAGACCCGCCTAACCGCCACACTTTGCGAACGATGCTCGAATGAAAAATATCGCCTTCCGGTACGTGAATCTATCCACCACGGAGATATCCGCTTACCGACCGGGAGAATGCCGAGCTGGAGTTCGGCGGTCCCAGAGGGCCCAGATCGGTGGCGCCCTCAGGAGTAAATGCCGTCGATGAGGTCTGCGTACCTTGAGAGGAGGACACGTCTTTTGAGCTTCAGGGTCGGGGTCAACTCGCCCAGCTCCTGGCTGAACTCGTCGGGCACGAGCTCGAATTTTTTCACCCTCTCGTACCTCGAGAAGCCCTCCATGATGGCGCCGACGATCGTCTCGTAGTGCGCCTTCACCTTCGGGTCGCCGCACAAGGCGCAAATATCGCCCTCGATTCCCGCGGCGGCCGCCCACGGTTCGAGCACCTCTTTGTCGGGGACGATCAGCGCGCTGCAGTACCTGCGCCGGTCGCCGATGACCATCGCCTGGGCGATAAGCCTGTCCGCTTTGAGAGCGTTCTCGAGCGGCTGCGGCGCGACATTCTTGCCGCCCGCGGTGACGATCAGCTCCTTGATTCTGTCGGTGATGTGAACGAATCCGTCGTCGTCCACATGTCCGACGTCACCCGAGTGCAGCCAGCCCTCGGAGTCGATGGTCTCGGTGGTGGTCTCCGGCTTGCGCCAGTACTCCTGCATCACGATGTCGCCCCTGACGCAGATCTCTCCCTCGTCGGTGACCTTGAGCTCAACCCCGGGTCCGGGCTTGCCAACGCTTCCGAACAGAAAGTCGTCGATGGTGTTGATCGTCGCCCCACCGCTCAGCTCGGTCATGCCCCAGACCTCGATGATGGTGATGCCTACGGCGTGAAAGAACACCGCGAGGTCCTTGGCGAGAGGGGCGCCGGTGGAGACAAAAAGCTCCATCCTGCCGCCGGTCGCCGCCCTGATCTTTTTGAAGACCAGGCCATCGGCGAGAGAATGCTGGAGTGAAAGCGCGAACGGCACCCTCCCCTGCTCCTCCGCCATACGGAACCGCCGGCCCACCCCGACCGCCCAGTTGAATAGACGGCGCTTGACCGCCGAACCCTTCTGGACGCCCTCGTGGATCCTGGAGAAGATCTTCTCCCACACCCGCGGCACCGCCACGATAACGGTCGGCCGAACTTCCCGCAGGTTCTCACCCAGGGTCTCCAGGCTCTCCGCGTAGGCCACCGTCATCCCGTGCAACAGCGCATACGAGTCGACCACCCGCTGCAGAATGTGCGACAGCGGCAGGAAGGAGATCGAGATGCCGTCGTCGTCGGTCCCGCCGATGGCCGGTTTGATGGCATCGAACTGGGCCATGAAGTTGCCGTGGCTGAGCACGACCCCTTTCGGGTCACCCGTCGTACCCGAGGTGTAGACGAAGGTCGCGATGTCCTCCGGTGCCGCCTCGAGAGCCATCTCTTTGAACTCGGCGATCGAGTGGTCCTCGCCGAGATTCTTTAGGGAGTCCAGAGAAATCACGAATTCGTCTTCCTCGAGGTCCTCGGGATAGAAAACCACCACCTTCTCGAGCGACGGCACCTGGTCACGGATCGAGCGGATCGTCTCGAGACGCTCCATCGAGGAAACGAACACTACCCGCGCTTCGGCGTCGTTGAGGATGTAGGCCACCTGGGAGGGGATCAGGGTCGTGTACAGAGGCACGAGCACGAAGCCCGCAGCCATGGCGCCGTAGTCGGTGGTCGCCCACTCGGGGCGGTTCTCGGACAGCACGGCAAACCGCGTTCCCCGCTCGTAGCCGAGGCTGCGCAAACCGAAGGCTGTCCGCCGGACCTGTCCGAGGGCCCAGTCGTAGGAGAACGACCGCCAAGCCCCATCACGCTTGACAAGAAAGGCGACGCCGCCCCCCCGCCGCTCGACTACCTCGAGAAAACACTCGTTGACCGTGCTCCCCATCGCAGCACCTCCTTCGGATTGTTGGGGAGGATTATCCCGATCTCCCCTGCGGCGGTCAACCAGGGTTGTAGACGAGGACGGCAAAGGGTGGTCGGATGAGGCCTGAGCTCACTCCGCTGCCGTTGACGGGTTGCTGAGGTAGGCGGATTTAGCCGGGCATCCAGTGCTTCTTCATCCAGGCGATCGTTTTATTGAGATTCAGGCTCTCGGAAAATTCAACCATGTACGGAATCTTTTCGATATCATCCATCGGGATCGAGACCTCCGGTGGGAAAACCGGCGCGAGGCGGTGGTATCGATCCCGCAACATCTGGTGGCACTGATAGTCGGCAATTCCCGACGCGCCGTCGAGCATGAGGCTGACCAGTGGTTTGGCCCACTGGAAATAACCCCAATCCAGCGCCTTCCCCCTGATGTAGAACAGGCTGGTGCCGGTTCCGAGGGACAACAGCACGACCTCGGACATATTCGTGGGAGGATTGAAGTACCGCTCGTCCTGAGTCTGCGCGAGGGCACACATCGATGGATTGCTTGCGTAGACGCCGCCATCGACGTAACCGTCGACCGCCGGGAAGTAGGTGGGCGCCGCGGCGGTGTAGAGTCCGACCTCGTAGGCAAGCGCACGGCGGTCGTTATTCTGCCCCTTGAAGTTGTGAAAGAGCTTCGGTTTCCATGTCCTCTTGCTCTTGTCCGGGTGTTCGTTATCGAGGTCGAATGCCGTGATCAGAACGTGTTTCTCGAGCTGCCCCAATGTGGTGGTCTCGCCCAGAACCCTTTTGAATACACGGCGCATCGGCGCGGTCTTGTAGTCGGCACCCGTGAGCTTCCCAAGGTCCAGCAGATCATCCAACCACGAGTCGTCGAAGATCTTTTGACCGTCGAACTCGTAGAGGCCACGAATCTCGTCGAGGTCCAGGCCGCGGGCGATGCCGAGGGCCACGAGACCTCCCGTCGACGTCCCGGCAATGAGATCGACCTTGTCGAGAAAACTCCCCAACCCCGCTTGTGCCGCCAGGCGCTGCATGATCACCGTGGTGACGAGTCCCCGGATGCCGCCGCCGTCAATCGACAGAACACGGTATTTTGCCATCAGTCACCTCCGCGAGCTCGGATGTATCACTCGACGATTCTACGCATACCGGCACTGGCCAGCCCGCACTTCTCACCGGGTGTCTACTACGGACGCCGAATCGCGGCGTCCCGCCGTGCTTGTCTCAAATCGTGCTCCTCGACGTAGCGCTACTACGACTGCGTCGCCCGATTCGCGACAATCCCAGCGGATACTTGCGCTTCGCCGCCCTCGCTACGAAACCCGGTGAGAAGAGCGGGCTAGTTGGCGGCTGCACATTTTCACCGTGTTACCATCCGCCGCGTACGCCGATGGGTTCGAGAGGAGCATCATCGTGAAAATTTCCAAAATGTTTGCCGTCCTCGCGGCAGTGGCTGTGTTTGCCGGCTCGGATGCCCGCGCGCAGGAGCAGCCGGATCTGCGGAAGATGGCGGAGGGAATGAAGCGAAACCAGGAGGAGCTGCGGCTTTACACCTGGGATTCGAGGATCGTATTCGAGGTCGACGGCGTCCGAAAGAGGGTCGACCGATACAACGTACGGTATGTCATGGGCGGCATGGTGGAGAAAATCCAGATCAGCAGCGAGGTGGACAAGAAAAAGGTCCGGCGTCCGGATGGGAAGAAGCTGTCCAAGAAGGAGCGGGAAACGGCCCGCGAATTCGTGATGGAGGCCAAACAGCAGCTCGACGCATACCTCAATCCGCTCTTCGCGGAAAAGGCTGTCGCCACGGCCATCGTCACGACTGACGAGGGGACACTCCGTCTCCAGTCCCGTGATGTCGTCAAGACTGGCGACTCGGTTGAGATCAATATCGTGCAGGCCACGCGACAGCCCAAGACCCTCGAGGTCCAGACCACGATCGGAGATTCGCCGGTCGAGCTCGAAGTGAGCTTCGAATCTCTCGACTACGGCCCCAACTACCCGGCACGCTCGATCACGACGACCGTCTGGGAAGGGATCGAGCTCAAGATCATTACCGAGAACTCGAATTACGTCAAAGGGGTGAATTAGCCCCTCGGCGGGGAGGGGATAAACCCCTCCCCTACAAGAAAATCGTAGGGGCGGGGTTTATCCCCGCCCGCGTTGTACGAGTTCCTGGCACCGCCGGATCGGGCCGTGTCAATCGAGTGACAACCCAAAATAACGATAGACATTGGCGCACTCGAGGCAGTGGCGGGCGTGCTTCCGCCACTGGTGGACGTACCGCGACCGCGGAGGGACCATCGCCAGGATCTCCGGGTTGACGTGGGCGCCAGTCTTGCTGATTTCCGGAACGCGCCGGTGGCGTATAACGAAATCGGGTTCCGCCGCACGGCTCACGATCTCGTCGAGGCTCTTCCGTCCGCCGGGGTTCTCCGCTTTCCCGCTCATGTGGTCGTCCCTTTGTATTTCCTCTCTCGCACGAGTGTACCGCGAATCGAATTAACCCGTTCTCCGCTGCTGGTTCTGCCTGACCGATGGCCACGACTTCGTCACCGAAAGGAAATACCATCTCATTTCTGTTATTGTCGACACGCGACATACCGGACGATATGATGAGACTCTCAGCCGGCGACCGCCTTGGACGTTATGAGATTCTCGCCCTCCTCGGGGCGGGCGGAATGGGTGAGGTTTACCGAGCCAGGCACCTCAAGCTCGAACGTGAGGTCGCGATCAAGGTTCTCCCGGGCGACCTCGAGGCCGATCCCGAACGGCTCCGGAGATTCGAGCGCGAGGCGCGCGCCGCCTCCGCTCTCAACCACCCCAACATCGTCACCATCCACGACATCGACGAGCACGAGGGCCGGCACTATATCGCAATGGAGCTGATCGAGGGCCGGACCCTTCGAGAGATCCTCCTGGAGGGCGAGATCCCTCTGCCGCAGATCGTCTCACTCACCCGCCAGATTGCCGAAGGCCTTGCCGAGGCCCACGGTGCCGGCATCATCCACCGTGATCTCAAGCCCGAAAACATCATGATTACCAAAGACGGCCTGGTCAAGATCCTCGACTTCGGTCTCGCCAAGCTGACGCCGCGGGACGCCGACTTCGGGTCCGAGTCGCCCACAATGACCCAAACCACCAAGCACGGCGTGCTTCTCGGGACCGTGCCGTACATGTCTCCCGAACAGGCCGCCGGCCGTCCAGGAAACCAATTGTCAGATCAGTTCTCCTTCGGGGTCGTTCTTTACGAGATGCTCTGCGGACAGCGCCCGTTTCAGGGAACGTCAGCGGCCACCGTACTCAGCGCCATCCTCCGCGACACCCCGGTCGAGCCGCGCAAGCTCCGGCCCGGCACGCCGAAGGAGCTCGAATCGGTCGTCGGCCGCTGCCTCGAGAAGGAACCAGGACAACGATTCGAGTCGAGCGCCGATCTGAGCGAGGCGCTCGTTCGCTGCGGGGATCAATCACAGGTTTCCACTGGGCGCACTGGACTGACCCTGCGTTGGAGGGCGGCGGCGGCGCTGATCGCGGTGCTGGTAATCATCGCAGCGGTGGTCGCGTGGATTTGGTCCCGCGATTCGCGCGCACGCTGGGTACGGCGCGAGGCGCTGCCCGAGATCACCCGTCTCACCGAGTCCGGTGAGATCTATGAGGCCTATCGCCTCGCGCTCGAAGCTGGACAATACCTCAGCGAGGACAGCAAGCTACAGGGAGTTCTCGACCGCATCACCCTCCCCGTTTCGGTGATCACCGACCCCCCCGGGGCCGACGTCTTCGTCAAGGGATACACGACCCCTGAGGCGCCCTGGGAGCACCTGGGCCGAACCCCCCTGGAGGAGGTGCGCATCCCTTACGCTCTGATGCGGTGGAAGATCAGCAAAGAGGGGTTCGAGGATTTCGAGGGCGCTCCGATGGGCACAGGACCTCTGACAGCGCTTGCAAGCGGGTTCCCCCTCGATCCCACCGGCACGCGGCCACTGGGCATGGTGTGGGTGCCGGGCGGCCCCGTCGAACGGCCCGAGTTCGGCGGTGTGACGCTGGAGCCCTACTGGATCGATCGCTTCGAGGTATCGAACCGGCAGTTCAAGGAATTCGTCGATGCCGGCGGATACCGGGATCGGCAGCACTGGACCGAGCCGATGGTCGATCGAGGCCGAGAGTTGACCTGGGAGGAGGCAACGGCCCGGTTGCACGACACGACCGGCCGCCCCGGTCCGGCAACGTGGGAGCTCGGCGCCTTTGCCGAGGGCCGCGAGGACTATCCCGTCGGTGGCGTCAGCTGGTACGAGGCGGCCGCCTACTGCTCGTGGGCCGGCAAAACGTTGCCGACGATCTTCCACTGGCATGGCGCCACCGCCCAGGATCAGTTCACCGACATCCTCAACCTGAGCAATTTTGAGACCGACGGTCCGGCACCGGTGGGCAGCTTCGCGGGTCTCGGCGACTACGGGACCCTGGACATGGCTGGCAACGTCAAGGAGTGGTGCTGGAACCTCTCCGGCGACAAGCGCTACATCCTTGGCGGCGCCTGGAGCGACCCAACCTACTCATTCAAGGATATCGACGCGTGGCTGCCCTTCGAGCGCCTGCCGACCCACGGCTTTCGATGCGTGAGGCTCTCCGGCCCGGCACCTGTGGCTTTGCTCGAACCCGTGACTCCCAGGTTCGCCTTTGGCATGGACGCACCCGTCTCCGACGAAGTCTTCGAAGCCTACCGCAGACTCTTCGCATACGACCAGACCCCGCTCGACGCCGAGGTCGAATCCGTGGACGACTCCGCACCGTACTGGCGGAAGGAGGTCGTTTCGTTCGATGCGGCGTACGGCGACGAGCGGGTCACCGCCCTTCTCTTTCTGCCGCGGGAGGCGACGCCTCCCTACCAGGCCGTGATCTGGTTTCCCGGCAGCGATGTCTTTCTTTCACGTTCGGCGGACAGCCTGGCGTCTTCGTATCTCTTCGATTTCGTACCCCGCAGCGGTCGAGCCCTCGTCTACCCCATCTATCAGGGGATGTACGAGCGATTTTCGCTTCAGACGCTGGCGCCGAACAAGCTGCGTGATCTGACGGCCATGTGGTCAAAGGATCTGGGCCGAACCATCGATTACCTGGAAGCGCGGGAGGACATCGACCACACGAAGCTCGCCTTCTACGGTTTCAGCCTGGGGGCGAACTACGGCCCGGTGTTCGATGCGGTCGACGGTCGGTTTCAGGCGGCTATTCTCATCTCTGGGGGCCACTACGGGAAAGTCCCGCCCGAGATCGACGTCGTCAACTTCGCCCCCCGGTCGCGGGTCCCGACGCTCATGATCAACGGCAGGGATGATTATCTGACCCCGGTCGAGTCCTCCCAGCGACCGTTCTTCGAGCTGCTTGGGGCGCCCCCCGAGGACAAGCGCCACGCCCTCCTCGACGGCGGGCACCTTCCACCCGACCGGCGCGCAATCATTCGCGAGGTTCTCGATTGGCTCGACCGATACCTCGGACCGGTCGCAACCTCGACCTCCGGCGCGAAGATCAACTGAAACATCCCTGAAGAAAACCACCCACCCTCCCTGCTTCGCGATTCCGGATTCGTGCTGCGCCTTCGTCCGCCACCTTCCGTGCCGGCGGTATCGGAGGAGCTCACCGTCACGCTGGTGAGAATGCGGGTTGGGCACACCGATCAGGATCGGCTGTGTAACGTTTTCCGGCGTTGGCGGTAGTCTCTACGGGAGTGCACGATTCCAATGACCTTCGAACAACTCTACGAGACCTACTTCACCGACGTCTTCCGCTTCGCGCTGTGGCTGACCCGAGACCGGAGCGAGGCTGAGGACGTGGCCTCGGAAACCTTTGTCCGCGCGTGGGCCCGGCGCAGCCGGCTGCGTACCGACACGTTGAAGGCCTACCTGCTAGCAACTGCGCGAAACGTTTTTCTCGATCAACGGGGAAGGGCCAGGGGTCACGCTGAGCTCTCCGACGAGCTACCCGACAGTGCGCCCGATCCACAACAGCAAGCAAATGCGCGAATCGAGCTGGAGCGCGTCAACGGCGCGATGGCGAGATTATCCGAAACGGATGGCGTGGCGTTGGTCCTTAGAAGCGAGCACTCACTCCCCTACTCCGAGATCGCGCGAGTCCTCGAGATCTCGGAGGGAGCCGCCCGAGTCAAGGTCCACCGCGCTCGCCGAAAGCTCCTTGCGGAGCTGATGAACCACCAAGGAGGTACATGATGGAACCGACCCGAAATGTCATCCTCGATCTGCTTCCGCTCTATCTGGCGGACGAGGCGAGCGAAGACACCCAAACCCTTGTCAAGGAGCACCTCGACCGGGATCCGGATCTCGCGCAACTCGCCCGGCAGTGGAACGATCGGCTCCCCGAGCCTCCACCCGCTCCGGTCAACCCCGATGCCCAGGCAGTGGCCTTCACCGAAGCCAAGCGTCAGATCGCGAACAGGGTGATCACCCTGGCCGCGGTACTCACCGTCGGATTCCTCGGCGTGGCCGGGACCGCCCTGATAGGAGCGATGTTCCTGCTCGCGCGGTAGACAGAAAATGGCCCAGCCCGGCGGGGGGCGCCCCCGGAATTTCGTCGTCGAGGGTGTTGTAGCGGAACTTGTCGGCCCATAAGAAGTCGAAGCCGAAGGTCCAGTTACCCTTGACGCTGAAGCAACTCGGGAGTTACTCAAGAGGGCAGGTTATGAATATTGGGCGTGCGATTGAGCGCCGAAGGCGCAACAGACTCATAGCCTGGGGCGTCAGCC
>PVMK01126024.1_pt1 | contig 14324 bp, 14 predicted proteins | sample 1853481 | NCBI WGS metagenome assembly PVMK01 (sample SAMN08533507, study PRJNA380276) | Marine sediment metagenome, whole genome shotgun sequencing project. | reverse complement strand
CGGGAGGCGTTGCTGTGATTCCACTTGGCATTACTGGCGAACAGAAACCCCAGGTTCTGTTTGGGCAAAAGACCGTACTGGTCGTCGCCGACAGTGACGGATGGAGCGCAATTGTTGGCCTTTCCCAGAATGTAATGCCAGGAAAGTACATTATTACCCTGGTCGATTTAGAAGAATTCCACAGCAAAAAGACTTTCCGCGTAGAGCCACTTCCCTCATCCAGGGAGCAACGGACAATTACATTACCGGAAAGACTTCGCAACCTCGAAATCCAGGCCCTGTCGAGTGAACAACAGAAAAACCTCGACGATGGAATCGCGGACAGCAATACCGAAATCAAGCTGGATTTTGTGTTCCGCCAAATTGTCAATGAAGGCAGTTATGTCCCCTATGGAAGGGTATTGCGGCACAAGGATTCACAAGTCCTTATCGATCATCCCTGGATTACTTACATCACCACAGCGGAAGAAATTATTCGTTCCCCGGCACCGGCCATTGTTGATCGGATTTTCTTTTCTGAAAACTCTGGAATATCAGTTGTACTACGCCACAGTTCCGGTATGAAATCGATAATCAGCCATATCAAGGAAACAATCCTGAAACCGGGAGAGACTATTGAATCCGGGGACGTCATAGGAACTACCCGTACCCTGGAAGAACCGGCAGTCGGGCGGGTTGACTGGTTTTTGCTTTTGAATGGTAGTTATATAGATCCGTTACAGTTTACGTCGCCTTCCTGAGCGTTTCTTGTAGACCCTGGTGGCTGACGGGTTTCGCTTCTTGAACGGATTCTCCGATACCCGGGTCAGTATACGAATGGGTGTACCGACCAGCCGATAGGCCTTTGAAAAATACCTGGACAGGTATCTGCGGTAAGACTCCGGTAAATTGTTCGCCAGGTTTCCATGAATCACGATGACCGGAGGATTTTTTCCGGCCTGGTGGGCAAACTTGAGTCTGATTGGCCGTTGATTGTGCATGGGGGGAGGTGTCTGGACCAGCGCATCTTGCAGGGTCCGGTTCAGGCTTGAAGTCGCAATGTCAATCATCGCTGACTTGAACGCCCTCATTACAGCCGGCAGCACATCACCCACACTGGAACCGTGTAATGCCGATACTGTCAAAATCTCGGGGCCAGGCAGAAACTCGAATTTTTTCTCTACCTCGCGGCGAACTGCTTTTCTATGCCTGGGGTCGAGACCATCCCATTTGTTCAGGATTACCACAATTGACCTGCCGAGGTCATTTACCATGCCCGCTATGGTCGAGTCCTGGGCGGCCAGGCCTGTTGATGCGTCGAGAACCAGTATTACAACATGACAGGTTTCTATAGCCTGCAGAGTCTTTACCACGGAAAACTTTTCTATAGTCTCGGTTACCCGGGCTTTTTTCCGGACCCCGGCGGTATCGATCAGGGCATAGTTCTCTCCACGGTATGAGAGGGGTATCCGCACACTGTCACGAGTCGTACCCGGAACATCACTGACGATGACCCGATACTCTCCAACCAGCTTGTTCGCCAAAGTAGATTTACCAACGTTTGGCCTTCCGACTATGGCAATTCCCGGTTCTTGCTCACTGTATTCGAGGCTTTCCGGTTCTGATTCACGGTTGCCAAGCAGGTTTTCCAGCATGGCGGAAATACCGTCACCTCTTTTCGCCGAAACGGCAACGGGCGCCCCCATCGCCAGCTCCTGGAATTCTGGGGTTGCCAGCGCAGCATTAATACCTTCGGATTTGTTGACCAGCAAAACGACATAGGACTCGCGTCGCCTCAGCAGGTTTGCGATTTCAATATCGTTCGCGACTATTCCCTGCGATGCATCAACAAGAAAAAAGATAATATCCGATTCTGCAATTACAAGTTCGACCTGGCTTCGTATCTGGCTGGAAAATATTTCATCATCAGATTCAAGACCACCGGTATCGACAACCAGGAACGGAACCGGTCCTATTTTCCCCTTGCCATACAGTCGGTCGCGGGTAACCCCGGGCTGGTCGTCAACCAGTGCATCCCGACTCCGGGTCAGTCGATTGAACAGGGTCGATTTGCCAACATTTGGCCGGCCTACAAGAGAAATGACGGGCAACATAAATGCAATTAATCCACAGTGGGGAGTCCTCTTCGCTGCCTGGATCGCAGCCTGGAATCGTCCTACAGGGAGAACGTACTCAAGTCACCGGAGGAGGATATCACGGTGAAATTCCTGTTGTACGTTATTACCCCAAGAATAGCGCCAGACGCAACTTTCCGGCTCTCAACCAGCGCCCCGGATTGCACATCCAGTGTATGGACGTTGCCGTTCGAATCACCGATTACCAGCCGGTTTCCAACTACGACAGGATGGCTTACTCCATGGCCCATGAAAATATCCTGTGTCCATATGATACTTCCATCTTCTGTACTTACTGCTGTTACCACCCCGAGGTCTGTAGTCACAAAAAGGGTATTGTCGGAAAATCCCATTGGCAATCGGGTCGATAGCTGCGTGCGCCAGATTGTGTCTGCATTCTGCAATTTCAACGCCATTACACTGCCCTGGTATGTGGCTGTATAAATCGTTGTGCCATGAACAATTGGCGGAGTATCCGAATCATTAAGCCTTTCAATTTCATTTTGGCCTTTAACAAATGATATTTCTGCTTCCCAGTAGTCCCTGCCGCTAATGACATTATTGGCAGTAAGTTTTCCATTGGACAATCCAGTTAATACCGCATCGCCTGTAATTACCGGGGTCGAATCGCCATGTACAGTAAGGCCGGGAACTTCTTTATTAATCTGCCATGATTTTTCGCCTGTTTGTGTGTCAAGTCCAATTATCAGGCCATCCGAAGTTCTGACAATAATCCTGCCCTTTCCAACAACCGGGATAGCGGAAATCTGCCGTTTTATCGATGATTTCCAGGCAACAGCGCCATCTGCAGCATTCATTGCGGTTACATCGCCATTGTCATGGGATACCACAATCAGGTTTTCACCAACCCCGACTGCCGTATTAATTTCCTGATCGAGATCCACTTTCCATTCGGTGTCTCCGGTTTGGGCCTCAATCCTGAATACTTCGCCAGCCCGGTTTGCTACGAATATACTGCCATCGAGATAAGCGGGCACGAGCTGGGCGAAGCCGAGTGATGCACCGCTTCCGATGTCTTGCTTCCATAGTACAGAAATTTCTTCGACACCACTGTCATTCGGCAGTTTCTGGGCTTTCACAGGCTCCTGGTGGAGACCCCACAAGTTTTCCTCTTCCACCTTGTTCTTGTTGCATGCACCAAGCAGGAGTGCTGTAAGCAGAACCAGGTAAATTAATTTTGACATTCAGCTATCTCCGAGGTTTTCCATCTTTAACCGGATAAACCCGGACTGTCCGGCATAGTCTGGAAGTTGCTCCATGCTTTGCTGATATTCGGTACGGGCCTTACCGGAATCCCCGCTGCCACCTCGAAGCGCATAGGCATCTCCCATCAGTTCGTGATACCTGGAAGAAAAGCTTTCACCGTCAACCCCGTCCAGCAATTCCAGCACCTGCCGGGGATTCCCCATGGAAAGGTAGACTGACGCCAGTCGAACCCGGGCAATATGCTGCATTCCAGAATCCCCGGTTGTTTCCAGGACCCATTGCAGTTCCACCGCTGCGAGATCAGGCTTTTCCTCTTCTACAAAAATCTTCGCCAGCGCAAAGGCTCCGAGCGACGCGTATACGGTAGACGAAAACTCTTCTTTCAACTCCTCCGCCACAGTCATGGCGTTAATCGCGTCTACACCAGGCCTGATCTGGTCGTATAACTCGGAAGCGCTTTCGCCCTTGTACAGTTCATAACTCTGCCAGTAGTTGAATCCAACGATGCCGGACAGTCCTATGGCAATTCCAGCCACGATAGATCTGCCATTCTCTTTCCAGAATGCCTTCGCCCGTGCAACATCATCGTCTTCAACAAACTGCAGCTCTTTTTCTTCTGCCATAATCTCGTGATAATCCGGTTAAACCCTTAAGGAACCTCTAAATAAAACATGAACGATCAATCTGAGTTCAAAATAATCAATCCCTGTGTTCCCCAGAAAGACAAATGCGGGCTTCGCAATAGCCCTGCTATTACGTGCGTTGTGCGCCTTGAACTTGATCATTTTGCCCGCTCCTATTTTATAGGGCAACTTGATTCGCTCAGTTTCATTTAGAGGCCCCTTAACAAATTGTTTCTACACCATTCTACCAGCTGTGAAGCTGGCACCTTCTCCTGTCCGCCATCTCCACGCAGTGTTTTGACCTGCACAATATCATCAGCAAGTTCCTGTTCACCGGTGATCAGTGCTATGGCAGCCCCGGACTGGTCAGCCCTTTTTAGCTGATTTTTCAATTTACTCTCGCCGCAGTGGTCCTGCACATGAAATCCGGCATCCCGTAATTGTTCTGATAGCCTTATTGATCGGGCTCTGTCCGGGTTGGTATCGATAACATAAATCAGGTTACTGTGGTCCGAATTCGATACATCCTGCAGTTTGACAAGTTCAATCAACCTCTCCATACCCATGGCAAACCCAATTGCCGGAGTAAATTTGCCACCACGATTTTCCACCAGCGAATCATATCGCCCACCGGCACAGACTGCGGCCTGGGCACCGAGCTGGTTCGTGGTCCACTCAAACACCGTGCTGGTGTAATAGTCCAGTCCCCTGACCAATTTCGGGTTTACCCGGTAATTTACCCTGGAAGATTCCAGTGATTTACAGATTTCGTCGAAATGCGCCCTTTCACTGGAACTCAGGAACTGAATGATATCGGGTGCCCGGACGAGTATTTCCTGGGTCTGTGGATTTTTGCTATCCAGTATTCTTAGGGGATTCCTGTCCAGTCGCCTTAAACTGTCTTCATCAAGCTGGTTCACATGATCCTGCAAGTAGGCCTTGAGGGCATTGCGATAGGCCAACCGTGATTCGCTGGACCCCAGTGAATTGATTTCCAGATCGACACCTGTTACCCCCAGTGTATGCCAAATTCTCTCCCCAATCCTGATAATTTCACTATCGATATCGGGTCCCTGCCAACCAAATGCTTCAATGCCAAACTGGTGAAATTGACGGTATCGTCCTTTCTGGGGTCGTTCACGACGGAACATGGGACCCATATACCAGAACCGTTGCTGCTGATTGTGGAGCATGCCATGTTGAATACAGGCTCTTACAGTACTGGCAGTTGCTTCAGGCCTGAGAGAGAGACTTTCCTCTCCACTATCCACAAATGTGTACATTTCCTTTTCAACTATGTCCGTCTGCTCCCCGATCGACTGTTTAAACAGGGCGGTTTTTTCGAGCATGGGGGTTCTTATTTCCTGGTATCCATACTGCCAGCCGCTTTCCCGTAAAGTTGACTCTACTCGATGCCATGCAGCCAACTCTGTGGGCAGCAGGTCATTCATACCGCGTACGCCCTGTATTTTTCCATTCACGGCACTGCTTCCCCTGCTATTCGTAATCGCCAACCAGGAATCGGGCAAACGAATTGTCGCTGTCGGCTTCGAATTCCACTTTCTCTCCCAGGTATTCGACTATCACCGCCGTTGACACAGCAATGAATACGGCAAACGGGGGAATTCCATTGAGCTCAAATACTTCACCCTGTTCAGTAGTTCGATAAACCAGCTTCTCCCCGTTCTTGTCACGAACATCCAACCATGTTGGTGAGGTCACCCGAAGCACGAGCCAGTGGGTAGATGATGTGTCCACAGCCTCCTGCTCTGTACCAGCGTTCATCTCCTCCAGTGCCTCCTGATCACCCTGGATCGATGAATCATCGACGCCGGACTGATCCGTTTCAACCCTGGGAAGTTCGTCAGTGTTGTCGATGGCACCCGCTTCAATCACCTCATTTGTAACTTCGATTTCGACAATCTGGTCCGGAGCCACACTGCCAACCGGGTTGATCAGGATTAATGTTCCCGCGGCATTCTCATTCTCCGTATCCTGCCCCACAAACTCATCAGAAAAGATCGGCTCTGGTGCAGCCACTTCTGCCACCTCTGGTTCAAGCTGAACAATCTGATCAGAAAAGTCTTCGCTCTCCCGGGCATCGCTCTCCTCTTCCTGCCTGCTCGCTGTATTAATCAAATTGAGTTTGCTGGTTGCCTGGTTTTGCATCCACTGCTGGAATGGATTGTCATCAGGGTTCTGCCAGTACCAGATAAGGCCAAGGAATAGCGCTGACAAGATGAAAAATCGCAGTGCTGACTTCTTTCTGGATTTTTCCTGATGCCCGTGGGCCCGCCGATGATTGGGTGCGAGAACAATTCCGGCTTCAGGTTTTTCAAGGCTATCCCGGTATTTTTCAATTGCCTGGGTCAAATCCAGGTCGAGTAGTCCCGCGTAACTTCGCCAGTAACCCATTATATATGTCGACCCGGGCAGGTTTTCGTGGTCTCCCACCTCAATGGCTTCGACCTGGCTGACTGAAAGAAACAGTTCGTTAGCTATATCCTCAACCTGCAGGCCAAATTCAAGTCGTTTTAACCGTAGCTGTTCCCCCGGGGCAAGCATCGTTGTAACGTCAGCGGTTTCCTGAACAGGCTTCATTGCAGCAACCCTTCCAGTTTCTCGTTATAGCTGGAGGTGGGGAATACTCTCAGTAACGCCCGGCGATACTGATTTGCCTTGTTTGAGTCATCCAGCTGGTGCTCCACACTGGCCGCGAGAAACAGCGAGCGCTCGGATATCGCGCCGGTAGCAAAGTATCTCTCAAGAAAAGCACGTGCAGTCAGGAACTTGTTATTAAGTACACTGACCTCTGCCATCGGCAGCAATGCCTGGGGCAATGTTGGAGAATCCTGTAGCACAATACGCAGGTATTTTTCAGCTTGGTCTAATTTCTTTGCCCGCAGGAAGCAGATCCCGAGTCCAAGCTGGGTACCAAGGAGTTTGTTGTTGGACGGATTATCCTCAATCCGTACCAGCTGTGCGATTCCCTTTTTACTTTCATCCTGCTGGCAAAGATGAATGGCATAGTCATTTACAGCCAGGAAATTCTCTGAATTAAGCGCCACTGCCCGGGAAAAATAGGAGGTGGCCCGCTCGTTATCACCCTTCCTCGCCAAGAACAATGCCATGGAGTGGTGAGCAGTATCCGATTTTGGATTGATTGCGAGCGCGGCATCAAATTCACCTTTAGCAGTTTCAAACTGGTTTCTTCTCAGGTAATCCATTCCCAGCTGCACATGGGCTTCCGCGCGCTTTTCCGGTGACCATTTCTCCGGCTCCGTGGTGGTGCTGACGCATCCGGATATCACAATCAGGCAGGTGGCGACAATCCAGGCCCTGTTCACGAAAATACCACCTTCTGTGCACTCATCCTGGCCGAGCGGCTTGTCCTGTCCTTGAAATCACCGGCCAGCTGCCCACAGGCAGCATCAATGTCATCACCACGTGTCCTGCGGGTAATTGTAAAAATATTCTTTTGCAGAAGGAGATCCCGGAAAGCATCAATCGCGCCCGCGCTGGACCGTTCAAACTGGGTATCCGGAAACGGGTTGAACGGAATCAGGTTGACCTTGCATGGAACTTGCCGAACCAGCTGTGCGAGCTGCCGTGCATGATCGAGGCTGTCGTTCACACCCTTGAGCATTACATATTCAAATGTGACCCTCTGGCGATTGCTTGAATCGACATAATGCCTGCAACATTCCATTAATTCTTCGACCGGATACTTCCTGTTGAGCGGAACCAGTTTATCCCGCAAGGCGTTATTCGGCGCATGCAGGGACACTGCAAGACTTACCGGACACTGCTCCTTGAGCCTGTCAATTACCGGTATCATTCCGGCAGTACTGAGCGTGACCCTGCGTCGTGACAGGCCAAATGAAAAATCGTCCATCATCAGTCGCATCGCAGAAACGACACTCTCGAAGTTAAGCAGTGGTTCACCCATACCCATCAATACTACATTGGTAACCGGTCTGCGCTGATCATTGTCATGCCTGTCGAAGATGAATCCGTCACTGTGCTCAAGAGACTCGAGGACATTATTGGCTATCCAGACCTGGGAGATGATTTCGTCTACATCCAGGTTACGGTTGAAACCCTGGCGACCAGTAGAACAGAATGTACAGTTCAGCCCACAACCGACCTGGGAAGAAACGCACAATGTGCCGCGATCTGATTCCGGGATATAAACAGATTCAATACAGTTCCCGTCCTTTAGCCGGAGAAGCCACTTAACCGTTCCATCACGGGAACGCAGCTGGCTCACCACTTCGGGTAAATCCAGGTTGGTAGCATGATGCAATTTTTCCCGCAAACCCTTGCTGAGGTCGGTCATATCCGCATAGCGCGTTACATTCCTCTGGTAGACCCACTGCAGCAATTGCTTTGCGCGGAAGCTTTTCTCCCCGATTCCATGAAAATAGTGCTCCATGGAGATTCGATCGAGAGAAAGCAGGTTTATTGGCTGATGCGGCATAACGGGTAATAGTATTTTCAATTTTCCCTAGAATAGCAAACGGGTATTCCTACCTTGTGCGCGCACAGATGTCATCATCCGAAAAGAAAAATGCAATCTCCTGCGCTGCGGTTTCCGGAGCATCGGAGCCGTGTACGGCATTTTGTTCCACATTGCTGGCAAAATCGGCACGGATAGTGCCAGCATCTGCATCGGCGGGGTTGGTTGCACCCATTACTTCGCGATTTCTGGCAATAGCATTTTCTCCCTCCAGAACCTGGACCATAACCGGCCCGGAAGTCATGAAATTAACCAGGTCGCTATAAAATGGCCGCTCCCGGTGGACCGCATAAAATTCCTCAGCCTGCTGCTGGCTCATGTGCAGCATCCTCGAAGCGACGATGGTAAGACCGGCATTTTCGAAGCGATGATAAATACTTCCAATGTTATTGCCGGCAACGGCATCGGGTTTAACGATGGAAAAGGTGCGTTCAATGGCCATTAATTTCTCCAGATAAATAGGTTTTAAATAGTTTGGTATGCTGTTTAGGGTACAAAATTATGCCGGGTTAATTTGAAACTGAGTCTAATCTTGTTTCGATATTATTAGTGTAACTTATTGTATATAATATCTATTATATCTATATTATCACTCTTCTCCTGTGTATAGCTGGAGCGATTTTGTTGTTTTGTGACAACCCGCTGGGGTATTGTATCCGCCTGAAAATCGAGGCGCGAATTGTACATGGTGTACCTGCCCCGGGTAAATCCTCCTAATCACCCTGAGCAAACAAATAATTATCCCCTACCGCTGTAATTGTTACGTCAGCCCAGCCGCCGGGCAGGATGGAAGATTCAAAGCGTACTGGAAAATAGTTGTCCATACGGCCCCGCACAATGCGGTCTTCCTCGCGGGAGCGGGATTCAACCACTACCCGGGTTTTCCGGCCCACCAGCCTGCTGGCGACCTCTCTCCAAATCTCTTTACCACAGGAACGGGCTTCCACAGAGCGGATTTTCCTGGCCGCCGGTGGTACCTGGGAAGGTATTCGGGATGCTGGTGTTCCCTTGCGCGGGGAATAACTGAATACGTGTGGAAATGGAACCTCCAGCTCCCGCATGGCAGACAGGGTATCCTGGAATTGTTGGTCAGATTCAGTAGGAAAACCCACCAGTATGTCTGCACTTAAAACCAGCTCCGGAAGTGCCGCCCTGAGCGCGTTAACCCGCTCATACAACATTTCCCGAGTTGCCCTGCGTTTCATTCGCTTCAGAATAAGCGTATTGCCACTTTGCATGGAAAGATGTAACTGGGGGCATATTCTGCTGTTGTTTTTCAACAGACCAATAAGGTCGTCGGTAATATGGGCAGGGTCAATGGAACTGAGCCTGATGCGAAAATCCCCATGGATCTCCAGAATGGATCGTAACAGGCCGGAAAGGCTGGCAGGACTATCAAAATCTGATCCATAGGATCCAATATCGACACCGCAAAGGACAATTTCCGGGTAACCGTTAAGCACCAGCCTCTCGCACTGCCGACGGATCATCTCAGCGGAGAAAGACCGGTTCGGGCCGCGTGCGGTGTGGATAATGCAGAATGTACATCCCTGGTCACAGCCCTGCTGAATCTGCACGAAGGCCCGGGTGTGGCCCTCGTAGCCCTGTAACAACTGCTCTGGCAGGCTGATTTCCGCGTCTATATCCTTCAATAGAATCGGGGGAAGCTTTCCAGCGTACAGATCGTCAAGCAACGACGGGATATCAAGTTTCTGGCTATTGCCCACGACAAGATCAACGCCCGGGATGTCAGCACAGGCCTGGGGGTCCATCTGCGCGTAACAACCCGTTACCACTACCCAGGCCTCTGATTGCTGCGGATTGCACGCCTTACAAGCTGCCGCGCCTGGCGGTCTGCTTCTGCGGTAACGGTACAGGTGTTACAGATAAACAGGTCTGCATCCTGCACCGAATCTACCCGCTGATACTGCCCGCCAGTCAATTTCTGGGCCAGCAGTTCGGTTTCAAAGGTATTTACCTTGCAGCCCATTGTTGAAAAGGCGACTTTTCTGCCCGCTTCAAGGGCAGCCGGCGGATTAACCTGTACGGAAATCAAGTTGCAGAAATATCCAGGGCTGGTTGCAGGCAGGCGTTGCTGTGATCAAGCCCGGGGTTGCAACAGGTCAGTTTACGGTAAAGCTTTCACCGCAACCGCACTGTTCGGTTACATTGGGGTTTTTAAAGTGAAAAGCGGAAGTTAGTCCATCTTCAACATAATCCACCTCCAAGCCCTCGAGAAATTCCATGTGCTCCTTGTCAACCACGACTTTTACACCGTGACTCTCAAATACCAGGTCGGAGTCACCTATCTCTTCGGCATAATCGAGCTGGTAGGCATAACCCGAACAACCCGCATTTTTGACACTGACCCTAAGTCCCTGGCCCACGGCACGGCTGCGCAGGTGTGAACTGACCCGAGAAGCGGCTGACGGAGTTAATGTGACTGGCATGATATAAAATTTATCTGGTTGAAATATATAGGATAAATGCGAATAATATTCGGAGTATTGTAGTTCGGCCTATTACCTTGATGTATCTGGATTATAACATAGTATTCCTGCTTGAAAAATCAACCTGGGTGGTAAAATAATTCCCGGGACTTGCAGTAATCAACCGGGCCTCAATGTAACCCGACAGCATCCATCCCCGGCTGCTGGAACATGCCTCATAGACCCTGTTCCGGACTGGCTTTTGCTGTAAATGCGTTAATGATTTGTAATGAAACCGGTGCCGTTTTTACAGCCTCTTTATTTACAAAATAATATACAATACGCCGCTTTCAAAAGGACGCCGGAATCCTCCCGTCCGGGCAAGCCAGGCTTGCCGTAATTATCCTGGGAAATTTCTCTGGTATGAATAAAAAAGCATACGGCGTATTCAGTATCGCCCTTGCATCTCTGTTGCTGGAACTCGTCCTGATTCGGGTATTTGACGTGCTCTGGTACCCCAACATGGCCTACATGATCATCACCCTTGCGGTGTTCTCCTTTGGCCTGGCCGGGGTCTACCTGTCCATACGCCCGGTGGAAATGTCCAGTCGAACCTGGCTTTGGCTATCGGGCGCTACGCTGCTCATGGCAGTTAGTGCTCTTCTGGTCCTGCCGGCAATCAACCGCCTTCCTTTCGACTACAACCAGCTTGCCGGTGATAACACCACCGCAACCGTTAAGAATTTTTTACTGATTTATGTCGTAGTCTGTGCGCCCTTTTTCCTGGCCGGGTTTACCCTGTCCCTGGTGTTTTCCCACTACGCGAACCAGATTCGAAGACTCTATTTCTGGGATCTGGTTGGCGCCGCCCTGGGCAGCGTCCTACTCATACCCCTGCTGCCCCAGCTCGGCACAGTGGGAACCCTGTACGTGGTGGCAGGTTTCTGCCTGTTGTCCTCAGCCTGTTTCGCACAGAACAGGGTCTGGTCCATAGGGGCCATCGCGGCAGCGGTGTTAATTGCAGCGACGCCGTTTACCTGGGATAGCATCGAGACATTTTCCCCCCACATGGACAAGCGCAATTTTCGTTCACTTCAGGGTGTATCAGAGGGAACCTGGTGGGATCCGATTTCAAAGGTTGACATCATCGATTATGAGCAGGTTGGGCAGATCGTCGGGCAGGATTACACATTCAAGTGGATCGCCTATGACGGTGGCACTCAGACAAGCTATTTTTATCGTTTCGACGGTGATTACGAAAATTTGCGGGCGGGCCTTCCTGAAAATGCCAAGCAGCACTTCTGGGATCGCTACCTGGTTATATCCCATTACCTGAAAGCGGACTCCGACGCCAACGTACTGGTCATTGGAAGTGCGGGCGGCCAGGAAATAAAAGCAGCCCTCACCTACAACGCGGGCAATGTCGATGGCATCGAACTGGTTGGCAAGATCGTAGAGCTCGGTAAAACGGAATATGCGGAATACATCGGCGACATCTTGAATGACCCCCGCACCAATATTCGAAAGGGAGAAGGCCGGAGTTTCCTCAGGTCCAGCAACTCGAAATACGACATCATCCAGATCAACAGCAACCACACCAGTTCCAGTATCGCTGCCGGCAGCGGAGCGATGCAGTCAGCGTACCTGCAGACGGTGGAGGCCTACAAGGAATTTTTCCTCGGTCTCGAAGATGACGGCATACTGCACATCAACCACCACATCTATCCCAAGATGGTCGCCACCGCGGCCCAGGCCTGGGCCGAGCTGGGAAGAGGCAATTTCCGTGACCATGTCATGGTGTTCGAAACCTCCGGCCATCACGACAACCTGCCCACATTCCTGGTCAAGATGACCCCATGGACAAAGCAGGAGGTACGAACTACAAGGCAGTTTATGTCGACCTTTGATTTCGTGGTCAACCCGTTTGATCCGGATAATTCGTTCCTGTCCGATGCGTTTTTCGAACCAGATTTTCCCGACCAGCTGGTTGACAGCATACCCTACCGGATCAAACCCCCGACCGATAACCAGCCATTTTTTAACTCACTGCGAAAATCCATAGACGAGCTGCCCCTTGAAAATGCGGACGTGTTTGTCAATACATCGGTCTCGGGATTATTGAATTCGCAACGATCCACAGGAATACCCATCGATGTGATTCACCTCATCGTGACCGCTGGTGCGGCACTTGTTTTCGCCTTTATCTTTACCTGTGTTCCCCTGTTTTTCTCAAAAGCCGGACGAACCCGATGGCAGGGAAAAGGAAAGGTGCTTGCCTATTTCTCCTGCCTCGGTGCCGGTTTTATTATTCTCGAACTTGTGTTCATCCAGATATTCATGAAGCTGGTCGGTTATCCTCTTTACGCCTACACCACTGTCCTGTTCACATTCCTGTTTGGCGCGGGAATTGGCAGCCTGATGTCTGAAAAGCTCCAGCTGGTGGAAACAAGGAGGTGGTGGATTCCCTTTGCCGGTATTGTCGTGTCCATCCTGCTTCTGGTGCTCTCCCAACAGTTCCTGTTCGATATCTTGCTGCAATTCTCCACCCCGGTTCGTATTCTTTCCGCCGTATTGATGATTTTCCCATTAGCATTTTTTACCGGTATGCCTTTTCCCCTTGGCATACTCGCGATACAACACAAGCCCACCGGAACCGTTGCCTGGGCCTGGGCGTTCAACGGACTGTTCACCGTGGTAGGGGGAATATTCTGTGCAATTTCCTCCGTGTATTTCGGATTTCGGGTAACCATGATGTTTGCCGTGGGGGCCTACATACTGGCTTACCTGGTGTACCGCGGGCTCTATGCAGGTTACCTGACTGACCGCCAGGCCACGGAATGATGGTCAGTGAAACAATAGTGACCAAACCGGTCAAGTGCGTACTTTTTGACCTCGACGGACTCCTGCTCGACACGGAAATTATTTATACCGAAGTGACCCAGCAAATTGTTGGCAGATACGGCAAGGTTTTTGACTGGTCGATCAAGGCCAACATGCTTGGCAGGCCTTCAGCCGACTCCGCCCGATACCTGGTTTCCGCGCTGGATTTACCCATAACCGCACAGGACTACATGACAGAGCGGGATGGCCTGCTGCGGGTGAAGTTTCCCGACTGCGTCCCGTTAGCGGGGGCAGAACGCCTGATCCGGCATTTGCATGGTGCGGGCATCCCGATCTCGGTCGCAACAAGTTCAACCAGGGATCTGTTCGACCTGAAAGTTACCAGGCACCATGACTGGTTCAACCTGTTTAACAAGGTAGTAGCCGGAGATGATTCCGAGATCAGGAACGGCAAGCCGGCCCCGGACATTTTCCTGGTGGCTGCCAGCCGTCTCGGAATTGATCCCGAGCATGCACTGGTTTTCGAAGACGCCCCTTCAGGACTTCAGGCTGGTGTTGATGCAGGCCTGCT
>PVMK01121998.1_pt1 | contig 14325 bp, 14 predicted proteins | sample 1853481 | NCBI WGS metagenome assembly PVMK01 (sample SAMN08533507, study PRJNA380276) | Marine sediment metagenome, whole genome shotgun sequencing project. | reverse complement strand
CGTAAGGCGTGAGGCGATAAGAAAAGAATAAGACGAAAGTACGAAAGCCCTGCTCGCCGGGTGAATTCCCGCCTGGTCGCCTGCATCACCAGTCAGGGGAGCGTTCCTGCTACCCCGACACCCCATGACCAGGGCGGCATGTCATAGCCTCATGGACCCCTCGACCGAAAGGGAGATGTAAGCTCTCCCTTTGGAAGCCTATCGACCAACGCTTCCGCCGTTGGATCGGCCAGCATTTCGCTTGCTGGACTTCAAGCAGGTGAATCGCCCCCGCACCACGACCAAGGATCGACTAGGGTGCTTGTTGAAAATGCATGTTTTTTAAATTAAAAAACTTGCGATTTGCCTTGATTTCCTTTATACTTGGAAGTGAGGTCAGTTGTCATGACAAAATTAGATGAAGTGAAAAAGCATTTGCGTCCGGGGCAGGTCTACCGCCGAGCCCAGCTTGCCGAGTGGTCAAATGCCGTGGACCGGCATTTGAAGCAGTTGTATGAAGATGGAACCCTGACCAAGCTCTCTGGCGGGCTCTATTATTGCCCGAAGAAAACAGCCTTTGGTGAAGCCCCGGCAGAGGATGAAAAACTGGTCGAAGCGTTTTTGAAAGATAACCGGTTTCTTCTGACCTCGCCCAATGCGTATAACACGTTGGGTGTTGGAACCACCCAGCTTTATAATGAAACGGTGGTCTATAACCACAAGCGGCATGGTCGTTTTTCGTTGGGTGGGCGCGTGTTCGACTTCCGGCTGAAGCCGCATTTCCCGAAATCGTTGAGCCAGGAATTCCTGCTTGTCGATTTGGTCAATAACCTGGACCGCTTAGCGGAAAATCAGGATACGGTGCTGGAGCACGTCAAGGACAAAGCGGCATCCGCAGACCGTCGTGGACTATCGAAAGCTGTGCGTGATTATGGCGGTGTGCGGGCCAGGAAATTCTTTGCCGAAGCCCTGACGGATGCTACCTTACGCTATGCCCTCTGATTACCTTCACAATCACAAAGACTTTTCTGACCTGCTTCGTATTGTCGGGCAGGAGCAATCTATTGATCCGGCCCTTATCGAAAAAAATTACTGGGTCATGCATTGCCTGTACGGATTGCAGCAGATGGGCCTGACCTTTGAACTCAAAGGCGGCACCTCTCTTTCCAAAGGTTTCGGGATCATCAACCGGTTTTCAGAGGACATTGATCTTCGTATCGACCCGACTGCGGAGAGGGAGGTCAAGACTGGTCGCAATCAGGACAAACCCGCCCATTGTGAAAGTCGGAAACAATTCTATGACTGGCTGGCAAAGACCATCACCATTGACGGCATCGTAACCGTGTCACGCGATGAAGTCTTTGACGATGAAAAATACCGTAGTGGCGGAATCCGCCTGATGTACAACAATGAAGTTGGACTGTTGACCGGTTTGAAAAACGGTATCTTGCTCGAAGTCGGATTCGATGACGTCACCCCGAATATCGCCAAAGACATCATCTCTTGGGCCTATGACTACGCGGTAGAGAAAGTAGCTGTGAAAGATAATCGCGCCAAAGGCGTGCCCTGCTATCATCCTGGTAATACATTGGTGGAAAAACTGCAAACCATCTCCACCAAATACCGCACCCAGCAACAAAGCGGGGCATTCCCCCTCAACTTTATGCGGCATTATTACGATGTGTACTGTCTGCTTGACGAACCGGAGGTTCAAGCCTTCATTGGAACGCCTGAATATCAGGCGCATAAAGAAAAACGTTTTCGCTCGGGAGACAATCCGATGATTGCAGAAAATGAAGCCTTCCTTTTACACAACCCATCCATCCGCAAGGAATATGAGGAAGCCTTTCAGAAGACGAGCACTCTCTATTACAAGACCCAGCCTGGTTTTGACGAAATCATAGATAAAATTCGTGAACAGGCGGACAGGTTATAATTCTTCTCCCTTATAACGAGGACATTGGTAATTTGGCATAGATAATCACACCCTAATGCGCTGAAAACAAAAGACAAGACGATTAGAAACTATAAATACTTAACAATGCCAAATATTCAACATGCCCTTGCAGTAAAATACGGAATTTTGTCCCTAAGCGCCACCTTTAATGTTCGACAAATTGGCAGCATCGGTTGCATATCGGGAGTAACCCGTTTTTTTGGTCATTGATCATCTGACGAAATTGATCGAACATCTTGCCATGCCAAATATCTAAAAACGGCTGCTCATAGATATTCCCCATCGATAAGGATTCATCCGTGAACAGATTACAAGAATACACATTCCCATCTGCATCAATTGTCGGTTCCACATAGGGAATGGAACAATGCGTTCTTCCCAGAGTCCAATCATAATCCAAGTAGAGTCGGGGGATTAGGTCATGGTTGATCCGGGGAAACGTTTCAATATAAAAAGGCAAGTTCCGCTTTTTTAAAGTTGCCAGGGTTTGGACAATCTTTTTTGTTTCTGGCTCGAACTTACTATAATCTTCTTGAAAGCCCTTCCAGGAAGTAATCCCTTCTTTTACACCAAAATATTTGCCAACCAAATTTACGTACGATTCCCCTGCCGCATTGGGAACAAAAATCGGACTAACTTTCACAGATAGGAGATCTCCAAGAGATTCCTTTGAAAGGTCGTCAACCAGTTGATTTAAGGAGTCTGCTCCATTGTAACGGGTCATGGTATAGCTCACGATTACAAACGGCATGTGTTTGTTTTGACGTTTTTGTTCTTCTCGAAGGGCTCGAATGCCTTCTAGCGCCTGATCGTAAGACCATGAGGCCCCACGAATGAGGTTATGAGTCTCGCGGGGACCATCAATGGAAACCACCACCACATCAACTCCGAGGGAAACGATATCTTTGGCATAGCGGGTAAGCAGAGAACCGTTCGTGACCGGTTTCACAAAAAGTCGTCGTTCTTTGCACAATGCTAAAAGGTTAATGATCTCAGAGTATAAAAATGTCTCGCCTCCCTCGATGTCGATAAATCGAAGTCCTTTTGGCGTTAGCTCATTAATAATACTTTTGAGCGTTTCAAATTTGAGACCTTTATTTGTTTTCTCACGACTATAATCTTTATAGGTTCCTGTTTCTCCCCACTGTCCGCACATTTTACAACTAAGATTGCAGCGATAGGTGACACGAAGGTCCAATTTTGATGGGAAAAAAGACTCCTTTTGCGGCATCTGGCCACTTTTGAGTTGGTTTGTCAGCCGCTCATGATCTTTTCGAAAGATGACATAATAAAAATAGGCAGGATTAGCCATCACACAAGAAAGCAATCGTTTGTATAATTTAAAATTTATCATTGTTGTATCGTATGGAAATTTTCTGGAATTTTAGGGCTCGCGTCGTGATTCACGCTGTTTTTGTCTGATGCGAATATACTCGATACCGTGCTGATCATGAGGAACATGCATGAATGATACACTACACGAGGTCCCCTTCGTAATAATCGAGACCTGAATGATCGAGGACTTCTTCTTTTGCCAGGATACGGAGGGTGTTCGTCAGTTTCAGGTGCTGAATAAACAGATCGTGTTCAGGCTGTAAGTCAGCACGGGCCATGGGGGATTTAAAGTAAAAGGATAACCACTCTTGAATACCTGAAAGCTTGGCCCGCTGTGCCAGGTCTAGAAAAAGAACAAGATCGAGAAGAACCGGTGCTGCAAGAATAGAATCCCGACAAAGAAAGTTGACCTTGATTTGCATAGGTTGGCCCAACCATCCCACGATGTCGATGTTGTCCCACCCTTCCTTCGCATCTCCCCGAGGGGGATAATATTCAATGCGAATCTTGTGATAATAATCTCCGTACAGGTCTGGATACAGGTCAGGTTGCAGAATCGCATCCAAGACGGAACCCTTACTCACTTCCTTACTTCGGAATGACCCGGGATCGTCAAGGACTTCGCCATCCCTATTGCCGAGAATGTTGGTAGAAAACCATCCCTGGAGCCCAAGCATCCGCGCTTTGAGTCCGGGGGCTAATATGGTCTTCATCATGGTCTGCCCTGTTTTGAAATCTTTTCCGGCAATGGGAACCTTCTTCTTGGAGGCGAACTCTATCAATGCTGGAATGTCTACCGTCAGATTGGGCGCGCCATTGGCAAAGGGAACCCCGCATTGAATGCTGGCATAGGCATACATCATAGATGGGGAAATCTCAGGAGCGTTTTCTTTCAATCCTTTTTCAAAGGCATCCAGGGAGTGATGAATCGGCCCGGATTTAAAAAATATTTCTGTTGACCCACACCAAACCATCACAGCCCGTCGCAGCGCATGGGTTTGAAGAAAGGTTTCAATATCTCGTATGAGGGCTTCCACCAACTCCATTTTTGTTGATGCCGACTTGACATACTGGCCATTGAGATTCCGAACGTACTCCTGTTCGAACACTCCTGGCCATGGTTGAACCGACTCAAGTTCTTCCCGGACCGGGGACATTGTTTCCGTAGACAACACACCAGCCTTGCAGGCAGCTTGGTAGGCGTTGTCAGGAAAGATATCCCATCCCCCGAAAACAAGCTCTTGAAGGTTGGCTATCGGCACAAGATCTTTGATCAAGGAATAACGCGGATTGGAGCGTTTCCCCAAGCGAATTTTTTGCAATTGGGTTAAGGACCCAATTGGTTGAGCGAGTTCCTTCTTGATAAGGGGGACTCCGGCAATCAAGGTCGTGGAAACTGCACCGAGACCTGGCAACAGCACTCCTAGTTTTCCTTGGGCCGGGGCAATATCTCTGGCTAATTCAGGATACAATGAACTCTGTTCACTCATGACGTTTCCTTTTGACTATATGATAACCACAGCAAGATGATGCAAAAAGTTGGTGCCCCGATGGCAGTGGGCAGTAGGAACCAACTGGCTTTTCCAAATGCCGAGAGTAAGAGCACGAGATAAATAAAATCCCGTCGTCCCAAAGCGTCCATAACTTGACTCAAACGCGTCGTGGTCGAACGAACCACTGAGATGAAAAGGGGGCCTGTCTTCAACTTGGGTTCCATCATCTGTCGGTAGACGGACCATGCCGAACCGAGTGTACCTGCAATGGCCGAGGCGCTCAGCCACAAAGGCCAAGAGGATTGCAGGCTCATACTCCAGCCTAGGCCCATACAGAAAAAGATCGCAATATGCACCAGATTATCGCCCCAAAAATCCAGGAGCCCGCCCCAGCGGGATTCCTGAAATTTCAAACGGGCCAGTTCTCCATCGCATCCATCCAGAATAGAGTGAGCAAGAAACAAGATCCCACCGATAAGCTGAATTCCCGGTTGTGAGGAGAGAAAAAACGGGGCACCCATAAGCCCGATTGCCAGGCTGATAACTGTCATGGCATTGGGGGTAATGCTCGTCCAGACCAGTCTGCGAGAAATGGCTAAAGAAATAGGACGCTCGACATGCCGGGACATAAACGATTCACTTGATTTGACGAGACGTCTCAATAGCCAGGTTTCCGCTTTCTGAATATCCTCTAAGGAACCAAGAGTCAATCTTCCTTCAGGCGCCACACTCTGAGGAATCACGTTGAATGATTGCCCGAGTGCGGTAAAGAAATCGGTGGAATGGGATTCCAAAGAAATGAGGGACAGAACCCTGTTCATGTCTGCTGTCTCAATGACAGCGGCTGATGTTCCATCACAATACACTGTGTCTGGAGTCAGTGGCATCTTCAAGACTGTGTTGATCCACTCCTGAGAGGTAAGAACATTTTCCGCGATCAGAATAAGGCGACCAGACTGCGGGACCATTGCTGAGGGAGGGGAAAGAATGGTCGCAATGGTGCCATGAAGTTTGGGTTGGGCCTCAGCGGGATGAGCCGTAGCCACGAAAATTTTCTTGATGCCGCTTCGACTGGCTGTCAGGATATTACGCCGCAGCAGGGAAAGACCCAAGAGCATGGTATCCTGTGACACAGGCTGAGGGTCATGGGGGGAAGAGGAAAGAATGACGAACAGAGAGGTCGACGTTGTGGTCGTTGTAGGGGGAGAGGCAATAGCCTGTACAGTTCCTTGTTCCATCACAGGCTTTCAAAACGTTCCATGTGCGGATGGCTTAGGGTTCGTAAAGAAATACGTGGTACCTGTATACATCTCATCTTCAGGACATCTTTGGCCGATCTTCAATCGAGAAACCCTCAAAATAGCACAACTATTCCTCGGGTTCCTCTCATTCAGATCGACCCAATCTGACCTAAATCTTAGTGTCTTCATGTACCACGTATTTCTTTACGAACCCTTAGGAACAGGAAGCCAGGCACTGTTTTTGGCATGAGACTCTTGCGCCAACCCCACGAGGCGACCACAAAGAGAGGCCTCCTGAAGATTGCGGTCTCTTTCTTGGGAGTTTCCATTCACTGCTTCTAGGAAGCCGGTGATGATCCCACCGAACCAATCCGGATGATGAGAGCCATCTGATAGCGCAGGGTGACATTGCCATCGCTGCCCAATGTCCTGATCCCCCGATGGAGTAAATGCAATACATTCACCTTCAATTAAAAGAGAGCCACGTGTCCCTTTTAGCTCTACCCGATTGCTGCGTTTGTCCGAAGCCCACGTCAGAAAGATCTCTCCTTTTGCAGTGGGAAATTCAAGCCAGATCGTTGCGGTATCCTCGGTTGCCCATTGTGCATGTCGTCGGGTTTCGAGTTCGGCACGGAGGCGAGTGGGGATTTGACCAAACCAACTATGGAGAACGTACAGGGCATGCCAACCATGATCAACGAGCACTCCACCTCCTGCCATAGCGGGATCAACACGCCAGTTGTCTTCTTGAGGGCCACCCGCAATGGCTGGCTTAGTCCGAAAGGTTTGCCACGTACCTTCTTGGATCTCACCAATCACTCCAGATTGCAGGAGTTGACGGACCTTTTGAATAATAGGGCGCTTGATGCCAATTATGAACCGTGTACAGAATTCTTTTCTTTTGAGCAGCAAGATTGACCAACTCATCGAGGTCGCCTATCTGAGTGATTAACGGTTTCTCACAGAGAACGTGCAGATCATGCTTGAGGGCCTTTTTGATGATTTCAGCATGTGTGCCCGGCGGGGTGCAGATATCGACAAAGTCCAGCTGTTCGGCGGCCAGGAGCTCGTCAAGAGAATCGTACCAATGTGCCTGAGGAAGACAAGCGTCTAGATGACTTTTCCTGTTAGCACAAGCGTCGGTCGCAGCAATAATATGAGCCTCATCTTGATCTAGCCACCCGGGGACATGCCCCTGCACAGCCACGTTGCCCAGGCCGATAATCGCTCCTCGCTTCATTGCCATGCTAATCCAGACCCCATTCCTTCGCCATAGCTCCCATGGCCTCATCCAGGATGGCTAATCCTTCCAAGGCCGTATCTTTATCAATGGTTAAGGGGGGATTGATTCGGATAACCGGCGAATAACTCATCGATACAAGGCCTCGCCGTAGGCATTGGTGGAAAAGGGAAAGCGTGATTTTCTTTGAGAGAGGCTCTTTTGTCTCCTGGTTCTTGACGAGCTCTAATCCCAGCATGAGACCTTTTCCACGGACGTCACCGATAAACCGATATTTTTCCTTCATGGCTTGAAGCTTTTGCAACATGGCCGCACCAACCTGTGCGGAGTTTTCAACCAGGTTTTCTTTGACAATGATTTCCAGGGAAGCGAGGCCCGCTGCCGCAGCCAAAGGATTACCTCCCGTAACTCGATGAGCTTCCACTTGGATTGGCAAAGGGTTTTGCCTTTGAAAGGGTATCGGTAGAAATGAGACCGCTCATCGGAAAGCCCCCACCGATTCCTTTTCCAACCGTTATGACATCTGGAACCACGCTTTGGTGATTACATCCCCACATGGATCCTGAGCGACCAAATCCGGTTAACATTTCATCAGCAATCAGAAGAGCATCATTTTCTTTGGCAATGCTCTGTACAGCATTGAGAAAGCCATCAGGAGGAATGACGTTGCCGGCTGTGCCCTGAATGGGCTCCACGATAATGGCCGCGATCTGGCCTTGGGTCTGATACTTAATGACCTTCCGCAGGTGGTCGGCGCAGGCTATTCCACAGTCGGGGTACCGCAAGTTCCATGGACATCGATAGCAATTGGCATAGGGGGAGGAATACAGGCCCGGCATAAACGGTCCAAGTTGGTGTTTGAAATCGTCCCCGAGAAGTCCTAGGACCCCGCCAGTTTTTCCATGAAATCCACCCCAGAATCCGATAAATTCAAAGTCTTTCGTCACGGACTTGGCTAGTCGAAAGGCTGCCTCAACCGCCTCTGAGCCTCCCGAATACAATTGAATACGCGTCAAGCCTTCTGGAGCGAGTGAGGCGAGAAGCTTCAGGAATTTGGCACGGGTTTCCGTCGTAAAACTTCCAAAAGTCAAACGCTCTAACTGCTGTTTTAAGCTGGCGACATAATGTGGGTGACAGTGCCCGATACTCCCCACCCCGATTCCTGCGATAAAATCAATATACTGATTCCCGTCCTCATCAATTAAGGTGCAATCGCGGCCTTCAGCCATGGTGAGCTGTGAATGCAGGGCGAAAGACTGGAGGCCTGGCGCAATATGTTCTTGCTCCAGGTCAAAAAATTGTTGTGAGCGTGGGCCTGGTAGTTGGTAGTTTTTCATCATATCCATCATGAATGAGAGGTGAAACGTTGGAATAAGTAAGAGGCAATTTGTTCTGAGGCCTCATCACGGTACAGTGCGAAGCTGGGCCAGGCATTTAAGTCAATAATCCACGGCTCCCCCGTTTCGGTAATGACAGCGTCACCGCCGTAAATTTCAAGACCGAGAGCAGAAGCAGCCCGTTGAGCCATTGAGGCTACGGCTTCTGGATTAAAGGGGAATCCCTGCACCTGTTGGTTTTTGTGATAAAAAGACTGAAACCAGGGTGATGCCCCATCCAGGTGCCTTGAATCACCAATTCCATAAAATTTAATGAGATCACCGGGAATATGATCCTGGATCACGGCATGGGTGATTCCCCGTTCAGCCATGGTATGAAGAACGTCTTCAGCTTGGATGTCGGTGGTGGCAAACACCACATCTCCATCCTGCGTATTATGAACATCAGCTCGTTTTATCCAAGTGGATTTCGCAATGTGCACGGCCTTCCCCTCTGTTGGAACAATGACGCTGTTGGGGAAAACGACTCCGTTTTGTTGAAACAGAGAGATCATTCGTGTCCGATAGGTATTAAATACTGCGGCAGGGGAATTGACGAGGGACGTCCCCTCTTTTTCCCAGGCGAGAAAGTGATTCAGGATATGTGTTTGTTCGCACATGAAAAACACGCATGCGGGTCTTTCCTTCATAGAAGGAGAAATTTCTTCAGGAGTTTTGAGGTAATTCTGAAATCCTTTTTCTTCAAGATGTTTGCCGGTGAGGCGGAATATTTCAGCGTCATCGAATTCCCGTCCGGGACTATGGGCCCGTTCGCGAAATACTCCCCAACAGATTTTACCGTTCATTAAGTCTCACTTTATTCATGTGGAAGGTTGATGGGTGTCCAGCGCCTCGGCGAGTTTGACATCCTCATCCCGATCGACATCAATCACTGTTTCAATCTGAATGCCATAGGTGGGAACCCCCTTGCTGACAAGCCAAGCAAGAAACTCACGGAGTCTGTTCAGCTCTTTTGGGATTGAATCGTGCCGGAATGATTCAGGGACAACGTACAATCCCGCCGTAACGACTTCACCGGAATCTCCCCCCAACTCCGTGACCTTTCCATTCTCATCCATGGTTACCCACAGGGGGCGCTCATCCGCGACAAAGGGGGTGACCGCGAGAAGCAACGCTTCAGGCGGGAAGGATTCAATAGCCTGAACGAATTTGAGAAAATCCGGCTGGGGGCAAAATGCATCAACAGTAGAAATGATCGCACGGCCGGTCCCAAGTCGCGAAGAAACCTCCTGAAAACTTTCAAGAGAGGATGCTGTGGTCTTCACGAGAATCCGGAGGTCGAGTTTGGGAAATTGTGAACGGGTCCAGCTTTCACAAGCGGAGTCTTCCTTGTTGAAAATAATCGTCAGAGTTCTAATGTTGGCTGCCAGATAATTTCGGATCACATGTTCAATTAGCGGTTTCCCACCTACTGGAACCAGGGGCTTTGGCAGCAACCATCCATCTCTGCGAAGCCGCGTACCCTGACCGGCAGCGATAATTCCGCCAGATTGTATCGAATGGGTATTCACAGAAGCCATTTTCTCGCTTCCTCTAATGTATGAATGAGAGGGTCCCCCGGGCAACAAGGCTCGCCCATTTGTTCAGACGCCTTCGGTGTCAGCCAGATATGCGCCATTCCAATATTCCGTGCCCCTGCCATGTCTCGAGGAAGAGAATCTCCTATAAAAACGGCCTGCGCTGGAGAGCTTTGTAAATTCGTCAAGGCCGCAGAGAAAATATTGGGGTCAGGCTTGAGATAGCCCACAGCTGTCGAATCAATCATCGCCATGAAGAATGGACCTAAGCCAACATCTTGACAGACTCTCGCAAGGTTTCCATAGAAATTCGAAACAATGCCTAACCTGTAGTGATGACTCAGTTCCGTTAAGAACGTGACATTCGTTGCTATCTGGTCTTGGGCTTCCTGTATGAAACATCCAGAAATTTTTTGAGACAACGCATCGTTGGCTATGCCCAGAGTTTGAAACAGGCGTTGAACGAGAAGCTCAACCGTTTGCTGAAAAGAAAGACTAGGCGAGATGGTGCCGACCAGCGAGTCGTCAGCTTGATAAAAAGCCTGAGTCAGCTCTTCATTCGGTCTTTGCACCCCTTCCTTTTGGAGAAGGGCAAGCATCCGTTCTTTCCAGGGAATGCCATTTGCGTCCAAGGTTCCTCCGAAGTCAAACAGCACAGCGTTGGTTTCAGAAGTTATGAGGCTTGCGGACATTGGTTAGTTTTATCCTCATGGCTATTGGGAATGATGGGGAAATTCAGATTGCCCGATCTTCCGGCCTTGGGTAGCCAGAAGTACCAAGAATCCAGGAATGAGCCAAAGAACTTCACGCCCCCGTCGTACAAGACTATAGGCCACTCCTTGGGCGGCTGGAAGACCGAACAAAAGAAATACACCAACCCGAACCCCTTCCGCACTGCCAACCCTGCCTGGTATGAAGAAAATTAAATTATTGAGAATCATGGCCAGCGCTTCAATGGATAAGGCAGTCGGCCATCCTGATTCTGGGGCAAGAAGCCGCAATATGAGATACGTTTCAAGCAGTCCACCACACCAACCAAGAAAACAATATCCGACCGCTGCCCAAAACCTTCCGCTTTCTTTTTGATAGAAAGATTGAATCCGGCTATCTAGGTTGTATGCCTGGGATTGGTACTGACTGAGGCGGTTGGAAAACCATTTTACCCTAGCAAATCTTTGAATAATAGGTCCATAGGTTCCCCTTTTTAACACCCGGGTTAAAAACAGAAGGCTCCCACCCATTCCCGTCACCACGGTGATAACAATAAGTTGGACCGAGACAGGTAAATCAAAAGACACGAAACAGATTGCGGCACCAAGAACTAAAAAAAACCATTGAGCAACCAGCTCGGCATGTTTGTGGATGGTGATGGAAGTCAGAGCTTGGCCAATCCCCATATCCTTGCGCAACAGATGGGCCTTTAACGGCTCTCCTGCAAAGTTGGCTGAAGGAATCAGGTAGTTAATTGAATCGCCAGCAAGGTAAATGCCGAATAGCCCCCAGGGGTTAGAGGGCACGAGCTGATGATCAATGAGGATCCACCATCCGGCAAAAAAGAACAGTTGCGCAACTAGAAACAGACCCACAAAACCAGGAAACCACCAACCAATTGCAGCGAGATTCGCTTCAATAGCAGGTCGTCCGACTTCCCAAAGAATCCATATAAGTACCGCAATCCCGGCCACAAACAATCCGAGACTTCCAAGCCGCTTGTAGCTATAAACGTTCGACATGCAGGTTGGTTCCTTAGGGTTCAACTCTTTTCATAGGGGGAATGTTGAAAAAAGCCGCCAGCGGCGTTCTTGCCCTTTTGCCGTGCTCACGTACTGGGAGTACGCTCCGCGCGCCAAAATGGCTGCGGCCTTGCTGGACGGACCCCTCGCCTTCGCGGGGGCATGCTTTTTTGACCATTCCCGTCGGCTGCTGATATCCATTTCTCCAAGGGCATGTATGTGCCATGGGATAGAGATATTCAACAGTCCCATAGGGGGTAATAGGCGATCCAGTGAGAGAGGATAGAAAAGAAGTCTTCACTATTAATCCGGAACAGGAGAAGGCAGTCCTGTAAGGTCCCTGATTGGTAAAAGGCCTGAGGAGGCTCAGGTAACCTTCTATCTATAGGAGGGGTACGTGTAAGAAATTTCCCATTCAAACGCGGAAAGATCAGGTGATGGAGAGTCTGCCAGGGGGTGAGATGTCTGAGAGGTTCCAGGGTTGGATATTTTTATTTCAAAGTTTGTGTTTGTTTGTAAACTCGATCCTGGTTCATGTTGTTGAGCTACATCTTCAATAGGCTCTTCATTTTCTTCCAACTCTTCCTCTTCGAATTCATCAAAAATGGTCGTATCATAAAGGTCTTCTACAGGTGTTTGTCCATCATTAATCTTGAATTTCCGATTTTGGATATAGGCCTCCCGGGTGAAAACATAGCTGTCTACAGACATGTCGTCACGGGCTTGTATATCATCATCCACCCGACTTCGATAATCAATGACCCCGAGTGCCACAACCGGAGCGACAAAGGTAACCCCCACCGCGATAACCGGCAAGGACACATAAAAAAAGACATTGGTAAGGGTACTCGAGCCCTTATCTAAAATATCCCGACTTGTGGTTGGCCCAAAAAATGGTGCTTCCAGGTAAGGTCCGTCTTTTACTCCCCATACGGCCAGCGTTTGGCCAAAGTCTTCGTGGTGTTCTTCAAACCCAAAAACGGTGGCGGCATCGAAGAGACCACCTACCCCCAGAGTCGTGTTGATGAGAAATCTTCCCGAATCTGCAAACCCCTGATTGAACTTCCCCTGTAAGAAGTCGTTAAGAATGACATTAAGGTATCCCAGGTTATCGTAAAAGTTCGAAACGGTAAGACGAAAATTCGGGTGCGTCGTTTCAACATAGCTGTCCACGACTGGCTTTAGAAATACGCGATCCAACGTATTGTTGAGGTCATGGGTGTACCGATTGAAACTCTCAAGAGGATCAAAGGTTTGGTGTGGGGATTGATTGTGAGCACATCCGATTACCGGCATACACATGCAAACAAACATAAACAACGTCAACGTGAGATCGAACTTCTTAGACATGGAAATTAATATCTCGGAAAGCAGTTGCAATTCCTTTATCAGAAGAGAAATTTTTACTTCAACCTAAATTGAAAGGTCAATGGGAATTGGAATACCGTCCAATTTGATCCTCGATTTTGGCCATGAGGGGAGAGAACCCATCCGATTTAAGAATACTGGCATACTCGGCTCTTCGAACAGCCAAATCGCTGACCCCGTCCACAATGATGTTAATGATTCGCCAGTCGTTTTTGTTCTGGCGAAGCAAATAATTAAATTGAACCTTTTCCCCATTCGACTTAGTAAGAATGGTTTCCACCAACATTTTCCCTCTGGGAAGTTCCTTTTGGGCTCCAACAGAAAACGTTTCCCCGCCATAGCCGTCAAAACGATCGGCATAAGTCGCGATACTTAATCGGGAAAAGGTGTTCACAAACGATGTTTTTTGTTCGTCGTCGAAGGTTTTCCAATATTTCCCGACCGTCACTTTAGCGATAAACGGCAGGTCGTGGGACGTTGTGACAATCGGTTCAAGAAGCTGGTACCGGTGTTCATAATCCAACTGATTCGCCTGCTTCATCACCGAAAGAAGGGAACTTTGTAATCGTTCAACAACCTGTGATGGTTGAGCACCTTCCGCAGGTGCACAAAGGACTACCCACGCTAAAAACAAGCCTGTAACGACATTCCAACTTCGTACCATTGAAAACAATTGATTTTTCGAGCTTCCACGCCATAAGAGAAATGACGATGGGTTTTATTCATTTACCTGGGCGCGCACAAAATTTTTATTCTCTATTTGGACAAATCCTTCCTCAACAAACCTTTAATTTTAAGTTGAAATGAGCAATAGAGTCAATAAATTTAATTATTTTAGTGATCACCGTTGTCAATTAAAGTTACAGAACAAGGTAGCTTACTCAAAATCTTGAGGCCATTTTCTGGCTGCATGAAAAACGGTCAATATCTGAATCTCGTTCCCTTTCACTAAAACGAACGTGGAAGCCCCGCCCAAAGGGCGGGGCTTCCACGTTCGTTTTAGTGAAAGGGAACGAGATTCAGATATTGACCGTTTTTCATGCAGCCAGAAAATGGCCTCAAGAT
>PVMK01123066.1_pt1 | contig 14326 bp, 10 predicted proteins | sample 1853481 | NCBI WGS metagenome assembly PVMK01 (sample SAMN08533507, study PRJNA380276) | Marine sediment metagenome, whole genome shotgun sequencing project. | reverse complement strand
CCCTCGATTCTTCGAGGGCCCTGTTCTTCATCTTCGACCGCAGAAGGTCTTTCCTCACCTCGTCCTCGGCTTCGTCAAATTCAGGAACGTATGAGGCTGTCTTCCCTTCCACCATGAAGACGTGGTAATCGCTCTCCTGGCGATACATTTCGCTGACCGCCCCTTCCTCGAGGGCAAAGAGGACCACCGAGACGTCGGGTCGGAAGCCGAGACCGGGGAGGAGGTCATCCCTCGTGAGCCTCTCCGCCCGCTCCACCTCGAGACCGTGGGCCGCGGCCACGGCGGAGAAGTCATCGTCGAAAAGCGCTTCGTTCACCTTCTCCACCCTCTCCGATATCAGCCGAACCTTCTCGTCGGCGAGAAAGTCTTTTTCCACTTCAGCACGGACCTCATCGAAGGGGCGTGTTCCCGCCTCCCTGATGTCCTCGACCTTGATGACGTGAAAACCGAACTTGCTGCGGACGACATCGCTCACTTCACCGATCTCGAGGGCAAAAGCCGCTACCTCAAAGGCGGGCACCATGTCCCCGCGCCCGAAGTAGCCGAGACCACCGCCGGCCGGACCGCTCGCATCCTGGGAGAACTCCTTGGCCAGGGCGGAAAAATCAACTCCCTCCTCCGCCGCCTTCCCGCGGACAAAGTCGGCTCTTTCCCTGAGTTTCTCCTCCTCCTCCGCAGAAGTCCCCTCCGGCACCTTGAAGAGGACGTGACTCGCTTTCACCTGCCGCGGGGCCTGGTAGCGCTCCTCATAGGCCGCGTGATACTCCATCAATTCCTCCTCCGAGGCGTTGAGATCTTTGTCGAAATCAGATCCGCGCAGCGTGAAGCTGGCGACGCGCAGGCGTTCGGGGCGACGGTACTTCTCCGGATCGGCGTCGAACTCCTGCCGGACATCCTCTTCCGTCGCCGACACCCACCCCTCGTAGGTTTCGATCGGAAGGGGGAGGAGGTTCAACCTGACCTTGTCTCTCTCCTTCCGGAAGGACTCCCAGGCCTCGGCCTCCGTCACCCTGGCGGCATCGACGATGACGGCGCGCACGCGGTCGATCATTATTTCCGCCCGCTGGCTCTCTTCGTATTCAGCCGGGCTCAGCCGGGAGCCGGCGAGTACCTGCCGGTACTTCGCCGGATTGAAATATCCGCCCTCCTGAAAGATGGCGGTCCCCTCGATCTTCCGCCGCAATTCGTCGTCACTCACCTCTATTCCCATCCGATCCGCTTCGGCCAGAAGGAGGCGGCTGTTTATCAGGGAATTAAGGGCCTTCTCCTTCACCTGGAACCGCTCTTCCAGTTCACTCAGCCCGAGGCCGGGATAGAACTGGCGGTAGAACTCCACCTGGTTGTTGTACATGCTGACGAATTCCTCATAGGCGATCCCCTCGCCGTCAACCACGGCGATGACGGTCCCCTCCTGGAACCCCCCTGAACCGCTGGTGCTGCTCAGTCCGTAGACGAGAAAGATGGTGCCGATGAAAGCCCCGACAACGAAGACGATAACCCCGAGAACGAAAGAGGTGTTTTCCCGCATATAGCGCATCATGATTGTCCTTCGACCTCCCTGGTAGACATCCCTTTTCAGCAATAAAAACTGGATTTTAACTCCTGCAATTCATTATGGCAATCTTTTTGTTTCCCCTCTCTCCCCCCGCCCCTTTTTCACTGTCCGGTTGAAAAGCGAAAACCCTTGTTCTAGAATACCGCGATGACCAATTCTCCGACGAGCGACCGGCAGTGGACCTTCCAGAGCGTGATGGAATACTTCGCCCCGGACCTGAAGGCCATCGAGGAGGCCATCTTTGCTAATCTCAGGTCCCGGAACGAACTCCTCGAGAAGATCGGCACCTATATCACCGCCAGCGGCGGCAAGAGGCTTCGCCCCCTTCTGGTGGTCCTCTGCGCCCGGATGAACGGGTACCAGGGGCGTGATCACATCGCCCTCGGCAACATCGTGGAATACCTCCACGCCGCCACTCTCCTCCACGACGATGTTCTCGACAACGCCACCGTTCGCCGCGGCGCACCGTCGGCCAACGACAGCTGGGGCAATCACTTCGCCGTTCTCGGAGGCGATTTCCTCTATACCAGCGCCTTCGATCTTCTCCTCGAGCGCTTTCCCCGCGACATCATCCGGGTCCTCTCCCGGGCCTCGCTCGACATGATCGAAGGCGAGGTGCTCCAGCGGCAGTGGCGGGGAAAAACGGACATCGCCGAAGAGACCTACTTCGAAATCATCTCCCTGAAAACGGCCAGCCTGATATCGGCCAGCTGCCGAGCCGGCAGCCTCCTCGGCGGGGGCGACCCCGAACAGGCGGGGCGGCTGGCTGATTTCGGCCGCAGCCTCGGAACGGCATTTCAGGTCATTGACGACACCCTCGACTACACCGCCGACCCCGACAAACTGGGAAAGGTTCTCGGCGGGGATCTCTGTCAGGGAACGGTCACCCTTCCCCTGATCTACCTCTTCCAGGAAGGCGATCTCGAGCCGCTGCGGAAAGAAGTAACCGCGGCCATGGCGGCGGGGGAGGTCGACAACGGCACGGTGAAGAAAATCACGGGACTGCTTCACGAGCGCGGGTGCGGGAAGAGGTCAATGGCCAAGGCGGCGGCCCATGCCGAAGCCGCCAAGGAAGCGCTCCACTCCTTCTCCGACTCCCCCCTCTACCGCGCCCTTCTCTCGGCCGCGGACTACATCATTCACCGATCGCACTGAACTCTCTCTTTCCCCCGACGGTGAGAAAGGGCGCCAGGGCCCGGGCCTTCACCGCGCCGATCCCGGGCACGGCGCGGAGGCCGTCGACGTGCCGGAAGCGGCCCTTCCGCCGGCGGTGCCCCTCGATCCGGGCGGCGAGGGCCGGCCCTATGCCGGGGAGGGATTCCAGTTCCGCGATGCCGGCTTCGTTCAGGTCGATACGCAGCTCGAGGCACGGATCGTCACCGGCGGCGGCGAAACCGCGTTCGACCTCTCCTCCGCCTCTCGCGACGACGGCGAAGAGGAGAAGAGCGGCGGCGATCCAGAGGGCGCGCCCCCCTTCAGGGGTCATGTCACGTCTTTGAGAAGCTTGTACTCGATGGCGTCGACGAGGGCCTGCCACGAGGCCTCGATGAGGTTCTCCGAGACCCCGACCGTTCCCCATCGCCCCTCCTTGTCCCCCGACTCGATAAGCACCCGCACCGGGGCGGCGGTCCCCTTTTCGGCGGTCAGCACGCGCACCTTGTAATCGAGGAGCTCCATGGTGCGGAGCTTCGGGTAGAAACGGTAGAGCGCCTTGCGGAGGGCGCCGTCGAGGGCATGCACCGGTCCCTTTCCCTCCGCCGCCGTGTGCTCGATCTTGCCGTCCACGGCCACCTTGATGGTGGCTTCCGAGATGGCTTCCTCCTTCTCCCGGCGCTTCTCCACGATGACACGGGCGCCCTTCAGCTCGAAGAAGCGCCGGTGCTGGCCGAGGACCTTCTTGATCAGCAGCTCGAAGGAGGCCTCGGCGCCCTCGAACTGGTAGCCCCGATTCTCCATTTCCTTGAGGTGACCGAGGATTTTCAGGATCTTGGGATCTTTCGACTTGAGATCAATGCCGAACTCGGCCGCCTTCCGGAGGATGTTGGCCCGCCCCGAGAGATCGGAGATCAGGACCCGCTGCCGGTTCCCGACCAACTCGGGAGCAATGTGCTCGTAGGTCAGGGGATTCCGCAGGATGGCGCTCACGTGGACGCCTCCTTTGTGGGCGAAAGCGGAATTGCCGACGTAAGGCTGGTGCTTCAGAGGCGGCATGTTGGCCAGTTCCGAGACGAAGCGGGAGAGCTCCCGAAGGCGGGTCAGGTTCTCAGGCGTGACGCACTTCAGCCCGAGCTTGAGCTGGAGCGCCGGTATGATCGAACAGAGATTCGCGTTCCCGCACCGCTCTCCGAATCCGTTCACCGTCCCCTGCACGTGACGGATACCCTTGCTTACCGCCGCCACCGTATTGGCCACGGCCGTCTCCGAGTCGTTGTGAACGTGAATTCCCAGAGCGGCGTCGGGGAGCTCCTTCTGGACCTCCCGCACGATCTTGACGAGATCGAGGGTCAGCATCCCTCCGTTGGTGTCACAGAGGACGAGACAGTCCGCCCCGCCCCGCCCGGCGGCCCGGAGGGTCTCCAGGGCGTACGACCGGTTGTGCAGGTAACCATCGAAGAAATGCTCGGCGTCGTAGATAACCTCGGGGACTTTTCCCTTCAGGAAGACGACGGAGTCCTCGATCATCGCGAGGTTCTCCTCGAGGCTGACCCGCAGGGCATCCTTGACGTGGAGCTCCCAGCTCTTGCCGAAGATGGTGACCACCGGCGTCTTCGCCGCCACCAGGGCGCGAAGGTTGTCGTCATCAGAGGCTTCTTTCGCGCCCGCCGCGTCGACCCGAAAGCTGCCAGCTTCGCGTTTTTCAGGGTGAGGCCGGCGGCCTCGACGAAGTAGGCCGCCTCTTTCGGGTTCGCTCCCGGCCAGCCGCCCTCGATGTAGTGAACACCGAACTCGTCGAGACGTCGGGTTATGCGAAGCTTGTCGTCCAGGGAGAAGGAGATGTCCTCGGCCTGGGCCCCGTCGCGAAGGGTGGTGTCGTAGAGAACGACCTGTTTCCTGCTCACAGGTCCATTTCCCTGGTGCCCGCCCCGTCTTTCAGGCCGAAGGCGTCGTGCATCACGCGGAGGGCCAGCTCACCGTACTTCGCCTCGATGAGACAGGAGATCTTGATTTCCGAGGTCGTGATGCTGTGGATATTGATCCCCTCGTCGGCGAGGGACTTGAACATCTTGGCCGCCACCCCGGCGTGGGTCCTCATCCCGATCCCTACGATCGACAGCTTGGCCATGCTGTCGTCGGCCGTCAGGCCCGCCGCCCCGATCTCGGTCATCAGAGGCGAGAGCACCTCCCGCGCCCGCGCTGCGTCCTTCTTCATGACGGTGAAGGTGATGTCCGTCATCCCCTCGCGGCTCACGTTCTGGACGATCATGTCGACATCGATGCCGGATTCGGCGATAGAGATGAAGATCGAAGCGGCTATCCCGGGCCGGTCCGGCACCCCTTCAATTGTCAGTTTGGTTTCATCCTTGCTGAGTGTGACTCCTGACACCAGCACCTGCTCCATCAATCTGTCCTCCTTGGTCACCAACGTTCCGGTATCGTCGTTGAACGAGGACCGGACATGTATCGGGACACGGTAGTTGGCGGCATACTCCACCGACCGCGCGTAGAGCACTTTCGCTCCCAGGGAAGCCATTTCCAGCATTTCCTCGTAGGAGATGCGCTCCAGCTTCCGCGAGTCGGGAACGATGTTCGGATCGGCGGTGTAGACCCCGTCGACGTCGGTGTAGATCTCGCAGACGTCGGCCTTGAGGGCCGCCGCCAGCGCCACCGCCGTGAGGTCCGACCCTCCCCTCCCGAGGGTGGTCACGTTCTCCGAAGGCGATATCCCCTGGAAGCCGGCGACCACGGCCACCTTACCCTCGTCGAGAACCTGCCGGATCCTCTCTCCCTTGACTTCGCGGATGAGGGCCTGGGTGTAGTCCTCGTTGGTGATGATCCCCACCTGTCTCCCGGTCAGGGACTGGGCCGGACAGCCGAGGTCCTGCACGGCCATCGCCAACAGGGCTATGCTCACCCTTTCGCCGCTGGAGAGGACAACGTCCATCTCCCGGCGGTCGGGGCGGGCGGATACCTCGTGGGCCAGTTTCAGGAGGCGGTCGGTCTCGCCGCCCATGGCGGAAACGACCACCACGATCCGGTCGCCTTTCGCCTTCGCCCCGGCGACGCGCCGGGCGACGGTCTTGATCCTCTCGACCGAGCCGACCGAGGTCCCGCCGAACTTCATCACGATTGTCGCCATGCCTACGACCTTTCCTGTCAGTAAAGCAAGAATTGTAGGGCCAACCCCGCGATCCTGTCAATTACGGGCGGCCGTCGCACCGGGCTCCTTCCGGCGGAAGGTCATTTCCCCGCGGTTGACATCGACAACCAGGTCATCGCCGGCGCCGATTTCACCGGCGATCAGATCGCGGGCGAGAGGGTCCTGGATGAGGCGCTGGATGGCCCTTTTCAGGGGGCGGGCCCCGAAGGCCGGGTCGTACCCCTCAGCGGCGAGAAGATCCTTGGCCGCATCAGTGAGCTCCAGGGTGATCCCCTTCTCCTCCAGCCGGCGGCGAAGGTGACGGAGTTGGATATCGACGATCTCCCTGATCCGGTCCCGGTCGAGACCGTGAAAGATGACATATTCGTCCACCCGGTTCAGAAATTCCGGCTTGAAGCGGGCGTGCATCGCCTCCATGACGAGGCTCTTCATCTTCTCGTAGTCCGAGGCGTATTCCTGGATGTACCGGCTCCCGACATTCGAAGTCATGATGATCACGGCATTGCGGAAGTTGACCGTCCTTCCCTGCCCGTCGGTGAGACGGCCGTCGTCGAGCACCTGGAGGAGGACGTTGAAGACCTCCGGGTGGGCCTTCTCGATCTCGTCGAAGAGGATGACGGCATAGGGCCGGCGCCGAACGGCCTCAGTGAGCTGCCCCCCCTCCTCGAAGCCGACGTACCCCGGAGGGGCGCCGATGAGCCGTGAGACAGCGTGTTTCTCCTGGTATTCGCTCATGTCGATCCGGACCATCGCCTGTTCGTCGTCGAAGAGGAACTCCGCCACCGCGCGGGCGAGCTCTGTCTTGCCGACACCCGTCGGCCCCATGAAGATGAAGCTGCCGACGGGACGGTTCTCATCGGCCAGACCCGACCGGGAACGGCGCACGGCGTCGGCAACGAGCCTCAGGGCGTCATCCTGGCCGACCACCCGCCGGCGCAGGCGCTCCTCCATGGTGAGAAGGCGCTCAACCTCCTCCTCCATCATCTTCGTCACGGGAATACCGGTCCACCGGGAAAGCACGGCCGCGACATCCTCCGCATCCACTTCCTCCTTGAGCATCATCGATTCCTTCTGCAGTTCGGTGAGGTGGTCCGCTTCCACTTCCAGCTCGGCGGAAAGGCGCGGCAAATCCCCGTACTGCAGTTCCGCCGCCCGGTTGAGGTCTCCCTTGCGCTGGGCCTGTTCGATCTCCACCTTGGCCTGTTCAATCTTCTCCTTCAACGCCCCGATGTGGGATATGGATTCTTTTTCGTTCAGCCACCGGGCCCGAAGCGCCGTCGACTCCTCCCGGAGCTGCCCCAGTTCGGCCTCGATCTTCTTCATCCTTTCCTTCGAGGCGGCATCTTTTTCCTTCTTCAGGGCCGTCTTTTCTATCTCGAGCTGCGTAATGCGCCGCTCCACCTCGTCGACTTCCGTCGGCAGCGAGTCAATCTCCATGCGCAGACCGGAGGCCGCTTCGTCGATGAGATCGATTGCCTTGTCGGGGAGAAAACGGTCGGCGATGTAGCGGTCGGAAAGGGTCGCCGCCGCCACGATGGCCGGGTCGGTGATGCGCACCTTGTGGTGCACCTCGTACCGCTCCTTGAGCCCGCGAAGAATGGCCACCGTGTCGGCGATGGAAGGCTCGCCGACGAAGACCGGCTGGAAGCGACGCTCCAGCGCCGGGTCCTTTTCGATGCGCTTGCGGTACTCGTCGAGAGTCGTCGCCCCCACGGTGTGCAGCTCACCGCGGGCCAGGGCGGGCTTGAGCATGTTCGAGGCGTCGACGGACCCTTCGGCCGCACCGGCACCGACCATGGTGTGAAGTTCGTCGATGAAGAGGACGATCCGGCCGTCGCTTTCCGTCACCTCTTTCAGAACGGCCTTCAGCCTGTCCTCGAACTCGCCCCGGTACTTCGCCCCGGCCACGAGAGCTCCGATGTCGAGAGCCACGAGGCGCTTGTTCTTCATGGTCTCGGGAACATCGCCGTCGACCATCCGCCGGGCCAGGCCCTCGACGATAGCGGTCTTGCCGACACCCGGCTCCCCGATGAGGACGGGATTGTTCTTTGTCCGGCGGGAGAGGACCTGCACCACCCGCCGGATCTCTTCGTCCCGGCCGATCACCGGGTCGATCTTCCCCTGGCGCGCCAGGTCGGTCAGGTCGCGGCCGAAGCGCAGGAGGGCCTGATACTTGTCCTCGGGATTCTGGTCGGTGATACGCTGCGACCCCCGCACCGTTTTCAAAGCCTCGAGGATGGACTCACGATCGGCGCCGGCGGCAGCGAGGATCTCCTGCGCCCGGCCCCCGGCCGCGGTCATCGCCAGCAGGAGGTGCTCACCGGCGATGTAGGCGTCCTTGAGACCATCGGCCTCGCGCTGGGCCTGCGAGAGTGTCTGGGAAAGACGGGGCGTGACGTAGGTCCCCTCCGTCAGCCCTTCCCCGGTGACCTGCGGCAGGGATCCCAGGGCACCCTCCACCTCCCGGGCGACGATTCCCGGGTTGACGCCGATCTTCTGCAGGATCGGCACTACGGAACCCTCACTCTGGTTGAGGAGAGAGTGGAGCAGGTGCTCCACGTCCACCGCCTGCTGCCCCATCTTTTCGGCCAGGGCCTGGGCCTCTCCCACGGCCTCCTGCGCCTTCACCGTAAATTTGTCGAGTCGCATCTTCTTCCTCCCGATGTTTTCTAATCTGATGCGGAGCTTATCACACCGTTTCAGCTATATCGCAAATGGACCGGGTTGGCAAGAATCATCATCTTGTTAGCAAGAATCATCATCTTTGCCTTGAGAGGACAAGCAGCTATAATGCCGGGAAAAGGAGGAATGGTTCATGAAAAAAGGAACCGTGTTGATCGTCGACGACGAGCCGGCGATTCTCCGGAGTCTGAAGGCTCTCTTCGACCGTGACCACCACATCGTCACCGCCCCCGCCGCCCGTGAGGCGGTGGAGATCCTGCGGTCGCAGACCGTCCACGTCATCGTTTCGGACTACAAGATGCCCGGACAGGACGGCCTCTCCCTGCTGATCGAGGTGAAGAAGACATTTCCATCCACCATCAGGGTCCTCATGACCGCCTTCGCCGACATGAATCTCGTCGTCCGGGCCCTGAACGAAGGCGAGATCCACCGCTTCATCTCGAAGCCCTACATGTCCTTCGAATTCAGGGCAATGCTCAGGGACTGCCTCGTCCTTTCCGGCATTCAGTCGGAAGAGCAGAAGGCCGCCGACGTCGAACGGCTGGTGATTCTCGCCCACGACTCCAAGATTTCCCTCTCTACCATGCAGATAATCCTCGGCTCCTCCTACCGCACCCTCTCCACCTCGAGCGGTCCCGATCTCCTCGACCACGTGTCGAAGAACGACGTCGGTGCCCTCGTGCTCGGCGTCGGCCTCGAGATGCTCGACGGCTGCACCATCACTTCCTATCTCAAGAAGGAGAAGAAGGTCGACTTTCCGATCATCATCTGGAGCCGGGACATATCGGGACCCTTCGAGGGATACCTGCGGGACTGCGGCGCCGACTGCTGGATCGACGAGAGCGACCCCGCCGCCTCCCAGCGCCTGCGAAACTACCTCAGGGATCACGTCTCCTGAGGACGCTGCGGACAGCGGGCTGAGCTAACCGGGGCTGATCTTCACGTCGGGCCGCTGCGCCACCTTCCTCGTGCCGACGGAGGTGAAGCAGACACCGCAGCGGTACTCGTAGAGATCGTAGTCCGGGAGCACGAGGAGAAGGCGCTCCTTGACCTCAGTCGCCACCCGGCAGTGGGGACAATAGAGCATCTGCGCTTCAAGATTCTTGAACTGTTTCATTCTTCCGAGAAAAAAAACGGGGAGGGCTCACAAGAGCCCTCCCCGCCGCATGGCAGGTATTACCTGATGAAAAGCGGCGCCAGCACGAGGGCGACGACACTCATCAGCTTAATGAGGATGTTCATCGAGGGACCGGAAGTGTCCTTGAAGGGATCGCCGACGGTGTCGCCGACGACGGCGGCCTTGTGCGCGTCGGAGCCCTTCCCGCCGAGGTTGCCCTTCTCGATGTATTTCTTGGCGTTGTCCCAGGCGCCGCCGCCGTTGGACATGAAGATGCCCATCAACACGCCCGTCACCGTCGCGCCGGCGAGCGCTCCGCCGAGAGCGGCCGGTCCGAGGGTGAAACCGATGATCGGCGGCACGAGAACCGCCGTCGTGGCGGGAAGGATCATCTTTTTCAGGGCCGCCACGGTGGCGATCTCGACACACTTGGCGTGCTCCGGTTTCCCGGTGCCGTCCATGATCCCGGGGATCTCCCGGAACTGTCTCCGCACCTCTTCGACCATGGCGAAGGCAGCGTCTCCCACCGCCGTCATCGTCAGGGCGGCCACGAAGAACGGGACGAGACCGCCGAGAAAGAGCCCGATGACCACATTCGTCTCCGTGAGGCTGAGACTCATCGCCTCCCGGCCCATCTCCGCGAGTTTCAAGTTGATCGTCGTGTTATAGGCCGCGTAGAGTGAAAGGGCGGTGAGGGCGGCGGAGCCGATGGCGAAACCCTTACCCATGGCGGCGGTAGTGTTGCCGAGCGAATCGAGCTCGTCGGTGATCTCCCGGATCTCCGGTCCCGCGTTGGTCATTTCGGCGATCCCGCCGGCGTTGTCGGCGATCGGTCCATAGGCGTCGACGCTCATGACCAGGCCGATGGTGCCCAACATGCCGACAGCCGCCATGGCGATCCCGTAGAGGGGATTGTCCGGCAGGAACTTGGCGGCTCCAAACATGGCCACGCAGATGAGAAGGACGGGGACGATAGTCGACTCCATCCCCACGGCGAGACCTTTGATCATTACCGTCGCCGGACCCGTCTTGGCGTTCTCGGCGATATCGCGAATCGGCTTGCCCGCCGTGTAGTACTCGGTGATCAGGCCGATGCCGATGCCGGAGAGCGTCCCGATGAGGACACACTGAAAGATCGCCACGGGGAGGTCGAGAACCGAGGTGCAGATAAAGTAGGCGCTGCCGAGGAAAAGGCCGGCCGCAACGAAGCTGGAGTAGCGCAGGGCGGCGGCGGGATTCATCTTCTCGAAAATCTTTATGGAAGCGATACCGATCAGGGAGGCGCCCAGGCCGCCGACAACGGCGAGCAGCGGGAAGAGCATGGCGCTCTGCCGGACGGTGTCCGACGCCGCCCCAGTGCCGGCCATAAAGGCCGCGCCGAGGATTATGCTGGCGATAATGGCGCCGACATAGGATTCGAAGAGGTCGGCGCCCATGCCCGCCACGTCGCCGACGTTGTCGCCGACGTTATCGGCGATCGTCGCCGGATTGCGGGGGTCGTCCTCGGGAATGCCTGCTTCAACCTTGCCGACCAGGTCCGCCCCGACGTCCGCGCTTTTGGTGTAGATACCGCCGCCGACACGGGCGAAGAGAGCGATCGACGAAGCGCCCATGGAGAAACCGGTGATGATGCTCAGGTCGACTTTCATCAGGGTGAGAAAGAGGATACCCACTCCCAGGACACCGAGGCTGGCCACGGAGAGTCCCATGACGGCGCCGCCGAAGAAGGCGACCACCAAAGCCTTGTCCTGGCCGCCGTCCTTGGCGGCCTGGGTCACGCGGACGTTGGCCCGCACCGCCGCGTTCATCCCGATCAGGCCGGCGGCGATGGAGCAGAACGCACCGCCCAGGTACGCGATCCCGGTCTCCCAACGGAGTGCGAAAGTCAGGATCGCCCAGACAATGACGATGAAGACGGCCAGGATCTTGTATTCCGCCTTGAGAAACGCCATCGCCCCCTCCTGGATGGCCGTGGCGATTTCCACCATCTTCTCATTTCCGGCCGGCTGTTTGACCAACCAACCGTAGATCAGGAATGCGAAAAACATGCCGACGACACCCATAATGGGCACGACTACCGGCGAGAACAATGCGTCCATACTCTCCTCCCCCTCGGTGTGCAATGGAACCCCGGCAGCCAGCGATGCCGCGAAGTTCCAATTCGATTATCTACCCGGTCCTCTTCCTGTCCTGCCGGCGTTCAGCTGCAAAGGGCCCGGAATCTCACGTATGCGCTCCTTTGCCTTGCGCGGTGCAATCAAGGTTTGAAACAGGAGGCACTTGAGGGATGGACTTTATCCCTTTTGGGTCCCGATGTCAATTCCAAAATTACACACCCGGTGTAACAATCCGTAACAATCCCCTCATTCACCGCCTTGTTTCGCCTCCGGGCAGGCAAAGAGCCAATTCCGGCACACCTGCCCAGGGAAGGAGGGGAAAAGATCAGCAGCAGGAGTCCTGATGGAATCGCGGGCGCCACAGGACGGCTCAAGAGCCGGCAGCGGCAAGAAAAGTCTTGCCATTCCCCCGAGGGCCTCTATATACTTAACGGTGAAAGGAGGAAAAATGAAAAAAACTTATGTGAAGCCCAGAGTCGTCGGCGCATCGAGCGTTCACCCCTGCTAGCCCCGCATATTTCACGGATGTTCATCGCGGAGCGGGCCGGCCCGGGCAGTCACCCCTCACCGGGATGTGGCCGCCTTGCTCTTGCTTTTTTTGGCGCCCGACGCCGGGGAAGGAGTCTTTCCCGTCGAAGTGGGTTTCTTCGTTGAGTCTGCGTCTTTCTTTTTCTTCTCCCCTCTTTTCTTTTCCGACTCCATTCCCTTCTTGCGGCTCTCGCTGGGATAATCCGTCACGTACCACCCCGAACCCTTGAGGATGAAGGCCGAAGGAGAGATAACCCTCTTCATCGAGCCGCCGCACTCACCGCAGCGCGGCCTCTTCTTTTCATTCAACCGCTGAAGGATCTCCGTCCGGTGGTTGCAGCCATTGCATTGGTACTCGTAGATCGGCATCTTTGCTTCCCGTCCTCTCTTTGTCCTCGTCTCCTGCCGGGCCGACACTATAGTCCTCCAACCCGCCAAAATCAAGGTCTTTTCCCGCCGCCGCCGCGGCCCGGCGGACACGCCGCCGTCGTCCTTGTGTGTCGTCCTTGTGTTGACAGGGGGAGCCCGACCCGTGATAATGCGCCGGGAAAGATCACCGTTCATCGCACGGGCGGGCATAGCTCAGTTGGTAGAGTACAAGCTTCCCAAGCTTGGTGTCGCGGGTTCGAATCCCGTTGCCCGCTCCATATATTTTACGGTCCTAGTGAAACCGGCCCGCCGGATCACAGCAAGGCGCTGAAATGAGCAAAACCGAAACTCCGCACCTCCTCCCGCGGGACCGACCGGGGGGGCCCCTTCCCCCTGGCGCGAGGGGGGATCTCCACCTCCACTCCCGTTTCTCCGACGGCACCCTCACCCCCGAGGAGATTGCCCGGGAAGCAAAGAGGGCCGGGATGCACACCATCTCTCTCACCGACCATGACACCATGGCCGGTGTGCCGGAAGCCAGGAAGGCCTGCCGGGAGGCCGGCGTGCACTTTATTTCCGGCGTCGAGCTGAGCGTCGGGTACGGAAACACCGAGATCCACCTTCTCGGGTACGGCCTCGACTCGGGCGGCCGGAGCTTTCGCGATACCCTCGACATGCTGGCGGCGGAGAGGGAGGAGCGGATGGAGAAGATGGTCCGGCGACTCAACACTCTCGGCGTCGCCGCCCTCATCGAGGAAGTCCGGGCCGGTGCCGGCGGGAAGATCCTGAGTCGGCTTCACCTCGCCACCTACCTGGCGAAGAAAGGCTTTGTGAAATCCCGCCAGGAGGCCTTCACGCGCTACATCGGGAACGGGAAACCGGCCTACGTCCGCCGCCGACGGCTGACGCTGAAGGAAAGCATCGACCTCATCATCGGCGCCGGGGGCCTGCCCGTCCTCGCCCATCCGGCGATGACGAGGAGGGATGACCTGATCGAGTACCTCGTCCGGCTGGGCATCCGGGGACTGGAGGTCTACTATCCCATGCACTCGCCGGGAGACGTCGCCCGCTACCAGAAGATCTGCCGCCGCTTCGACCTCATCGCCACCGGCGGCTCTGACTTCCACGGTGCCGACAAACCAGACATCAGCATAGGCATGGCCTCCACCCCTCCCGACGAACTGGAAAAACTCCTGCGGGCCCTCTGACCGGCCCGTGCGGCGTTCCGGCTGAGGGGAATTCCAGGGACAGCACACTAGTGTGCTGAAAACTCGGAAACGGACAGGCTGCTCAAAAAGGTCTGGCTGCAAGGCGCGCGAAAGACCGAGGAATGAGGCGTAGTACTTTACGCCGCAGTGACGAGGGATGAGTGCAACGCCGCAGACGGGCCTTTTTCAGCAGCCTGCTAGTTGAAGATGAAGCGCCGCATGCGGACATTCATGACGAGACCGATCCCGACGAGGCTCGTCAGCACCGAGGACCCTCCGTAGCTCATCAGGGGGAGCGGAAGCCCGACCACCGGGAGGAGTCCCGTCGTCATTCCAATGTTGACGGAGAAGTGGATGAAGAGAATCGTCACCACGCCCAGGGCCACGTAGCTTCCCGACCGGTCCTGGGCCTTCCGGGCGGTGTTCACTCCC
>PVMK01119276.1_pt1 | contig 14326 bp, 12 predicted proteins | sample 1853481 | NCBI WGS metagenome assembly PVMK01 (sample SAMN08533507, study PRJNA380276) | Marine sediment metagenome, whole genome shotgun sequencing project. | reverse complement strand
CAAAGCCGGACTAACCTCCGGCTTTTTTTGTGGCCATGTGTTCACGGGCAAGTTCGGTATAATGTTTGGCTGTTTTTTTGCGGTTCTCGACAGTCGATTCTGAAAGCTTTTTTTTCATTAAAGCCGGTACGCCGGCCACCAGATGAAAGGGCCCGACCACTTGTCCGTGCTTAACCACTGAAGCGGCTGCAACCACCGATCCGGTTTTGATCCATGCATGGCTGAGTACCACCGAATTGATGCCGATAAGACAATTGTCTTCCACAATGCACCCGTGAACAACGGCATTATGCCCCACCGTTACGCCGTTGCCAATTACTGCGGGGGCATCATAATCCGTGTGGATGGTGCAGTTGTCCTGGATATTGGTACCTTCTCCCACGGTTATCGAGGCCATATCTCCCCTTAAAACAGTTCCGTACCATATATTGGCATTGTCTTTTATTTCGACCTTCCCGATAACCATGGCCGTGGGCGCAATAAAAACATTTTTCCCGATTTTCGGTTTATGACCATTAAATTCCAGTATCATGATTCTATCTTAAAACTTTCGGTTATCCCGGCATACTCTTTTCGAAGCTTGGGTTTTTCTATCTTTCCGGTGGGGTTTCGGGGCACCTTGCCGAAAATAATCCTTCGGGGTCTTTTATACCTCGGCATCTCCTTGCAAAAATCGTTGATTTCGTCTTTGGTGAGTGTCTGGTCCGGTTTAACCTGGACCACGGCAGTGGCGATTTCCCCCAGCCGGAGACTGGGAAGACCGATGATCGCCACATCGTGAATTTTAGGATGACCCTGGAGAAAATCTTCGATTTCCACCGGATAAATATTTTCTCCGCCGGTGATGATCACATCTTTTTTCCGGTCCACCAGCCAGATGAAGCCGTCTTCGTCCTGCCGGGCCACATCACCGGTCAGAAGCCAGCCGTTGACCAGCGTTTCTCGGGTCGCATCCGGATTCTTAAAATACTCTTTCATGACACCGGGCCCTTGGACAATCAATTCACCGGGTTGTCCCTGAACAACGGGATTCAGCCGATCGTCAACGATGTTGATCTCCCAGTCGAAACCCGGTTTTCCGATGGCGCCGACCTTGTGCATGTTCTCCATTCCCAGATGGACGCATCCAGGTCCGGTACACTCGGTGAGGCCATAGTTGGTATCGTACTGGTGATGGGGGAAAATTCTCTTCCATTCCTTGATCAAACTCGGAGGCACGGGCTGGGCACCGATGTGCATCAGGCGCCACTGATCCAGATGAAAGTCTTCGAGCTTGATTTCCCCGGTCTGGATGGCAAAAAGGATGTCGAGTGCCCATGGGACCAGAAGCCAGACCACCGTTACTTTTTCCTCGGAAACAGCTTCCAATATCCACCCGGGTTCAACCCCTTTAAGAATAACACTCCGGGCACCGACAATGAAATTGCCGAACCAGTGCATTTTTGCACCGGTATGATACAGGGGCGGAATGCACAGGAAATTGTCTTGGTGAGTCTGGTTGTGATGCCGATTTTCCACAAAGCAGGCGAACTCAAGATTTCTGTGGGTCAAAAGGGTTGCCTTGGGTGTGCCGGTGGTGCCTGAAGTAAAGTACAAGGCAGCTTCATCGGTAATTTTTATTTCGACGTTAGGCGCAATGGGGTGTTGAGGATCAAGAAAATCTTGATAGGATTCCGCATAAGCGGGCTTTTTTCCCTCCGGCCCCACAAAGATATAGGTCGTTAAGAATCTGTCCAGGTCTTCCTTGATGGCGTCGATGCGTTCGATAAATTCTTCACCGAAGATCATGGCCTTGGGCTCGGCGACGTTGGCGCAGTGTCGGATGATTCCCGCCTCAAATCGAAAATTGAGCGGAACCGCCCATGCGCCGGTTCTAAGTATCCCAAAATAGATGGGGAGCCATTCGATACAGTTGGTCATTAAATGGATCACCCGGTCACCCTTTGAAATCCCCCGGGATATCAAGGCCTGTGCAACCTGATTGGCCTGATCGTCGAAGTCTTTCCAGGTGATCTCCCGACGCCGGTTTTTAGCCGGTTCTCTTTCTATGAGTGCCGTTTCAAGGCCATACATACGCGCATTTCGAGCCAGTATCTCGGTAATCAGCATAGAGAATTCCTTTCGAGTTAAACTTTTTTCCAGAATCGATATCAAACTCGCGTAAAATGGTCAAGGTGAACAAAATGATCTCACAGGGTGAACGCATTTGAATTGGATAGAGATATACGCCGCCACTTCGCTGTACCGAAATCGAATGCGTTTGCCCTGAATGATCCCACGAAGAGGGTTGAAGCTGTTTTGGTGCATTTTCCCATGGCCACAGGCGGCAGACTTTGGGAATTTAGGGAATCGGTTGGGATATTTTGCCGGCCGGCGGGCATAACCAATTGACAAAATAATAATTTTTGTTCAAAATAAGCCACACGGCTTGTTAGATGCTTTGTTATGATGGAAACGCCGGAAATGAAGGACGGGCTTAAACATTGACCTTCAAAACCGCTTGTACGTGATGATCGGCGGGCAGGTCGCCATCGGAACGATGGCGTGTGATCGAAGAGGATAACCCGATATGGCAAGATTGAAAATACTTGCACCAGGCAGAAGGAAGCATGCCAGGACCCAGGCGCTGGGAAAGTTGTTCGAAGAATTGGTGTCTCGGGTGCTGAATCACTACGGATATCGTGTCGACCGTCTTTTTCATGCAAATTACCCTGAAATGGAAATCGAGGTAGAGGGAACGCATGCGGCCACAGGCGCTCCATTTTATGCGGATTGCACGTTTTGTGAAACACCGGTGTCTGCTCCCCACCTTCAGGCATTTTACGGGAAGTACATGGCAAGATGGCATCAAGAAAAACGATGCCACGGACTTTTTCTCGCACTGCCCGGCATTGACAGCTCTGCCGGAGAATTTTATCGAGATTATATAGCGAAAAATTCAGACGTTACCGTTGTTCTCTATGAAGAAAACGCAGTTTTGAAAGCAGTTTCAGCGTTCCTGGGAATTGCCGGTCCGGACGCCCTTGCAAAACAAATTCCCCGGAATATGGGAACTTCCGGAGATTATTTTCTATATTACACGGAAAAAGGCGTGTTCTGGGCCTGGATCATTACATCTAAAGGCAAAGAAAATCCAAACCGACTGGCGCTTTTCGACAAAGCCGGTTCTCCGGTATCAGATCCGTCGGTCCTCGGTTATCTCACCAAGCTGTATCCGAAACTCGCCGATTTTGATCCGATTGTACGTGAAGAAACCGTTGGTCTGCAGCCTGGTCTGTTTCAAGATGCCGATGAAATTGTCGAGGTTCTGGGGGGACCGGAATGCTTTGCGTACCAATACCCTGCATCCCCCGGTGACTTTGTGGGAAGAAAGCCCTTTTTCAAAACACTCGATGCCTTTACAAGAAAAGTAACCCATAAAGAAACATCACATCGCGGCGTTCTTTTCGAGGGTCCTTCCGGTTGGGGGAAAAGTTCATTGGTTCTGGCAAGTGTTGCCCGTCTGGAGAAAATGGCGCACTTTGCCGTTGCCATAGATTCCCGAACCGCCGCATCGTCCAATTTCATTCCGCGTTTAATACACTATACCATCGAGAAGTACGGAGACTTCGGGGGCATGCTCCCCCAAGTGGACCTATCCAAATCGATGACCGGCGTTGACCATTGGGTCGGGTCGATTCTTGAGATCGGGAAAGTTCTTGAATCCAATGGCAAACTGCTGTTCATTTTCCTGGATCAGTTTGACCCCTGTTCCTTTTTGCCCGAGGTGATTGAACCTATAAAAGATCTGTTTCTTAAAATATGCCGTGAACAGACGAATATCGTTCTGGGATTTTCGTGGAACAAGGATCTTGTTTCAGAGGCCCGTGGATTTTACAGTGAATTGGTTGAAGCTGTTACGGATAACAGTCAAAGAATGATCCTGAACAGTTTCTCCGGCGCCGAAACCGATGCGCTGTTGAAAAAACTGAACGATGAATTGAATGAAACCTTAATCGAAGACCTCCGATGGTTCCTGATGGAATTTTCACAAGGATATCCCTGGCTGCTGAAAATGCTCTGCTTTCATGTCAAGGTGGCCCGGCAGTCCGGGATTCCACAGGACGATATTGCCGGCAACCTTTTGAGTGTCCAGGAACTTTTCCAGAATGACCTGGAGAAGCTATCGGATAAAGGGCGCGTTTCTCTTAGCCATATCGCCAAATTTGCGCCGATGCGTCCAGCAGAATCGCCGGGAATACTCGACGCTCAAGTTGTTCAAAATTTAATCGACCAGAGGTTGGTCCAAAAAATCGGCAACACCGTGGACGTCTGTGGAGAGGTCTTCCGAAATTACCTGAACAACGGAATTTTACCGTTTCATGACAACCCTATCCTCGGGGCCGGTGTCGGGGATGTTGTTAACGCTGCGAAGATCCTGCATGCAGCCGGCGGCTCCCTGAATATTTACGAATTAAGAGGACGGACCGGCCTGTCCGGAGCGCTGTTTTACCGGGTTGCAAAAGATATGGATCTGCTTGGGCTTGTTAGATTCAGCAAGGCGACGGCATCCCTGGAAATGGAGTTGCCTGCTGCGCACCATGATATCGAAAGTTCATTGAGAAAACATCTACGGGACAGGCTTCTAGGCAACCGTTTGGTTCAGGGGCTTTTAAAAATTTTGGAAGAAAAAAACACCCTGGCCATGGATAAAGTATTCACGCTGTTCGGGATTTCGGTTCCCTACAGATCCGTTGCCGGTAAAGCCGGGTTGAAATATGCCCGTATTCTTATGGAATGGATGGACTTTGCCGATCTTGCCATTTGGAATAAAAAAAATAGAATGCTCGTTTTCTTTGACCCTGCAACAGAAATCCGGGAGCGTCGTCTCCTGTTGCCCAAAAGACGTGGATCTAAAATCCCGCAGATCCAGTATTCCCCGGTTGAAAAGGTGGCGGAAAAGCTTTTTCAGGCGCTCCAAGGGGACGGCAGGGTGGATTGGACCGGCTTTGGAAAAAATACTATTTTTAGAGCCCTGGCAACGCTGGAAGATCTGGGTTTCATCGTTAGGCGGGCGCCATTGATTAAAATGCTGCCCAAGGGACAAGAATTCGTGCAGAACAGAGACAAGCGATCTGCTCTGTTTGCAGAAGGGGCCTCGCAGATGCCCTCGTTTTCAATTTTCATGGAAATACTCGAATCCCATCGGTTTAAAGGCAATACACTTTTGGGGCTTGGTGTGGAGCTCCAAGAGAAGCTCGGCACGAACTGGAAGGATAGGACCGCCGAAAACATCGCTAAAATTATGCTCGATTGGGCACGTCATGCCAAACTTGCCCCGGGGGTGTTTGCCCAAATTCGAAAGGGGCCCATAAAAGGATGGAAAAAAAGGGATGACCGGCAGATGGCGATGTTTTAAACGGGTTCTATGGGGCCAACGGCGCCATGGCGCTTGGTTTTTTTGATAGGAGTGACGAAATTTGCTTCTTTTCGACGGGACATATCGGTTGCAGCGGCAGGAAGACGGCCCTTCAAAGCTGGGTCGTAAATGGGCTTGCGTATGGCGGTTGAGGGTCATCGATTTTTCGAAAAGATATCCGAACGTTCAGCATCTCAGACCGTACGCCGTGGTGGCCACCCAGACCGGGGAAGGGATATTTAAGACAACCTGCGCCGAAAGTCTGGGAAAAAGAATATGCAGGGATTTTAATCTGAAAATCGACGAAATCCTTTGGGTCGAGCATTATCCGGATGAGCCGGCCCTGTATGTCGCCATATTTTCTCCCAAGTCCTATTATGGAACTGAAATATTTTATTCCGTCGATTGGCGGCCCATCATGCCCAATGAACTGGACGCCATCCGCCCCTTAATGCCGGAAATCGAGGATTTCCAGTGCCCATAACCCTTCCTTTTTCCTTGCCATTAGAAACCGGATGGTGGATACTATGTACCCAGGAGCGTCCGTAAAAGCGTCTTGATGGGTAAATAGTATCCATGTGGATCCGGGTCCCTGAATTAAAAACATAGGTTGAGGGGGGAACCCGGAACCGATCCGTCGAGGATCTATCCTTTATCCAACAGGGGATTATTGGAAACATTAACAATGGCATCAGATTTGCATTAAAACAACCGTTATGCCGAATAAAATTAAATACAGCAGATTTTGGGCCGGTGTACCGCCGTGGATATTTATCGGCGCCGTAGTGGTTCTGTTTCCGATTTTTGCGTTTATCACCGTCCAGAACATCCACCGCCAGAATCAGAACAACACCCGCCTTTTGCTGGAAAAAGGGGCTGCCTTGATCCGGTCTTTCGAGGCAGGGACACGGGCAGGACTGGGAATGAGCCGAAGCGAATTCCAGCTTCAGAGACTCCTCGCCGAGACGGCCCAGCAGCCCGATATTCTATATCTTGTGGTTACCGATGTAGACGGCATGATCCTTGCCCATGACGACCTCAAGCATATCGGAAAATATCATGGCAAGGAGTTGGATCTTAAAAGGATTTCGCATCTTCAGACAGTTCAGTGGCGTATCGTCTCCACCCCTGGTGGAAGGAAAATATTTGAAGTGTTCAGTAGATTCTTGCCTCAGGAAAGAAACTTGAGCATGGGGCGCGGGCGCATGATGATGCATCTGTGGTTTCAACGGGGTATGGATGAAAGAATAGGCGTTCCGCCGTCTACGCCGATCATCTTTGTGGGGCTCGATATGACATCCATCGATGAGGCCGTCAGGACCGATACCCGGCATGCCGTTATTATGGCCATTATCCTCCTTTTGATTGGATTTGCCGGCATCATTCTGCTATTTTTGGCCCAGAGTTACCGCGCCACACGGATGTCCCTCTCCAGGATAAAAGCCTTCTCCGACAACCTGGTTGAGCATATGCCCATCGGTCTGGTCGCCACAGACGACCGCCAAAGGATTACCTCCCTAAACCATGTGGCCGGAACGACTCTTGGCCTTTCCGCCGAAGCGGTCATGGGGGAAAATGCAGCAGACGTCCTGCCTGAGGATTTGTGGCAGATGCTTAACGACCTGGATATGGAAAAAGAGGTTGTTGAGAAGGAGATAGATTGTGCCGTCGGAGAAGAGGGGCTTATCCCCCTTGAAATCAGCGCGACATCACTGAGGGATGAAAACGGAACGTTTCTCGGGTATGTGATCCTGTTCAAGGATCTCAGTGAAGTCCGTTCCTTGAGAAAAGAGATTGCACGGAGCCAGCGTCTTGCATCTGTGGGAAGACTTGCCGCCGGTGTTTCTCATGAGATACGGAACCCCTTGAGTTCCATCAAAGGTTTTGCAACATACTTCAAGGAAAGATACCATGACGTGCCGGAAAACCAACAGATCTCCAACCTCATGATTCAGGAAGTCGACCGGTTGAATCGGGTTGTGGGCCAGCTTCATGAAGTCTCACGGCCCATAAAAATATCGAGAAAATCGATCCCCATTGAAGCTTTTTTAAAAAACTCTCTCAAACTCATTGAACGCCAGGCATCGGAAGCGAAAATCGACATTAAAACCCGCTTTGATCCTGAAATAGACACGGCGTTTTTCGATTCGGACAGGATCAACCAGGTCCTTCTGAACCTGTATCTGAACGCCATCGAATCTATGGGTAATGAAGGAACCGTGACCGTCACGCTGGAAAAAAATATGAAAAAGGATGGCATTGAGATCCGGGTCTCGGATACCGGCACCGGCATCAGCGAAAATGATCTTGCACATATTTTCGATCCCTACTTTACCACCAAAGCATCCGGCACCGGTTTGGGATTGGCCATCGTTCACAATATCGTAGAGGCTCACGGCGGGGAAATAAAGGTGAAGAGCCGATTGGGCCAGGGGACGACCGCTATCATCTTATTGCCTAACTGAATACAGAAAAGAGATGAGCCATGAAACATAAAAAAACCCTATTGATCGTTGATGACGACAGCACCCATCGCACCATGTTGCGAACCCTTATCGGGGGATGGGGATATGATGTCGTGGAGGCGGATGACGGTTCAACCGCCATCGAAACGGTTCAGAAACATCCTTTTGATCTGGTTCTAATGGATGTCAGAATGCTGAAGGTCAGCGGCCTTGAAGCCCTCGAAGAGATAAAAGCGTTCAATCCGGCCATACCGGTAACCATCATGACTGCGTATTCATCGGTTGAAACGGCTGTGGAAGCTCTGAAAAAAGGCGCTTACGATTATCTCACAAAACCCCTCGATTTCGACAAACTTCGGCTGACCATAGAACGGGCCATGGAGCACACCCGGCTGAAAGAGGAAAATCGCATTCTCAAGGAAAACCTCGGAAAGCATTTTGACATGCAGAATATTGTGGGCCGCAGCCCTGCCATGATGAGACTGATGGAAACAGTGGCCCATGTTGCCCCGTCCGAAGCCACGGTAATGATTACCGGATCGTCCGGAACGGGCAAGGAATTGATTGCAGGGATGATCCATTTCAACAGCCCGAGAAAAGAGGGGCCCTTTATTAAGATCAATTGTGCCGCCATTACGGAAACGCTTCTGGAATCAGAGCTTTTCGGGCATGAAAAAGGTTCCTTCACCGGTGCGGATCGGAGAAAAGAAGGACGTTTTTACCAGGCACACCAGGGGAGCCTGTTTCTTGACGAGGTGAGTGAAATGCCGTTGACCATGCAGGTCAAACTGTTGCGCGTACTGCAGGAGAGAGAATTGACCCGTGTAGGCGGCGAAGAAGTAATCAAGATAGATGTCAGGGTCATTGCCGCCACCAACAGAGACCTTGTCGATCTGAAACATAAAGGATTGTTCCGTGAGGATCTGTACTATCGGCTGAACGTTGTCGGTCTGGAAATTCCGCCCTTGAGTGAACGGAGAGACGATATTCCTTTGCTTGCCCGGCATTTTCTCGAGATGTTTTCCGAAAAGAACAATAAAGAGATAAAGGGATTCACCCCCAGGGCCATGGATCGACTGATACGGCATGACTGGCCCGGCAATGTTCGTGAACTCATGAATGCGGTTGAAAGGGGTGTTGTGCTGACCCGCACGGAATATCTTGATGAGCAGGATTTTGCCATCATGCAGAATGGTTCCCAGCCCTTTGCTGAAGCCGTGCCCGTTTTTGACGGAAAAGAGAACAGCCTGTCTCTGGAGGCGGTTGAAAAGGCCGCTGTTCTGCGGATGCTGGAAGCCGCGAACGGCAATAAGAGCCAAGCGGCAAGGCGCCTTGGCATTACACGGAAAACGCTTCATAAGAAGCTCAAAAAGTACGGGGTCATGGATTGACCTGTAATATTTTAAAAATAATTTCCGTAGATATTTAATCATCAATATTCAAATTGGTTCCGGAATGTCCGGAACAGGAGATAAATCCATGAAGTTCAAACTCACCGTATGGCTGGTGTTTGTTTTTTTATTTTTCTGTGGTTCGGCGGAATTGTTCCAAAATGTATCGGCCCAACCCCCATCGCGAGTGGAGGATTCCCGGTTATCACTGGACGATATTATAGGAAAAATTGAAAAACGGTATTCGGTTCCGGGATTTTCAGCACAATTTTTCCAAACTTCAACCATAAAAGCCATGGAAATAACGGACAGCGCATCTGGAAAAGCTTTTTTCAAACGTCCCGGTAAAATGCGATGGGAATATGAAACGCCAGACCGCCAAATTATTATGACCGACAACGAAACCTTATGGATATTCAGACCTGAAGACAATCAGGTCATGATCGGAAAAGCACCTTCTTTTTTCGAAGGCGGCAAAGGGTTCAGTTTTCTTTCCGATATGAAACTGATCAAAAAAAAATTCAGTATTGCTCTTGAAAAAAAGACTGGAAATGACTACTATGAACTGAAGCTTTTACCCAGGGAAAAAGCATTCGATGTATCGGCAATCTATCTGTCCGTTTCAACGAAGACTTTCGATGTTGTCAGAATTGTTACCGTCAATTCATATGGTGATGAAACCCTGATCGTCTTTAGCGATATTCAGTTTAGAAAAAAAATCGACGATTCCATGTTCAGTTTTAAATTGCCCGAAGGAGTAGAGGTGTTGAATCTCAACGAATACTGAAACCCTTTTCAAAGGTCTCAGGTTGAATGAAGAAAAAATATATAAAAAAATTAGAGCTAAAGGAAAAAAAATGAAGGAAAAGATCAGAAGTTTGTTGAAAAAAAGAAAAGCAATTATGCTTTCACATAACTACCAGCCCCCGGAAATTCAAGATCTTGCAGATCTTTGCGGCGATTCACTGGAGCTGAGCATCAAAGCCGCCCAAACCGATGCCGAAGTCATCGTCTTTTGCGGCGTGCATTTTATGGCGGAAACTGCGTCGATTCTGTCTCCGGACAAAACCGTCCTTCTTCCCCGTGAAGATGCCGGATGTCTTATGGCCGATATGATAGAACCGGTGGGGCTGCAAATCATGCTGGACAAGCTCCCTCCCATGCCGGTTGTCACCTATGTCAACTCCACCGCAGCAGTCAAAGCCCTTTCCACCATTTGCTGTACCTCGGCCAATGTCGTCGATATTGTAAACAGTCTGGATGCCGATGAGATACTCATGACGCCGGATCGAAATCTCGCCCGGTACGCCGCTTCGCAGATAAAGAAGAAGATACACACCTGGGACGGATATTGTCCGACCCATGATCGCCTCAAACCCGAAGATGTGAACCATGCCAGGCGGACCTATCCGGATGCTGTCTTTATGGCCCATCCGGAATGCCGGCCGGAAGGTCTCGAATTGGCAGATGTTATCCGCAGCACTTCGGGAATGATCCGATATGCAAAAGAATCTAAAACTTCCGCCTTTATCGTCGGTACGGAGGTCGGGCTCCTTTATCCCTTGAAAAAAGCCAATCCTGACAAGCTGTTTTACCCGGCTTCGATCAAGATGTTGTGTAAAAACATGAAAAAGATCTCTATTGAAGATATTGCCAGGAGCCTCGAATTAATGGAAGGAGAGGTCAAGGTGCCTGAAAATGTTCGACAACCGGCTTTTAAAGCGGTTCAAAAAATGATCGAGCTGTCCCTGTCGAAGTAGACCCCAAGAAATGTTTGCCACAAAGGCACCAAGGATTTTATTTCGTCATAAAAAACCTGGCCCTCTGGACCAGGATATTTACTTATTATTCTTTCTTAGTGTCTTGGTGTCTTGGTGGCGATAAGAAAAAAGTTTTGCAGCAAAAAACACAAAAAAATGCTAAGTGACCAATAACGCAGCAAATGAACGAATCAGACGACCATGTCTTCAGGAATGTCAGCGTTGGTGTAAACCTTTTGGACGTCATCACAATCTTCTAGGGTCTCCATCAATTTGATCATCTGCTGGGCTTCTTTGCCCACAAGGTCCACGGTTGACTGGGGAAGCATGGTAATTTCCGCGACGATGTAAGGAATCGATTCGTTTTCTACGGCGGTTTTTACCTGCTCGAAATCCTGTGGGTCGGTGATTATCTCGAAGTTGCTCTCATCTTCTCGGACATCTTCGGCACCGGAATCGATGGCGGTTTCCATCAACAGATCCTCGTCAACAGTATTGTGTTCCACAACAATATACCCCTTTGTTTCGAACATCCAGGCAACGCATCCGTTGGACCCGAGGTTCCCGCCGGCCTTGGTTAAAATATGACGGATATCCGCCACGGCCCGGTTTTTGTTATCTGTCAGCGACTCAATGTAAATGGCCGCACCGCCGGGGCCGTACCCTTCGTAGACACTTTCCTCATAATTGACCCCTTCGAGCTCACCGGTCCCTTTTTTAATGGCCCGTTCAATGTTGTCTTTGGGCATATTTTCGTTTTTTGAAGCCTGGATGGCGGTCCGCAGCCTGGGGTTTGCAGAGAGGGTCCCCACCGCCCATGCGTGCCGCCACCGTAATCTCTTTGATGAGCTTGCTGAAAATCTTTCCCCGTTTGGCATCTGTTGCCCCTTTTTTGTGCTTTATGGAAGACCACTTGCTGTGTCCTGACATATCTTCCTCCTATTTTTTTCCGAATCCGATAATGTAAATTTCCTTGCTGACCTTTCGGGTACTTTGTGGTTTAAAAATCTTGTGTCTGTTAAAAACAGCTTTGACCGAATCTGAAAATTCTTTGAAATCTTCTCCCTGAAATATCTTGCAGACAAACGATCCACCGGTTTTCAGGGTGGTTTGAGCAACGGTGAGTGCCATTTGGCACAGATTAAAAGACCGGGTGCTGTCCACGAGTCTGTTGCCGGTGGTCGATGGGGCCATGTCGCTCATAACGACATTAAAGTCTTGACCCAGGGAGCTGAAATACGCTTCGTCCATGGAGAGAATGTCGCCGGTATATATTTTTACATGGGACGGGACGTGGATCTTAACCGGCACAAGATCGATGCCGATCACGTGTCCCGTGTTTCCGGTCAAATCGGCCGCATAGAGAAGCCATGATCCCGGTGCACAGCCCAGGTCCAGAATTTTATTTCCCTTTTTTATCAGACCGTATTTTTTTTGTATTTCCTTGAGTTTATATACAGATCTGGCCGGGAATCGCTCCTTTTTTGCCCGTTGAGAATAGTGGTCCTGCCACCGGTTATGTTTTGTTCCGGATCGTTTCATATTAAATTCGGGTTAGAACAGATTCTCGATGGCTTCCGATACGGTTTTTACGCCGATGAGTTCAATCCCTTTTATTTTCGTCATTCGTTTCAGATTGCTTTGGGGCACAAGACACCTACTAAACCCCATTTTTTTTGCTTCGGCAACCCTAATTTCAACATGGCCGATGCCTCTGATTTCGCCGGTCAGACCGACTTCACCAAATATCAGGGTCCCTTTATGAATGGGCCGGTCCAAAAAACTCGAGGCAACGGCAGATACAATCCCCATGTCAACGGCAGGTTCATCGATTTTGACGCCGCCGGCGACATTGATAAAGATGTCGTGTCCCATTAGATGCATCCCCAATTTTTTTTCCATCACAGCTACCAGCAAAGCAACCCGGTTTTGATCGATGCCCAGGATGGTTCTTCGGGGATTGCCGAAACTGGTACTGCTTGCAAGGGCCTGCAGCTCAACGAGAATCGGCCTTGTTCCCTCCATGCTGGCCGTCACCACCGACCCGGGGGCGTTTTCAGGGCGTTCGGAAAGAAATAGCGCCGAAGGGTTGGCAACTTCATTCAGGCCGTTCTCATTCATTTCAAACACGCCTATTTCATTGGTCGACCCGAATCGATTCTTTACTGCTCTCAGAATCCTGAATACGTGGTTCCGGTCACCTTCAAAGTAAAGGACCGTATCGACCATATGCTCCAGAAGCCGCGGTCCGGCAATGGCGCCGTCCTTGGTGACATGTCCCACCAGAAATATGGGCGTCCCGGTCTTTTTGGCCATGAGCATAAGCTGCATGGCGGATTCCCGAACCTGGGTAACACTCCCGGGTGCGGAGGTTAGTTCCGGGCTGTACATGGTCTGGATGGAGTCGATCACCATCACGTCCGGTTTAACAGATTCCGCCATTTGGAGAATCGATTCCATGTCGTTTTCTGAAACCACCAGCAAATCGGAGGATAATGCGGACAGCCTTTGGCTGCGCATTCTCATCTGGCGAACCGATTCTTCACCGGAAACATACAATACTTTACGACCGTTTTCCGCAATACCGTGCAGTACCTGAATCATGAGGGTAGATTTGCCGATTCCCGGATCTCCGCCGATGAGGACAAGGGTTCCGGAAACAAGGCCGCCGCCCAAGACGCGGTCGAATTCTCTGATTCCGGTTAAAAGGCGATCTTCCGGCTCCAGCTCAACGGCGTCGATGGGGACCGGTTTTGGCTGCGAAGCAGATAAAACCCGGCGACCCCGTTGCCCGGGTTTGCCGGACCGGATTTCTTCCACAAACGACTGCCATTCCCCGCAATCCGGGCATTTGCCCATCCATTTGGGCGTTTGATATCCGCATGCCTGACATGAAAATACTGTTTTTGACGTTTTTTTCACTATCCTGAACTAAATTAATTAAGAATCCCCCGCTAAGCGGGGCAGGCAGGGCCAAAAGACCCTGTTTTGGTTTCATCCCTGGAAGGGGATTGTTATATCATATATCAAATGCCTATGTCTGGTTAGCCGGTTAACCGGTTAGTCCGTTGTCCAGTATTAAATTACGGGCTAACGGGCATAACGGGCCTACGGGCACAACCTTTTTTAACTTTAGTTCACTTCAAATTTTAGTCACTTTCAATTTTACTGCTTTTGCAACATAGCCAACTGTTTCTGACTCCCGCAATGCGGGGGAGGAGCAGGTTTTTCAAGATTAAATAACATCGTACCAGTGGTTTTATTTTGTTTGAATCGGTTTCTATTGATTGACAATAGAATTCATACCATGTC
>PVMK01152379.1_pt1 | contig 14328 bp, 13 predicted proteins | sample 1853481 | NCBI WGS metagenome assembly PVMK01 (sample SAMN08533507, study PRJNA380276) | Marine sediment metagenome, whole genome shotgun sequencing project. | reverse complement strand
ATAGAGCTGGGAAGCTTGAAGGCTGGAGGCTATAAAACCTGGAGGCAGAAAAGCTCATAGCTCACAGTACACCATTACACAAAGATCATTTTAACTCCTGAAATAATTCATCGACATCAGATACTTTATGAAGCTCTTTCCCATTTACAGAATCTTTAAGTGTTTTAGCGGTGAGGTTATTTGGAATTTTTATTTCAAAAGGAATTCCTTTATTGAGCGTTATTTGGGTCAGATACAACGAAATGGCTTCAGACATAGAAATATTTAGCGTACTCAATATTTTCTGAGCATTTCGTTTTATTTTTGGATCGACCCGGGTCTGAATTGTTGCTGTTTTAGCCATCCACCTCTCCTGATAGCTTAAGATTAATGTATTGACATTATCACTACATTTAATATACAGCCTATTCCAAAAATATCAAGAGGAATTTAAAAATTCGTATACATTGTGCAGGCATGGCTCAAAACATATTAAGTTGGCTGAGTTGAATAAGTTGATTGGGTAAAAATGAAGTTTAGGGAACTTTGGGGACGCCCCCAATATTTTTAGTTTACACAAACCATTAACATGTTACCTTGCCGACATGCCCAGAAAATCTCGGATAGACGCCCCCGGAGCCTTGCATCACATCATTTGCCGCGGCATCGAAGGTCGGACAATCTTTCAAAATGCCGTCGACCGCAATGATTTTATTGAACGATTGGCTCATATTATCAAAGAAACCGAAACCAGATGTTTCGCGTGGGCTTTGCTCCCCAACCATTTCCACCTGTTGCTTAAAACCGCCCAGGTACCGGTATCTAAAGTAATGCTCCGGCTTTTGACCGGCTATGCGGTTTCCTTTAACCTGCGACACAGGCGGCACGGTCACCTGTTTCAAAACCGCTACAAATCCATTTTGTGCCAGGAAGATACTTACCTGTTGGAATTGGTCCGTTACATCCATCTAAATCCGGTTCGAGCCAATCTGGTAGCAGATCTAAAAACCCTGGACACGTATCCTTATTGCGGCCACAGCGCCGTGATGGGAAAACTCAAAAACGATTGGCAAAATGTTGATGGCGTGCTGCGCCTGTTTGGCAAAAATATTTCTCAAGCCCGCCGAAGTTACAAAGGCTTTGTTCTTAAAGGCCTTAATCAGGGCCGGCGCGATGATCTGACCGGTGGTGGTTTGGTGCGCAGCGTCGGGGGGTGGGAAAGCCTCAAAGCGATGCGTACAGCCAAAATCTGGCAAAAGTCTGATGAACGAATTCTCGGAGACGGGGATTTTGTGGCCCAAGTGCTTTCCTCCAACCAGGAACAGCTGGCGCGCAAATATTCGCTGCACGTACGCGGAATTGATCTGGACATGGTCGTTGATCGGGTCTGTGATTTGCTCAATCTGGAACAAACAGATATCTGGACACCGGGCAAAGAGCGCTATCGAGTGCAAGCTCGCAGCTTGCTGTGTTTTTGGGCATCAAGGGAATTAAAGATCAGCCAGACTGAGTTGAGCCGAAGGTTCAAACTGTCACCGGCAGCAATCAGTCTGTGTGTTAAACGAGGAGAGAAAATAGTCCGGAGTAACGGGTATTCGCTTTTTGAGGAATAAACTGAAAAACTAAAGGGCGTCCCCTAGTACACCCACCTAGGCGACGCCGGGAGGGGTTCGCTCTCCTCATCATCCTCCGGACGGCACTCTTTTTCAATCAGATTGTTCTTGAGAAAGTCATATAGACTGCCTGTATAAGCACATTTGATAGTCTCCCTGATTTTACGGATCAGGTATTCATTCAGGGCAGCCTCACCATCGATCCTCAGGCGAAAGGCCAGCAGTCGTTGCAGGTTTTTATCATTTTTATCGCGGTCCGGGACCATGCGCATGATCCGTTGAAACACGGTCTGGAACGGTCCGTCCTGCTCTTCTATGGGCGATCAATTTATTATCGGACATGATACCTGCCATAACTGGATCCCTCCTGCTGGAGGGAGTACCAAAAATAATAGTTAAGGATCTTTTTGTTACTTTAATCATTTTTTAATGAGATGCCAATAAAATTCTCAGGATCATTCCAGGTTGACTGTTATTCACTGCTCATTTATACTCAACCCTAATTTTGCATTTATCAAACAGAAGTCTTCGTCTAAAGGAGCAGGTTTTCTCCCGTTCCGCGGATAGGACACTGGAGGTGATATCATGATCACGGCAAACGATATTATGACCCAAGAAGTAATTTCCATCTCACCGGAGACAGAGATCGCCCAGGCGGCAAAACTGCTTCTGACAAACCGGATTAACGGGGTCCCTGTTATCAATGACGCCGGCGAATTGGTGGGCATCCTGTGCCAAAGTGATCTCATCATCCAGCAGAAAAACATCCCGATTCCGTCGCTCTTTACGCTGCTTGACGGGTTTATACCCCTGACATCCTCAAAAAAGCTGGACAAAGAAGTCGAGAAGATCGCGGCCACAAAAGTGGCCGACGCCATGACCCCCGCCCCGGTTACCGTCAATTCGGATACCGGCATCGAAGAAATTGCCGCCCTGATGGTGGAGAAAAATTATCATACGCTGCCGGTGGTTGATGCGGACAAACTGGTGGGAATTGTGGGTAAAGTGGATGTGTTGAGGACGCTAATAAATTAATCAACCATTGACGATGCACTCCGTTTCTTTACTTAGCCGTTTCAATCCAAAATCTAACAGGCCGCCTTCTGAATTCCACCTTCCCGCCGGGGCGTAGGCCCCGCCCCTATGGGCCGGAGGCCGAATTCCGAATTCAAAAGCCTCTGTCATCTGAATCCTTCTGTCTCCTGCCATCTTCTGTCAGGCAAGCCATACTATTGAGATTTCCTCTTTTTTTCGAGCTTTTTGAATTCCGGATCACCGGTCAGAAGAGAAGATTCTTAGATTGACAAAATTAAAATAGTCAGTATAATGACCATATATAATCAGAGACCAGCGTACGGAGGTATACCATGCTAATAATTCAAGATTATATCCCGGTCACAAAGGCCAAATCCTCTTTCCTTGAAATCATTCGCAAGATTGAGGGGTCTGAAGATGCTATCGCGATTACAAAAAACGGTGTCCCGGAGGCAGTCCTGCTGAGCATGAATAAGTTTGAGGGCCTTCTGGAAACAATAGAGATCCTCTCTGACGAGAAAGCGATGAAATCGATCCGGAAATCAATTAAGGAAGCTCAACAAGGCAAGTGGCTTGACCATGATGAGGTCTTTGGCGAATGAAGAAATTTGGTATGCGGTATACTCCGGAGACTTCTCGCTTACTATCCAAATTACATCCTGAAAACAAGACGCTAATCAGAGCTGCTTTGGAAGACCTTCGCAAAAATCCTTACGCGGGAAACGACTTACAGGAAGAATTGTATGGATTTAAGCCATTTAAACTAAAAAGATATCGTGTACTATACAACATCGATGAGGAAGATAATATTATCCGGATTTTTCACATCGGTCACAGAAAAGATGTGTATGAGCAGTTCAGGCATCTGCTGAACGAACTAAGAAGAAGCACATAGCTCCAGATATCGTTGATTGGTTGATTAGTTGATTAGTTAAGTGGTTGTAAATAAGGTGTACAATACTTAACCCTGAACCTCTCTTTCATTGATTCCCAAACCCGTTCTGGTCCCCACAATCCGGACACTGCCAGGTAATGGCATTGCAGGACATCCCCCATATGTTTTCTGCCATACACGCCTGACATATATTAAACCCGCACCGGCACCGCCAGCAAAAGCGGAATTCTTTTCTGCAGCAGTGGCAGGTAAAGCTGGTTAAATTACGGCGTAAGCGTCTGTGAGAGGTTTGTGGGGCTTGATCTTTCATGGTTGTTGTTTCACGACATTACTGATAAAGGATTCAATTGAGCTGAAAGGCTCACTTTATGTTGTCCGTTGTTAAAATACTGTGAGCCCCCAAGACAATTTGTTCATTATTTAATATAAAGATGTTTGGTTATCAATAATGGACCAAATATAATTCTGATCCGGGCGATGTCGACTAACAATTTTAATTGCGGAATGGAATCTATTTTATGAAAACTTTTTAGACAGGATTTACAGGATTATCAGGATACTATTTTTCAGGCTTTCCGGAAGAAAGCCTGAAACCCCAATCGCCTTCGGCGAAGCAGGTATTATCACCGCTCTATATCATGGTCTATAACCATAAATTTGGGGATGCAAACTTTAGGTTAGAGTTAAGTTTTTTCCGCTGTAAGCGGATTGGGTAGAATCACTATCTTATGGCATGCAATCCAAACAAAGTATAATCCAGTTAATCCTGTAAATCCTGTCCGATAAAGAATATTAAAATAAGAATCCATTCCATTTCGGAGCTTAAAATGACCAAGGAAAAGACCATCTACCTCATTGACGGTACCGCCTATATTCACCGCGCTTATCATGCCATCCGGGATCTTACCAATTCCAAGGGGCTGCCCACCAACGCGGTTTTCGGGTTTACCCGCATGCTTATCAAACTGATGGAAGATCGCTCCCCGCAATATATCGGCATGTTTTTTGATGCCAAAGGCCCTACCTTTCGCCATGACATGTATAAAGAATATAAAGCCAATCGTCCCCCCATGCCGGAAGACATGGCAATGCAGATACCGTACATCAAAGAAATTACCGCGGCCTTCAACCTGCCGATCATTGAACTGCAGGGCTATGAAGCCGATGACCTCATCGGCACCCTGGCGCGCGCTGCCGAAAAAGAAGGCTATGAGGTGATCATGGTCACCGGGGACAAGGATTTCATGCAGCTGGTTACGGACAAAGCCGCTATCTGGGATCCCATGAAGGATACTATCATCGATTTGAAGACCATCAGGGAAAAATTCGGGATCGAACCGCACCAGATGATCGATGTCCAGGGGCTATCCGGGGATTCAACCGATAATGTCCCCGGCGTGCCGGGCATCGGTCAGAAAACAGCCCTTGCCCTGATCAAAACCTATCACAGCATGCAGCAATTATATGAAAAGCTCGAGACCATCACCAAAAAAAAGCAGCGCGAAAATCTTGAAAATTTTAAAGACCAGGCTTTTTTGAGCCGCGAACTTGTCACCATCGATACCGCCGTGCCGGTAGACGTGGAGCTGGCCGAATTTAAAGTTAGCGCCCCGGATAAGAAAAAACTTGGCCAACTCTACAAAGATCTTGAGTTCCGGCAACTGCAGCAGTCGGTGCCGGAGCAGGCCGACCTCAGCCATAAAGACTATCAGGCGGTCATGGATATGGATGCGCTGCTAAAGCTGATCTCGCAGCTGGAAAATTCCGGACTGTTTGCCCTGGATACGGAAACCACCTCAACCAACCCCATGCAGGCCAAACTGGTGGGTTTTTCTTTTGCGACAAGGGCCGACCAGGCTTTTTATATCCCGTGCCGGCACAATTACCTCGGCGCGCCTGAACAGCTTGACCTTCAAGCGGTGCTGGAGCAGCTCAAACCGGTGCTGGCAAATCCGGAAATTAAAAAAGTCGGTCAGAACATTAAATACGACTGGATGGTGCTGGCGCGCCACGGCATCGATCTGCAGGGTGTGGCCTTTGATACCATGCTGGCCTCCTACCTGCTGAACCCATCCAAGCGGGCCCATAATCTGGATCAGATCGCTTTGGATTTTTTAGACCACAAAACCATTACCTACGCGCAGGTAGCCGGCAAAGGGAAAAACGCCCTGATGTTTTCGCAGGTCCCGGTGGACAAAGCCATACCGTACGCCTGCGAGGATGCCGACATCACCCTTATGGCCAAAGATGTTTTGATGTCCGGACTCAAGGAGTTCGATCTGATAGAACTGATGGACGCGGTGGAAATGCCCCTGGTACCGGTATTAATGCGCATGGAAATGCGGGGAACCGGCATCGATGTGGACCGCTTGCAGGAATTGTCCAAATCGTTCGAGCAGCAGCTCGATGCCCTGGAGGGCAGTATTCACGGCCTTGCGGGCGAAGCATTCAATATCAAATCGTCTCAACAGCTGGGCCGCATTTTGTTTGAAAAACTCCAGCTGCCGGTTCAAAAAAAAACCAAAAAGAAAACCGGCTACTCCACCGATGTAAACGTGCTGACGGCCCTGGCCGAATACCACGAATTGCCGGCCCTGATTTTAAAGCACCGCACCCTGGCCAAGCTCAAATCCACCTATGCCGACGCGCTGATCGAACTGGTCAACCCCGAGACCGGCAGAATTCATACCTCCTACAATCAAACTGTGGCCGCCACCGGGCGCTTGAGCAGTTCTAATCCCAACCTGCAAAATATTCCCATCCGCACTGAAGAAGGAAGGAAAATTCGCCAGGCCTTTATCCCCCGTAAAGACTGGTATCTGGTATCCGCCGATTATTCCCAGGTCGAGCTTCGCATCCTGGCCCATTGCTCCGAAGATGACATTTTAATACAGGCCTTCGGGGAAGATGAGGATATTCACACCCGTACGGCCTGTGAAGTGTTTCAAATAGAGCCGGAGTCAATGACGACGGAGCTCCGCAGGCAGGCCAAAGCGATTAATTTCGGCATAATTTACGGTATGAGTGCCTTCGGTCTTTCAAGGCAACTGGATATCAGCAATAAGATGGCCAAAACCTATATCGATCATTATTTTGCTCGCTACCAGGGTGTCAGGCGGTTTATGGATCAAACCATCACCGAGGCCCGCAAAACCAGCCGCACAAGCACCCTTCTCGGCCGTATTCGCCTGTTGCCGGATATTGACAGCAGCAACGCCATGGTGCGTCAGGCGGCCGAGCGCACTGCCATCAACACACCGATCCAGGGCAGCGCCGCCGACCTCATCAAGCTGGCCATGATAAAAGTGGATGACGCTTTGCGGAAGAAAAAACTGGCGTCTGCGATGCTGCTGACGGTTCACGACGAACTGGTTTTTGAGGTGCCGCCGGATGAACTGGAGGTGTTAACCCGGCTGGTAAGAGAGATTATGGAAGGCGTCTGGGAGCTGAGGGTGCCGCTGAAGGTAAATATCTCCACAGGCAGTAACTGGGATGAAGCCCATTAGGGCCCGTCTCATTAGTTTTACGTCGCCTAATTCTAAAATGATGTAAAGCAAAGAATAATATGTTTAAACTCTACATCAGTGACGGGCAAATTCGAAACTCGAAAAACGAAATCCGAAACAAATTCAAATGACAAAAAATAAAAATCTTCGGACAAATATCTAAAAGATCAAAATAATCCGACCCTCAAGGCTCTGTTGTTTGGGATTTCGAACATTTGAGTTTCGATATTGTTTCGAATTTCGGATTTCGATCTTCGGATTTTAAATCGCCATGTTGTCAATTTAATTTTAGAAACAACTTGCTATTTTTTTTCTTCTTTATCCTCCTTTTTGACCTCCTGCCGGGAATCTTTTATCGAAGCCTTGGCTGTTTTATCCACGGTGTGGTAAATGCTTTCAAAGGTTTCGTGAAAGCCGGCGGGCGATATCCTGCCGTTTTCAATAAATTTAACAACGATTTCCTTGGTGGCCCTTAATATTTGCTCGTCGATGTTTGCCATGCAGACCTCCCATATTTGTTTCTGAAAAATTTTTTGTAATAAATTTGGGTTGTTATCAAAAACAATGGCCGCTGTCAAGATCTTCTCTTGAATAGGGTCGTGCCGGGTTACCAGATAGCTAATTGACATTATCGGTTAATTTTTCTAATAAACTAATATAGCAATTCTGTAAATCCGGAGGAAACAGCTCTAAAATGACAGCGCGCAATGAAAACACATTCCTGATCCGAATTCGCCTTTTATCCAGTACGTTGACCCTGGCCATCTTATTTTTGACCTTCATTGGCTGCACGGTTGCGCGCACTGTGGAGGAAACAATTGAAAAAACTACCAAAACGGTAAAAAATACCACCCGGAGCATTACCCGGACGTTTAGGCTGTCCGATGAGGATCTGCAAAGAAAGGTGGGCATCATCAATTTTGAAAATAATTCATTGCGGGAAACCACTGAGTTTCAAAATATATTCCACCAAGGTCTGCCTGATTATATGAATGAAAACTGCGAGGGCATTCTGGTAGATGATCCCGAGACCGGAAGTCTTTTAGCACTGGTAAAAGAACCACCCAAATTAGAATCAGGCCATATCGACAATTATTCCATGGCTCTCATCGGGCGGCAAATCGGACTTAATGCCATTGTTACCGGAAGCCTCGAGGACATCCGTATCATTGATGAATTACAGGGGATCTTGTGGACCAAGGATACCCATCATTTCGTGGAGGTAAATATCAGGGTAGAGGTAAATGACGTGCGCACGGCCACCAAACTCCTCGATTATGCATTTGTACGCGAAATTGAGATCGAAGACCTTGATTACCAGATCATCCAACAAACTGACCGGATCCGATTACCGGCGTTAAATGATACGCTGAATAAACTATTGGCCGATATCGGCAGTGAGATTTGTTATACCGTCAAAGACCAGCCCTGGACCGGATTTATTACCAAAGCTGAAGAAGACCGGTATACCATCTCATCGGGAAGCGAGATTGGGCTGAAACAAGGAGATATTCTGGAAGTGTTTGACAGCAGCCGGATCATCGAAGGTATCGGTGGCCAGCGCTTTTTCACACCCGGCCTGCAAATCGGTGAAATTGAAATTGTAAATATCACCCCGAACACATCAGAAGCACGCCTGATTTCCGGCAAAGGCATCCTGAAGGGAAGCACGGTGAGGAGAAAGTGATATGTTGGAATTGGGAATTGGGAATGCGGAATGCGGAATGAGTTGAATTCGGAAGTGGGAATGCGGAATGCGGAAAATAAGAAAAGGCGTAAGGCGTATGGCTCAAGGAAAAAATATTCACCACGGAAAGGCACGGAAAAACACGGAAAAAGAAATATAATTAGAAATGATTTTTTTTGTTTTCCGCCGCAGGCGGTTTACCACTTCTGTGTCACTCCGTGAAAAATCCGTGGTTAAAAAAATAAAAATCAGATTCCGCATCCCGTTTTCGTTAGGTCAATTTCCCGCATTTTTTCAGCTCATCCCGATAAGTATTTATCAACTCAACCCCTTCTTTTTCCGACGACAGGTGTTTAATCGCTTCCCGAAAATGGCTGCTTTTGTGCAACCCTTTGGTAAACCAACCCAGGCGACTGCGCATCATTCTGCAGGCCTGCTCTTCACCGATGTATTCCACCGAGGCTTGAAGATAACGAATCATTAAATCAAATCGTCGCGAGATATCCTCTGCAGTCTCTTCATCCCCGTTGATCTGCGCCAGCACCCGGGAGAAAATTGCGGGATTCCCGATGGCCTTCCTGCCGATCATGACAGCGTCGCAGCCGGTTTCGGCCAGCATCCTTACGGCATCATGGCCCGACATGATGTCGCCATTGCCGATCACCGGAATGGATACCTTCTTTTTTACGGCCGCAATTATCGACCAGTCCGCCCGGCCACCGAACAACTGACCGGCTGTTCGCGGATGAACTGTAATGGCATCCACCCCACAGTTTTCAGCAATTTCGGAAATAGTTAACGCCTGGGCACCGGATGGATCCCAGCCGCTTCTGATTTTGATCGTCAGCGGTAGGCGGATCGCCCGGCGAACGGCTTTTAGCAGATCCTCGGCCAGATCCGGTGTCCTCATGAGGGCGGCGCCGGAACCGGTTCTGAGAACCTTTCGTACCGAGCAGCCGAAGTTGATATCAACGATATCGGCACCACTGGATTCTACGATGGCGGCCGCCTCTGCCAGAATGTCGGGTTTGGCTCCGAATAACTGAACCGAAAGGGGTTTTTCTTCCGGAGTGCTGTCCAGCATTTTTTCGGTTTTGCCGGATCTGTATACGAGACCATGGGAGCTGATCATTTCTGAACAAACCAGCCCGCAACCGGCCTCTTTGGCTAAAAGGCGAAAGGGTAAATTGGTAATGCCTGCTAAAGGGGCAAGGATGACGTTATTATCTAAGGTGAGATTGCCGATTTGCATGAGTTTCGCTGTCCGTTGTAAGTGGTCCGGTGTCCGTTGCTGAAGGAATGGATTCTATTTTAAAAAGCTTTAATTAGACAGGATTTACAGGATTTACAAGATTTACTTTTTCTTAGTTTCCTGAAGAAACTAAGAAAACTCATTCCGTCTAACGGCGGAAAAAACAAACCGCCCGATCCTGATCGAAAATCACATGGTATATTTTCAAATAGGCGATGTACGAGTATAAAAAATCCTGGTAATCCTGTAAATCCTGTCTAAATATTTAATATAAGATCGAATCCATTCCTTTACTTTGAGCCGGCAGTGGGATTGGCATAGCAGAACAGGCAATTGTGATAGCACGGCTGCAGACGATATGAGCCGATGTCGACCGATACCTTGCAGCCGCAACCGGCCTTTACCCGTTGGCCGGTGTCTTTTTTGAGGGACAGACGGCCGGAATATAATTCCATCAACAGATCGTTGGGGATGCAGGAACTGTGGGTAACCGATGATGTCGGAGAAAGGGCTTCGATGGTGTCTTTTTCGCAACAGGTAAAAAGTTGAATATCAAAGGCCGTCAGCTGCGCTTCCATTTCCAGAATTGTTTTCACTTTTTTAGACAACGGCGGATCAATAAACTCAAATCCGGGTCGGGACGAAAGGCGTCGTCGGATTTTAGGGTAATGATCCATGAAACTGGTAATGCAGCGTGAAATTCCCCACCCCGCAGCGTTGTCGGCAATGGTTGCAAAGTCGTTTAAATTATCCCGCTGCGGCCTCTGACCTGTTTTGTAGAAACAAATCGGATCAAAACGCCAGTTTACGGCATGGGGTCCATAGTGCCCACACAGGTATTTAAGCTGATCAAGACGCTCTTTTAAAGGTGGTACATTGGGCTCGAGCTCCGGGCAATCCGAATTGATGGTAAAGTTGAAAAAAAGGTGATAGCCCAGTTGGAGCAACTGTTGGCCATATCCCCGGTCGATGAAGGCCCCGAAGTTTTTGGACCAGAATACAATGGTGTGTACCCTGTCAACCGTCGCCGGAACAACAGATACATGTTGATTGAAGGGATTGACGACCTCAAATATGCCCCTTTTGATTTGCGCCATAAACCAGGGCATGTAAAAGGCCGGAATATCGGTTCTTCTGGAAGCGGAGATTACAATTTTATCTTCGGAGGTCATGGGTAAAGTAAAATAAATTTAGGGATTCCTAAATTCCCTAATTGCCCCTATTTCTTCTTAATGTCTCTTAAGGATATCACCTTCGCATTGCCGGATTTTTTATCGGGTTTGCTTTTATTTTCCTTCTTTTTCAAATCTTCCGGGGGTTGCGGTTCTTGCGGAACAACTACTTTTTCCAATCGCATGCGTTTGCCGTCCATGGTGAACTCGGCGCCTTCTATGTAAACATCGCGCAGAATCCAGGTGACGAGCTGGGGCGGGATTTGAAGCAGAAGCAGCTTGACATGATACCAATCCGGTTTAGAATCCGGTAGAATGTCTTCAAGCCTGGCAAAACTAAGCGGTTTGTCTTCCAAATAAATCAATACGAGATCGTTTTCTATAGGCATACTGTGCATATTTCCCAATTTCTAATTTAATGGAATGGATTCGATTTATATTCTATTTTTTTGGACAGGATTAACAGGATATTCAGGATTTTTCTTGACCGTTTTCCAGAAGAAAACGGTCAAACTCTATCGCCTTCGGCGAAGGAATTTATAACTATTCATCGCCCTAAATAAGAATATAGCCTGTGATTTCAGATCCGGCAAGGGCGGTTTGTTTTTTCCGCCGTTAGGCGGAATGAGTTTTCTTAGTTTCTTCAGGAAACTAAGAAAAAGTAAATCTTGAAAATCCTGTTAATCCTGTCCAAAAAAATAGAATCCAATCCCTAAATCTTCCGTGTAATTCCGCCTGCCCAGTTAAACGCGTAGCCTATTTAACCGGGGTGGTAATTTATTTTCAGCCTGCTAGGGAATGCTTTTTAGCTTCCCAATCGACAAATCATGCAGCGGGATGAGAATATCCGCCATCTGTCTGATTTTCTGGATCGAGTCATAGGCCTCGGTAAGGTCGATATGCACCCCGGGGGCAATGGCCGGTCCGGTTGATGGAAAATTCTTATCATTGCAGCAAAAACCCGTGATAATCGCTTGGCCTTCAGCCGTGTTGACGGCAACGGACTGTCCACCGACCGAATGCCCGGGTGAAAAGATGACATCAATTCCTTCCAGAATATTGGCATCGCCGTCGAGTTCAATGATCTTGTTGTCGTCCAGGACATCCGGGTAATAGCGATGATCAACCGGGTGGGGATTTTGCATAAATTTGTATTCGCTTTTCTGAACATACACTTCAGCGCCGGTGCATTTATAATCGTTTTCGCAATGGTCGTTGTGCAAGTGGGTGTGAATAATAATATCGATATCCTCGGGTTTTAAATCCACGGTGGCCAGGGCATCTTCGAATTCGAGAATTTTGAATCCGCATTGTTCCTCAGCACCGTCCGGTACCATAAACTGTTCCAATCCGGTGTCCACCAGGATGTTCTTTTCCCCGCCGCTCAGATAAAACACGTAAATCGGAAGATAAATCCGTTTGCCGTAATCACGCAGATAAGTCATGACACCCTGATCGGTTTCGTTGATGCCGACGACCAGGGGGTATATCGTGTATTCTTGCATAACATTCTCCTGTAAAGGACATAGGGCAAGTCTGCTATAATCAATATCTAAATAAAACGATAATGCCTAAAATTGAGGAATTCTGTCTTTATTAAACTTAGGTTGAACGGTTACGAAAAAATATTGGATATTTTAGTTTTGATCAAGAGAAAAACCGGTTGAATTGAAATTAATCCCTTATTTTTATCCAGTAAACGATTGATATATTGTCACGCAACACTTTATTGATCAAAATTATCAGTTGAATAAAGTTGATTAGTTGATTAGGTAAAAGGATGTGGCGGAAAGCTTTCAGACCCGCTGCGACAGCTTACCATCTTGATAAGCTTATATGGGGAGGGGAAATCTGACATTTTGCCAAACCTTACTAAACTAAAAATATTGGGGGCGTCCCCAAAGTTCCGAACTCAATTTAATCAACCAATCAACTTAATCAACTCAAAAAGTGAGGCCCAATGACGTCCCTCCAGGATCTGATTGCACAAATTGATGATCTTTTTAATTCCCGGTCGGTGGCAGTGGTCGGCGTGCCCCGGGGATTGAAAACCGGCAGTGTGTTTTTGACGGCCCTTCTGGATCAGGGATACAGCGGCAAGATATATCCGGTGAATCCACAGGCAGATGAGATCGCCGGCCTCAAATCCTATCCCAGTGTCGCCGATATCCCCGGGCCGGTGGATCTGGCCATTGTGCTGGTGCCGCACCAAAAAGCCCTTGATGTGATTCGCGAATGTGTCGCCAAAGGTGTTAAAGGGGCCGTGTTGTTTACCGCCGGCTTCAGTGAAACCGGAACCAGAGAAGGCCAGGCGCTGGAAAAGGAACTGGTAGAAATCGCGCGTACCGGCGCTATGCGCTTGATCGGTCCCAATGGTATGGGGCTTTATTCGCCGAAAACCGGATTATCCTTTTTTCCCGGGGTATCAAAGGAACCGGGACCGGTGGGTCTGATATCGCACAGCGGCTCACTGACCAATATTTTAGGCACAATCGCCGAGTCCAAAGGCATCCGCTTCAGCAAAGTGATCAGCAGCGGTAACGAATGCGACCTGACGGCCGCCGATTTTTTAACCTACCTGGCCAACGATTCCGATACGGGTTTGATCGGCGCCTATATCGAAGGTATTAAAAACGGTCCTTACTTTCTGGATGCCCTCAGGCAGGCTTCACTCAACAAGCCGGTGATTATGTGGAAGGTCGGACTGACACCCGAAGGTGCCCGGGCTTCCGCATCCCATACCGGAGCTTTGGCCGGATCCCGGGATATCTGGCAGGGGGTGCTGCAGCAAAGCGGCGCCATAGCGGTGGTCGGATTCGAGGCCCTGACAGATGCTCTGATGGGTTTTGCGATGTTTCCCTCCAACCCGGGAGATCGCATGGCCATCATTTCCGGTCCCGGCGGCCTGGCCGTGTCGGCGGCTGAAGCCTGCGGTCGCGAGGGTCTTCAACTGGCTAATTTCGCCTCTGAAACCCGATCGGATCTTGATGGTCTCATCACCTTTTCCGGTACCTGTGTCCGCAATCCAATTGACGTCAGTCTGGCAGCTCATTTTGATCTTGAGATTTTTTTCCAATCCACACGAATAGCAGCGGCCGATCCAGGCGTCGACGCCATCATCGTCATCGGATGCGGCCTGACGCCGGAAACCAATCAAATCTACGTGGACGGTATGATCCAGGTCCAACA
>PVMK01119598.1_pt1 | contig 14331 bp, 11 predicted proteins | sample 1853481 | NCBI WGS metagenome assembly PVMK01 (sample SAMN08533507, study PRJNA380276) | Marine sediment metagenome, whole genome shotgun sequencing project. | reverse complement strand
TCGGAGGGAGCATGAAGCCGATTTTCACTATTCAATGAAGACTTGATCAGAGCGCGTTGATCCAGTGCCTGCGGCAGCCATTGGGTCGGAAAACGGACCGTCATCCCCAACCGGTCGCCACCGACGACTTTGACGCCGAGGTATCCGTTTGGAATTGCTTCTGGATCGCATACCTTGAGCCATACGTCTTTAGCATTCCAGTTGGGGCCCGTCGCCCGCCGCAGCAGGCGGAGTGTATAAGCGGCCGTGAAGGCATCGTTCTGAGCGGGAGCGATCTCCTGCTGCGTCGTGCGCGTTTCCCTGTAAATCGCATAGTCTGTGCCTATCTCGAGAGAGTGGCGAGCGGACGATGCCTCGGCCTTCACGGCCCGTATCAGACGCACCAGGAACTCCATCAGGGTAGTCGCCCGAGAAACCGCATCGACGAAAGGTGGCCAGCTAGCCACGTCCATCGACTCGCCCACGCTGACGCCGAGATAAGGATCATTTGCCGCCCGCGCCGCATCTTCCAGGAACCGGTGGACGACAATGACCGGTACGAACACATCCAGGTCCAACACGGTCCCGCGCGCCAGTCCGTTGCTCATAAGCACGGCATCGGTGTCGACGCGCCGGCGGTCCAGTTCCTCAACGAAAGGCAGGATCAGCCCCAAGCGAACCAAGGGAAGGGGCTGTTGCTCCCGGGGCTCATCTTGTCGTTCGAACACCCGCATGGCAACGAATATAACAATTGGTGGCCAGAAATGCCCCCGAACCATACAGTTTTCGCTAGCTGCAGTGGTATTCTGATGCAATCTGCCAGGTTTTCACACAGGAGACAGGTTACCGTCCTTGATCCCGATACTAAGCAAAATAATTGTACTGTCCGTGGGTTATCGCGATCCGTTCAGGGCACGGTACTCATTTCCTGGAAGGAAAGTCGCGTAGGGAGAAAAGAGCATGCGCATTCAATCATTATTGACACTGTTTATTGGTTCTCTGGTCACAATCAGTACCACCGTACCGTTATCCGCCTATGCACAAGACAAGGCGCCAGCTCGAGTATTGATCATCAACGTGGACGTGTGGGATGGGACCAGTGACGAAGTCAAAAAGAGCGTCGACGTTCTGATCGAAGGCAACAAGATCATGAAAGTTGCGAAGGATATCATCGCAAGTAACGCACACGTGGTCGATGGCAAGGGTGGGACGGTTACGCCAGGCCTGATCGACATGCATCAGCACTTGATGCTCAATGGCGGTACTGCGGCCGGCAACAATTGGGATGCCTATGTGCAGGGTGCTCATGCGTCACGCGCGGCAGAGTACCTGCTGCGTAATGGCTTCACCACAATCCGTGACATTGCCGGTAACAGCATCGGCATAAAGAAGGCGATCAATAATGGCTTCTTACCTGGTCCCCGCGTTTATACCGCTGGTCCCGCCATTGGGCCTACGGGCGGACATAGTGACTGGGGAACTCCGATTGAAGGCCCCGGTGTCAAAGATTATCAAGAGTTGGTCGGGAACACCGCCGTCGTCGATGGACGAGCACAGTGGCTTCGTCAGGCCCGTTGGAATCTGCGCAACGGCGCCGATTTCATCAAGGTCATGGCCGGTGGCGGCGTGGGCAGCGAGTTCGACCCGCTCCAGCTGAATTCACCAACGCCGGACGAAATGAAGGCGGCGGTAGAGGTGGCAGCTGAATACCAGACTTACGTAGCGATCCACGCATATACGGATGCGGCCTACATGAAGTCGATGGACGCCGGCGTCAAGAGCTTCGAGCATGGCTTCCTGGTGACCGAACCAACCGTCAAACGCATGAAAAAGGAAGGCGTGTGGTGGTCCTTTCAGCCCTATGGAGCCTATACGGTCTTGTGTGGCGAGTATCCCGACTGGTACACGGACGTGATGGAGCGCAAAGGGAAAATGGTGTGTGAGGGAGTCAAGAATGCGATCCGATTGATGAAAAAATATGAGATCAAGACGTTCGTCGGATCCGATATGTTCGGTTGGGACAACTGGCACAATGCCCTCGTCGACGTTACGACACCAGCAACTGATCTTCCCGATGGTCTGAGGTACACCTCGCTGGAAGCCATGAAGATGTCGACCTCTGCACCCGGTCAGTTCCTGCGGGAAAATGTCGGACCGGCCCGTAACCCGTTCATCGAAGCCAAGCTGGGTGTCATCGAAGAAGGCGCCTGGGCCGACTTGTTGATTTACAAGGGTGACCCAACCAAGGATATCAAGCTGATTCTGAAGGAGGAGAACCTTGTGCTCATCATGAAGGACGGCAAGACTTACAAGAACCTCCTGGTCCCTCCCAGTCATGAGTCTTACCAGGGAGGCGTGAAGCCTGCAGGTCATTCCTTTACGATGTAGGACCGGCAAGGGACGATAACGGAAACGGGGCGCTTCGGTCGCCCGGTCTTCCGTCCGGTGATCATGCGGAAGCGTCGACTATTGAACAAAGCCCACGCGGGGCGAGTGTACCTCCCTCTCCTCGCTCTGCTACTGCTACTGGGGATTGGATCCCCGGCCACGGCCCAGGAAGCAGCGTCGACGCAATCGGAATTTATGCCGACGGCAGCGTCGCCACAGTCTCAAGCCGGATACGGAGACGTTCCTCGGTTCGGCGGCCCTTCGAGCGTGGGCGGCAATCTCAAGGAGGATGACGACGTAAAAGAGACCGTCTTCCGCTTCGACACTATCCAACGCCATCTCAAACCCTACTTTGATTTCAAGGCCCAGATGAATGAGGAACACGGGCTCGCCTTCGGCACCGATTACACAGCACTTTATCAGGGAGCAAGCGAGGGGCTCAGCGAGGATCAGGCCGCCAGCGGAATTTTCCGGGTATTCGGCACCTGGACGGCGTTCGGCCGGGAGTCCGGCAACACCGGGTCCCTCGTTTTCAAGGTCGAGAATCGGCACACCCTCGGCACCAACATCCCACCCCAAGGTCTCGGCTTTGCGGTCGGCTATGCCGGTCTCACGGCCGGCCCCTTTTCCGATTTCGGCTGGGGTCTTACCAACTTTTACTGGCAGCAAAAACTCAACGAGGGTCGGCTCTCCTTCGTCGCCGGTATCGTCGATACGACCGACTACGTGGACATTTATGGGCTCGTTAATCCGTGGACGTCCTTCAGCAATCTGGCGTTCCTGACCGACCCCACCATCCCCGCTCCCAACCAGGGGCTCGGGGCAGCCTTCGGCGTCATGGCGACTGACAACATCTATGTGATCGGCGGTCTTGCCGACAGCAACGGCGACCCTACCGACGTGGGAAACAACTTCGACACCTTCTTCAGCGACGCGGAGTATTTCAGTCATATCGAGGTGGGCTGGACCAGCGCCAAGGACCGCATCTATCTGGACAACGTGCATGTCACCGCCTGGCACGCGGATGAACGCACCAAGGCCGGGGTACCCGATGGATGGGGGCTCGCCTTTTCCGCCGCCAAGTTTATCGATGATAAGTGGATGCCGTTCCTGCGGGCCGGATACGCGGACGATGGCGGCGCACTCTGGGAGGCGTCGGTGAGCACAGGCTTCGGTTACTACATGAAGAAACGAGGCGACCTGATGGGATTGGGCTTGAACTGGAGTCGCCCCTCGCCTACGGGTGTCGGTCCCGGGCTCAACGATCAGTACACGGTGGAACTCTTCTACCGCGTTCAGCTGTCGCAGAATTTCGCGATCACCCCCGACGTGCAGCTCCTGATCGACCCGGCTCTCAATCCCACCGAGGACCAAATCTGGATACTTGGTTTACGGGGACGTTTGAGCTTCTAGGGACGCGACTGACACCAGATCGCCAACACCGCAATAAGGACAACTCTCTGCCGCTATTCGTCGCGTTGCCGGGGTTTTGCCGGAATCAGTCCAGCCCCGTTATGCTTAGTCAGGCACATGCATCCACGGGCGTCTCCAGATAGATCATAAAATACAACTACTTGGAAATGCCCAACTGCCTTCGGGAGGCAGGGGTCGGAGGTTCAAATCCTCTCACCCCGACCAATCACACTCAAGCTACCAATCAAGCGGCCACCGCTTCCGCGGAAGCGCCCATTGTCGACTTTGTCCTACACCTGACATCGATTCCTGACACCCGCTACCGGCAAATTCCTGGCAGCGGCTCAGCCACCTCCCCTGCAGTCACTGACTTTGTGAGACCTTAGGATAAGGAGCACTGTTTGGGGTCGGCAGTGCGAGCATCGTCTAAGTTCGCCCGTTGCTGCCGATCGCGCTCGAGTTCCTGATGGTCAGCCAAGCCGACAAAACGGACCTCGAGATAGGAGGTTTGACCGCACGAATGCTACATTGCACAAGCATTGGCGATGAACACGCAGGCGATTCTGAGACGTAACTCCCGTATCTTACTTCAGCCCCAATGCTTGCATGTTCCGCAGGTAGTAGTCGAACTTGTTGTGCCGAAGAAAGCGCAGGCCCTTGCGCTGACCTTCCAGGGAAAGGTTGGGTTCGATCAGCCGCGCCTGCTCGAAGGCGGCGGCGGCTTCTTCCTTGCGGCCGACCTCGTAGTAGGCCGCGGCCAGTTTGCTGAAGGCCCAGTGGCCGACGCGGGGGAAACGCGAGGACTGCTCGAAGCATTCGATGGTGCGATCGAAATCGCCGATGAAATCGTACCCGTGACCACGGTAGAGTAAAAACAGCCACATCAGGGGATCGTTCGGGCTGAGACGAATGGCTTTGTCTGCGTTCTCCAGCATCGCCGGACCATCGCCGAGCCAGTAATAGACCGATGCGAGACCCAAATAACCGTAAGCGAAGTTGGGATTGATCCGCAGCGCCTCCTCGGTCTCCTGGGCGGCGGCCTGATGATCGCCGCCCAGGTTGTAGAGCCGGCCCAGGGCAAAGTGGGCGAAGGCGTCTCGTTGATCGACGGCGAGGGCGGCTTTCGCCTCCGCGATTCCTCGCCGCAAGACCGCCTGCTCGTCCTTACTCCAACCGCACAGAACATCTACCGAATGGCAATAGGCGAGGTAACCGTGGGGTCGGCCAAAATCAGGATCGGCCTTTAGCGCCTGACGCAGATACGCTTCACCTTCCTCGATATCCTTGCGTTCCATCTGCCAAAGCTTGGCGATGCCGCGCTGGAACAGGTCCCAGGCTTTCAGGTCTCGGGTCGGTTTGTTGACCGCACGACCACGCTCTTGAGCCGCCAGCTCGGGTTCGACGGCCGCGGCGATGGTCATGGTGATTTCGTCCTGCAGATCGAAGATGTCCTCGATCTGGCGGTCGTAACGCTCGGCCCATATGTGATTGCCGCTGGCCGCCTCGATCAGCTGCGCGCTGACCCGAACACGGCCGGCACCCTGACGCAGGCTTCCTTCCAGCACGTAGCGCACGCCCATCTCCTCGCCGACGCGCTTGATGTCAATGGCCTGTCCTTTGTAAGTGAAGGTGGAGCTGCGCGCGGTGACGAAGAACCAGCGGAACTTGGAAAGCGCGGTGATGATATCCTCGGTGATACCGTCGGCCATAAACTCCTGCTCTGGGTCCGAGCTCATGTTTGTGAAAGGGAGCACCGCTATGGACGGTTTGTCGGGAAGTTCCAGGGTTGGTTTGGCCGGTGGGGTCACTTGCGCTTTGCTCGAATCAAGTAGCACTCCGTAAGCCCGCACCGGCTCTTCGATATTCTTGACCTGCTGCTCGCCCATGAATTCGTAGCCATACGGCAACTTCTTACCTATCGCGGTTCGTACTGACTCGGAGATACAGATGCCACCGGCATCGGCCAAGCTCTCGAGCCGCGCCGCCACGTTGACGCCATCGCCGTAAATGTCGCCTCGATCCTCAATCACGTCGCCCAGGTTCACACCGATTCGAAATTGAACCTTGCGCTCATCGGGCAGATCTTGGTTTCGACCTTTGAGCTCGTTCTGTATTGCAATCGCGGATGACAATGCATCGACAACGGCATCAAACTTGGCAAGTACCGCGTCCCCGGCGTAATGCATGACCTGCCCGTGGTGGTTTTCTATCGTCTTGGCGATGAAATCGAAATAGTCGCGCAAGCGCAGATGCGTGGCATCCTCATCATCACCAGTCAGACGAGAATATCCGGCTACGTCGGCATACAGGATGGCGGCGAGCTTTCGAGGCAGACGTTCTCCCATGCAGAGGAGCCTTTCTTAGAATTGGGACGTACGCGAAATTCTATCGCGTGAGCCCGAGGGTAGCGAGCGAACGGCCGGAATCGGGGCCAGCACCGGACGTTCAGGATCCTGATTTTCGAGTGCACCGTATGTCTGCTTTTGGCTGCGAATTCAACCGATCGACGCAACACATGCCTTAGGGAATAGGTTCCCCTTGCACGAGAACGTCGCTACCATCGACCACGATCGCCACGATGGCCCGTCTGGAGAACCCTCATGACTGCCGGCCGACCCGCCCGATGGCGCAAGTTGCTGATCTTCCCCCCTATCGTGCTTGGAGTGTTGGTACTGCTATGGATGGCCGCGGGTAAGCAGCCTCCGCCACAGACGGATCGTGGCGAGCCGGCACGTACCGTGCGCGTGATTGAGGCGCCCCTGCTGGAGCTGATCCCGAAGGCCGAAGGCTACGGCGCAGTTCGGCCGGCCCGCGTCTGGACTGCCGTAGCCCAGGTCGCCGGGCGGGTGGTCGAGATACATCCAAAGCTGCGCGACGGGGAGATCCTGCCCGAGGGGACGCTGTTGGTGCGCATCGATCCCATCGACTATGCGCTGGCGCTGAGCCAGGCGCGGGCGGAACTGGCGGAACTCGAGGTGCAGGAGAGCAACGCCCGAGCCTCGCTGACCATCGAAGAACGCAACTTGAACCTGGCCGGCAAGGATGTCGAACGCAAACGAAGGCTGATGCAAAAGGGTACGACGTCCCGCAGCACCGTCGACGATGCGGAGCGCGCCATGCTCAGGTGTCTGGATCGGATTCGACCATACGTATAATCAAAAAGCATGTACAAAGGCGAACGATTTAACAGCATCAGTCACCTGTTCGGCGCGGCACTCGCGCTCGCGGGCGGTGCTGTGCTGGTGACCTCCGCCGCTATCGATGGCGACCCCTACAAGATCGTAAGCTACAGCGTATACGGAGTGACTCTGTTCCTGCTCTATCTCATTTCCACCCTTTATCACAGTCTGCCTGGTCCGGCGAAGAGAATTTTCCGCGTACTGGATCACCAAGCCATCTACCTTCTGATCGCTGGGACCTACACCCCGTTCACAATGGTGGCGCTCAAGGGTGCATTGGGCTGGTGGATGTTTGGCGCAATCTGGGGGCTTGCGCTGCTCGGTATAGTCTTGGACGCACTGCCGCGCCGGGGACCACGAGTGATTCAAGTGATTATTTATCTGGTTATGGGTTGGCTCTGTTTGTTCGCTCTGGACCCGATAATCGCCGCGATGCCGCCCGAGGGTTTTTTCTGGCTGCTGATGGGTGGCATCTTCTATACCTCAGGAATTGTCTTCTTCATCCTCGACCACTGGTACCCCTGGTGCCATGAGATCTGGCATCTGTTCGTACTCGCCGGCAGCGTAAGCCACTACTTTTCGATTCTGCTCTTGTACTGATGAGTGGACACAACTGAACACGCTCCGCGGCATCGTCAGGGAAACCGCCACTGGCATTTCGACTGGCAGTCCGAGCGTCGCTTGCAAGCCCGCTCGACTTGTAGTTGGTCCGTATTTCGGGTAACCTAATGCAGTCAGGGGCGTGCGCAGTATCCTCGTCACGTGTTCTGAGCGTCGCTCACGAATCGCCTCTCGCCGAAGTATCCTGCCAATTTGTGGCACCGCGCCGTTGCTTGAAGATCGCACGACACCAGCGCATCTCGAGTGTGTTGCGCGCGCGGATTGTATTCATGCTTTTGTTCCGGGAGACATTGTTTGTTCACCAACGGTAGAGACAGAGTAGTCGTTGCGTTAGACGAAGGGCTCGTAAAATGAAGGCCGTCATGCTGGCGGCCGGCGTTGGAGTTCGCCTCGGTAATTCGGGAGCGCAAAACGTGCCCAAGATCCTGCTCCGGTTTGGCGGCGAGTCGCTGCTGCAGCGCCATATCGACATCCTGAAGCAAAACGGCGTCGAGGAACTGGTGCTCGGCGTCGGTTTTCATCGCGAGGAAATCGAGCAGGAGATTGCTGCCCTTGGCGCCGAGGGTTTCGTGCGCACCGTGTTCAACCGGGACTACGAAGCCGGCAGCGTCGTCACCCTGTGGACGTTGCGCGATGAGCTCTGCCGGGACGGGCCGGTCCTGCTCATGGACGGCGACGTCCTCTACGATGAGCGGCTCATGAAACGCCTGGTGACTTCTGACCACTCGAACTGCTTGCTCCTCGACCGCGTCATCGCTCTGGACGACGAAGCGGTAAAACTCTGCATCCGTGACGGAGAGATTGTCGAGTTTCGCAAATGGCTGAGCGCTGAATTCGATTTCCGTGGAGAATCGGTCGGTTTCTTCAAGATGTCGGCGAGCATGGCAGAGGACGTCATCGCGCAGACCCAGCTTTATGTCGGGCAGGATCGCCGTAATGATCCTTACGAGGAACCGATCCGCGATGTGATACTGACCTCACGGCGCGGAACCATCGCCTATGAAGACGTCACCGGCCTACCGTGGATCGAGATCGACTACGCGGTCGACATGGAGCGGGCAAGCACGGAAATTCTGCCCCGCATCGTGGCGGCCAGGCGCCTCGACCACACCGTCATGATGCCCCGGGGCGAAGCAGGCCGATCCACGTATTTCGAATGATGCCAGGCATGGGGACATCATCCGCCGATGGGCTGATCGACGTCTCTATCGCCGTCGTGCTCTATCTGGCGGCCTATCTGTCGTTCGTCCGAACCCTGAGATACCCTCGGAACTGGTTGCGTCCCAGCTTGGCGACGTGGCTCCCGGCGGCGGGGCTGAGCGTCGCGATGTTGGCGTACGTATCGCTATCCGGCGATGGTGTCGACGCGGCAGCCCTGTGGGTATCGGCGGCTTTTGTTGGCGCCTTGTTCACCATTATCGCCGCCCCGGCCATCGCCTTTCGGCCGGGCTCGCCACCCATCGAGTTCCTGGCCCGGCACGCGGACTACGCAGGCCTGTGGATGCTGGTGCCGGCTGCCATCGCCGCTTACGCCATCCCGAACGCCAGACTTCACGGAATCCTTGCCGCTGCCATGGCCATCGAGCTGGCGTGGTACCTGCGGCGCCGCTGGGCTGACCGGCGACGCCGACCGCTGCGGATCCAGGCTCGCGATCTGGCGGTCCTGGAAACGCAGGCCAAGGGTGATCTGGAAGACTTCGCCAGGCGCCACGGCATCAGCGAGTTGCTGCTGTCGGGCGACACGGTCGCCTGGCGCGGCTGCGACAAGTCCACGTCTCCTTGTCCCTTGAACCTCTATGTCAACCGTCTCGGCCTCAATACCGCGCCATGCTGTCGCGAGCGCATGAAAGATCTTTGCCACGCCGTGGGCGCCTGGCTCGAGGAGATGGGGATTGTCTACTGGCTCGAAGGCGGTACGTTGCTCGGGGCCGTGCGCGAGAACGGCGCGCTCTTGCCCTGGGAGGACGACGTCGACATATCGGTGCTGATCGACAATGACGGCGCCTGGGATGCCCTGATTGCCGGTGTGGCAGAGCGCGGCGTTCGCGACGGCTATTTCGTCGATGCCTTCAAACGACGGGGGTTCATCGCGATTTCCCACGCTTCACCGCGACGACCCCCGTTGCGCTGGGAGAACTATCGTTTGCGCGGTGAGGTCCGGCTCGACCTCACCGCGTACCGCCCCGCCATGAGCCACGGAGAGCCGGTGCTGGAGAGACGCCCCCCCAAGGGCGGCATGCCGGCAACCGATAACGGCTGCTACGGCATAGCACGGGATCTCGTCTTGCCCACCTCGACGATCACCTTCCTCGGTCGTGATTTCGCCTGCCCGAGCCGGCCCGAAGATTATCTGCACGTCCTCTATGGCGACTACGACCAAATCGTCTACTCCTACGTCGACCCGGGCCCCGCTGAAACCCGACGCGATCTCGACGCGGCCACAGCGGCGCCGGCAAAGCACTGATTCCTATGCGAGCGGTGATTCGGATTCATCGGCGTGGTCCATCGATCCCGTCCAACGGCAAGCTTGATGCTCGACATTTCCCGAATGCTCGAACAGCCCCTGGAGGGGAAAGTGCCTGATTGACCCGGGGCCATGGATAATGGAACCTTCAGCGTTCGCTTACCCGAACCCCGAGGCAAGGCACTCTGAGCGCAATTCGATGGATTTTCCTGGTCATCACCTTCTACGGGATGACCGCCGCGACCGTTGTGGCCTCAAGCCCGATTGCAACGGCGAACGATCCATCGTTCGCCGGTAGCCAAGCTTGCGCCACCTGCCACGCGCGCGCCTATCAGGAGTGGTCCGGTTCCCAGCACGATCTGGCCATGCAGGAGGCGACGGCGGCCACGGTCCTCGGCGACTTCGACGGCGCCACGTTTACAGCCCAGGGCATAACATCGCGCTTTTTCACTAAAGACGGGGGCTACTACGTCAATACCGAGGGCCCGGATGGAGAGCTGCGGGACTACAGGATTCATTACACCTTTGGCGTGCATCCCCTGCAGCAGTACCTCATCGCCTTTCCCGATGGACGTCTTCAGGCCTTTGGCGTCGCCTGGGACGCCCGGCCCCAGGCAAAGGGCGGCCAACGCTGGTTCCATCTCTACGCCGACGAGCGCATCGCGCCGGATGACGTGCTCCATTGGACCGGGGTCAATCAGAACTGGAACTACATGTGCGCCGATTGCCACTCCACCAATCTGCGCCGCAACTTCGACCTGGAGAAGAATCGCTTCGAAACCACATGGTCGGAGATCGATGTGTCCTGCGAGGCTTGCCACGGCCCCGGCTCCAAGCACGTGGCCTGGGCCGAGGCCGCAACGCCAACGGGTGCATCCAACGGCCTCGCGACTGCGTTTAACGATCGAAAGAATATTCAATGGACATTAAAAGATGGCGCCGTCATCGCGGCGCGCTCAGCCCCGCCCGCGACCTTCCGCGCCGAAGTCGAAAGCTGTGCTCGCTGTCACTCCCGCCACTCGCCGCTTGGTGATGCCGTCGAGGACGGCAAGCCGATCCTCGACAACTACCGGATTGCCCTGCTGAGTGAGGATCTCTATCACGCTGACGGTCAGATCAAGGATGAGGTCTACGTCTATGGTTCATTTCTGCAAAGCAAGATGTATCGGGCCGGGGTCACCTGCAGCGATTGCCACGACCCACACAGCCTGGAGCTGAGGGCCAAGGGCAACGCCCTGTGCACACGATGCCATCTCCCAGAAGCTTTCGATTCGCCGGCCCATCACTTCCACACCGCCGGCGCCCCCGGCAGCCGGTGTGTCGACTGTCACGCCCCGGAAACCACCTACATGGTCGTCGATCCACGCCGGGATCACAGCTTCCGTGTTCCACGGCCGGATCTCTCGGTGAAGATCGGAATCCCGAATGCCTGCTCGGGCTGCCACGATGACAAGACCGCTGCCTGGGCAGCTGAAAGAGTCGCCGCCTGGCATGGCCCGTCCCGAAAGCAATCACCCCACTTCGGCGAGGCGCTGACCGCCGCCCGGGAAGGCGTGCCGGCGGCCGAACGGCAACTGATGGAGATAGCTTTCGACGCCGGCCAGCCCGCCATCGTGCGTGCCACCGCCCTCGACACCCTCGGGCAGAATCTCAATCAGGATAGCTTCCCGGCGATTCAACAAGGTCTGCTTGCCGAGGACGCCATCGTGCGTCTGGCCGCTCTCGGCACCCTGGAGCGCCTCGACCCCCGCGCGCGCTTTCAACTCGTTTTCCCCCTGATCGAGGATCCCGTGCGTGCCGTACGCTTGGAGGCCGCGCGACTCATGGCACCGGTGCCGCCGGACACGCTGCCTGCCGAGGCACGCGAGACCCTCGCAACCGCCTTTGCCGAATACGAACGTGCACAGAAGACTGTCACCGACCGGCCCGAAGGATTGATGACCCTGGCGAACTTCTATCGGGACCGGGGCGATACGCAGCGGGCGCAAGCCGCTTATCGGGAAGCGATGGCTCGCCACCCATGGTTCGGACCGGCATTCGTGAATCTGGCCGATCTCTATCGAACCCTGGGCCAGGACAAGCAGGGAGAAGAAGTGCTGCGAGCCGCCCTTCCCACGGCGCTGGCGAAGGCCGACGTGCTCTATGCCTATGGGCTGGTGCTGATTCGGAATCAACGCTACGCCCAGGCGACGAAGCGCTTGGGTGAAGCCGCCGCGCTGCGCCCCGACAACGCACGTTACAGTTTTGCCTACGCCCTCGCCTTGCAGAAAATCGGCAACACGAGAAAGGCCTCCACCGTCCTGATGGCCGCCCACGAGCAGCATCCCAACAATCGCGACATCCTGTTTACCCTGGCGATCTTGAGCCGTGACAGAGGGGATGTGGAAACGGCGGCGCAGTACGCGAACGCATTGCTGAGGCTCGCGCCCGATGACCCCGAGGCCAGGCAGCTTCTAGAGTCGCTACAAGCACAATAGCGCTGACCCACGAACTAGCCGAGCATCTCGAAAGCGTGATGAACATGACCGCGTTTGATCCGATAGGTGGCAAAGTCGGTACGGTCGATAGTGAATATCTTTTTCATGTCGGACTGCTCGGCGGCAACAACCAGGGATGCATCCGCCAGGTCCATGCGGGAGTCCGCGTACTGAACCATCAGTTCGAAGGCGCGGCCGAGGGTGACATCGTCGAGAAACAAAATCGTAAGCCCGGCGCCCGCCATGAAGTCCATCAAGCGCAGGGAACCGGTACTTCCCGGGGAAAGAAGGTGAAATGCCTCGGTCAGAACAGGAACCGTTGTTCCCAGAGGTTCCTCGATTGTCGCTAGAACCTCCACACAGCGCGAGTGCGAGCTATCGGCGGGATCGAACAATGCGACCAGGGGACCTGTATCGACCAGGATCACCGTTTGTGCTTTCTCTTGATGATATCGACCACTGCCGCCTTCGCGTCCTTGCCGTCAGCAGCGGAGTGACCACCTTCTCCTAAATCGAGGCGGCGATATACGTCGAATGGCTTCTCCGACGCCTCCCGCATGGCGGTGGACATGTAGGCCATGAGGCCGCGTTTCAGCACCTCCGAGATGGACAGCCCGGTAAGCCGCCTCAGGCTGGCAAGTGTTTTCTCGGCCTCATCGTCGAGGCGTACTGTACGAGTCCCCATTTCAGTGCCCGGAGGAAATGTAATACATATTGTATTACATTAGCTGAGACCAATCAAGCCCCCGCTGCCCAAAGGCTGGCAAGCTCACGGGGGCTCTGGTGCGCGACGATTATGTCGCGAAGCATTGGAAAGCGTTACTGAACCACCACCGGCCGTATGCGCACCTCGATACGACGATTGAGCTTGCGTCCTTCCGGTGTGTCGTTGGCCGCCACGGGACGGGTATCACTCATGGAAATAGCCAGCAGCTGCTGCGGCGGGACGCCCTCCGCCACCATGATGCGGACCACGCCGGAGGCTCTCGCGCCCGCCAGCTCCCAGTTCGATGGATAGCGTTTTGCCAGCCCCGGACCGATGGGGACGTTGTCGGTATGGCCGATGACGACGATCTGATAGGGAACTCCTTCCAACGCACCCACCAGCTCCTTCAGAAGCGATTGCCCCTCGGGCTTGAGGGTGGCCGATCCGCCGGTAAACAGAACGTCATTGGGCAGGACGATCTGCAACCCGCTTCGCAAGAGCTCCATCTTGACCGCACCGGCAAGGGCCCAGCGCGCGATCTCGTCTTCCAGGGCTTCCTGCTGGCGCTCAAGCGTCGCCACTTCCCTGTCGGTATCCAGCAGCTCGCCGGACAAGAAAAGGCTCGCCTCGGTGAGCTTCATATTTTCCGTGCGAAGACCGGCGTTCTCCTTCTCCAGCGCCTCGTACTTCTCCTTGCTCACGCACCCGCCAAGCACGAATGCCGTCGCCAGAATGAACAGGAAAGCCGCAGATCGAATACTCGTCATTTCTCTCTCTCTCTTGAATTACTGCCCCGGAAGGCGCGGGATAGTAGCACAGGCTGGCGAAGGTCAGCTATTTCCCGTAGAAATGATTCGGCAGCCACAGAGCAATCTGCGGGAAGATCATGACCAGCGCCAGGCCGAGGCACATGACCAGCACGAAGGGCACAATGGATCGGTAAATATCCATCAGAGATATCTCCGGGGGAGCCATGGCCCGCATGAGGAACAGGTTGTAGCCGAAGGGAGGCGTCATGTACGCGATCTGGCAGGTGATCGTATAGAGAATGCCGTACCAGATCGGATCGAAGCCCAGGCTGATGATCAACGGAACGTAAAGAGG
>PVMK01124142.1_pt1 | contig 14332 bp, 15 predicted proteins | sample 1853481 | NCBI WGS metagenome assembly PVMK01 (sample SAMN08533507, study PRJNA380276) | Marine sediment metagenome, whole genome shotgun sequencing project. | reverse complement strand
TAATCACAGCGATACCAAGGGCTTCTGCGGGTGGGCGTTGACGGGCTCGAACCGCCGACCTCTTCCTTGTAAGGGAAGCGCTCTCCCAGCTGAGCTAAACGCCCTGAATGGGAATGGTACCGACCCCCAGCCAACACCTCACTCGATGCTGAGTACCGTGCCAGTCGGGACCGTTCGCTCCGTCGCAGTTCGCTGCATCCAACCGTCGCCCTCGACATCCATGTTGGTGTTGTCGCAGCCGCCGGCGTCGAAGTGTTGATAGTTCACCGAGCCCGACGTCACCGGGATCACGCCCTTCCGCTCACCGACGGCTTCCAGGTCGGTCCACCTGACGCCGACCGACGGCATCTCGCACCTGGCAAACGACTCCGTCCACACCACGGGGCCCCGGATGTATCCCCCAAGGCTGAACAGGATCCGAACCACGGTGAAACGGCCGGTCACCAGGTCCTCGATACTCCCCCGCCAGGCGTAGAAGCCCTCAGACACCGTGTGCTCGATCCGCTTGATCGACAACCGGTATTTGCGGTTGGGCACCCAGTCGAAATCCCGCGTGTTCGGGTCGTTTGGCGTGGAAGGCAGCGTTGACGCATCGCCATCGAGCAGACCCCCGATCGAGCGAGGGTTGTACCCGCCGAAGTTCACCGCCGCTCCGCCGGGATGGCGGCGGTTGTGCTGGATGCCGAGATGGGCAGCTCCACCATCGGGCTTGACGAACGCCGCCTGCAACGCCCAGAAGTACAGCCGGTCGACCGAGGGCGGATCCAGGATCTCCAGGGTCGCCGAGACTTCCGTGAGCAGCTCCCCGTACGGTAGGGACCACCACAGATGCATCGAGGATGCTCCGTTGCCGCTTGGCGGATCGCCGGAGACGCGCAGTGAAGGTGCCCCCAGGCGGGAACCCCCGCCGAACAACCGACGCCAGTAGGCCACGACGGCCTGCCACCACGACATGGGCGCACCATACCGACTCGCTGTCGGCATTCTCGGTGATACGGTGCCGTCGTGGCAGTGTCCAACAACCCGGTTGCCCGAGTCATCTACCTCGTTCTCGGCGTTTTCAGCCTGAGCATCGCCTTCGTCGGCGTCTTCCTGCCATTGATCCCGACCACCGGGCCGGTGCTGCTGGCTGCGTTCTTCTTCGCCCGTTCCTCCGAGCGATTCGACCACTGGCTCGAAGCCAACGCCCTCTTCGGTGGCATCGTGCGAGACTGGCGGGCCGGGGTTGGATTCTCGGTTCGGGGCAAGAGCGTCGCCGTTGCCGCCATCGCCACCACGTTCACGATCTCGATCCTGTTCGCCACCGACTCGATGCCGCTGCGACTGCTGCTGATTCTCCTCGGCCTGTCGATCGCCACATTTGTGGTCACCAGACCCACCAAGCGTCTGACCATCGACGCCCCGGCTGTTACCACATAGGGCTCAGGCGGAGTTCCCCAGGGCGGCATCCACGGCCCGACCGACGCTGAAGGGACGGCCACCGCGTACCACGGCGGCCCCGGCGAATCGCTCTCCAACTCCGTTCTCGATCAACACCGACACAACGTCGACGCCGGCCACGAATCGATCCTCGACGCTCACTAACAACGGCGATGGGGTCACACCGCGCAATGCCGCAACGGCGTCGGTGACCGCAATGAGGAAAGCGTCGGCACCCTCACCGACATCGGCACGGGCACTCCGGCCCGAGGCATCGGAGGCGACCGCGACCACATCATCGCCGTTCTCCTCGATGATGAGCTTGGCGAGGCTGACCGTGGGCTCAACAGGGTCCGTGCTTTCGGCCGGCAGCATCGAACCGAGGTCCTCTCCGATGCGCGCCCGAAGGGCTTGGCCTTTGTGGGCGGTCCCGTTGCCGAAGCCATGGATGGCGATGACGTCAGCGACGTCGTTCCGAACCGCAGCATCGTCACGGCTTCCGTCGGTCCAGACTCGAACCACCGGCGTCTGGTCATCGCGGAGGGCAACTTCAACGGTGGCGACACCGGGCACTGCATGGACCGCATCTCGCAGATCGTCGACCGTCAACTCCGAACCCCCAGCATCGAACCCTGGCAGCTGAGTGTATCGCCGGCGCTATCGGGTCGCGCCCGAGCCTAAGACGCAGTTTTCGCGCGAGCACGCACCATGATGCATGCGTTGGCCAGGTACTGGAAGGGGCCGGACTGGAGACGATCCATCACCGCCTGATCCTCGGCACCCGGCTGAATCCAGATGTTCTCGATGCCGAGTTCTTCGGCCTTGTCGAGCACACGGAGCGTGCGCTGGGGTGGGATCACGATGTTGACGATGTCCGGGGTCTCGGGTAGCGAACCAAGGTCGGGGTAAGCGATGTCACCGTCGACCGTGTCGCGCGTCGGGTTCACCGGTAGCACCCGGTAGCCCTTCGCTTTGAGATCCCGGTAGATGATCGCACCATATTTGTTGAGGTTGTCCGTGGCGCCGACAACTGCAATGACCGGGTCGCTTTCGTAAAGCAATGCTGTGATTGGATCCATATGAGGGGAACGCTAACGCACCTGCTCCGATTCCGATTCCTAGCCTTTGGATTCGGCCCCCGGATTGCGGAATACGGTGGTCACGGTGTCGAGCAATATCCTTAGATCGAGTCCGACCGAGCGGTCTTCGATGTAGCTTTCGTCGAGGGCGGTGCGCTCCGCCATCGAGATGTTGTCCCTGCCGTGCACCTGGGCATATCCGGTGATCCCAGGCTTGACGGTGAACCGCGGGTTGTCGAAGCCGATGAGCTCTGCCTCCTGTGGAACCAGAGGCCTCGGACCGACCAGCGACATCGATCCCTTGAGCACGTTCCACAGATTGGGGAGCTCATCGAGGGACCAGCGGCGCAGCCGGGCCCCGACGGCGGTGACTCTGGGGTCGTCGTCGATCTTGATGGTGTATTCGTCGTCGTCCGACGACTGCTTCATCGCCTTCAGATGTTCATGAAACACCGCAGGGTCGTGATCGATCCGCATCGTTCGCAGCTTCACCATCCAGAAGTCCCGGCCTCCCCTGCCGCTGCGCAGCTGGCGGAAGAAGGCAGGGCCCGACGAGTCCAGTCGCACCGCCAATGCGGCGAGGGCGAGCACCGGGGCCAGTAGGACCAGCGCCACCAGGGCGCCGCCGATATCCATCGACCGCTTGGCGACAACATATCCGTGAGAGATCTCGCCCTCGCCGCGGTCGGGCCGCACCGCACCTGTGATCAGCGCCGCCAGCGCCACTACCTCCCCGATGAGGAAGGAAACCGTCACATGGAGGATCGGATCATCGATGGGGAGCACGAGTACGGCGCCTGCGGCGACGAGGGCGAGAGCCCAGGCAACGGCAAGCCGGGCCGGCTGGCTGCGGGCAACGAGCACCTGGCCTATGAACAACCCGGAGGCGGCGAGCACAACACCGGCGGCAGCCAGGCCCGCAACGAGCGAGGTTGGCCGGAAGTCCTGGCCGAATGCGATTGCCACCAGGGTTGGGCCGATGAGCGCACCGAGGAACCCGGCAACCACTGCCAGCGCCACCCCGGCGATGCCGAGACCCCGCGCCCAGGAGCGGAGCTCGCGCTCCTGGCCGGTCGCGGCCATTTCGGTGAAGGTCGGCAGTACTCGGGCGATGAGGTTGTAGCCAAGGGTGATGGGTGCCCTGGCAATGAGGAGGGTGGCAAAGGTGATGGAGAATTGGACGTCGCTGGCGCCAAGGGCACCGGCGACCAGAGGACCCGACAGCAGCAGCGCTTGCGAGGCGGCCGAAGACAGCACGAGCCCGGACAACAGCCCGCGTTCACCCATGGCGTCGATGTGCTCCTCGGCGAGCTCGCCCCGCGATCCCGCGGCCCGCCTGGCAGGAAGCTTGAACGGCCGCCACAGGAAGATGACAAGAGGGCCGAGCACCTGGGCCCAGGCAAACCCCTGCACCGTTGCCCCCAGCATCACAACACCGATGGCGAGGGCCAGGCGCAACAGCGAGGCGGCGGCGCTGACCTGCCCATAGGCACGGAAACGGCGATAGCCGGCGAGATAGCCGCGACCGACCGCAAAGAAGAAGTGAAAGGTCACCGTGCCGACGACGAACCAGACAAACGAGGTGTCACCCTCGAAGTAGCCGTCTGCGGACAGCCAGACGACGATGGCACCGGCAACGGCCGCCGAGACCGTCAACGCCACGGCTCGCAGCGGCACCACCCAGCCGCTGGCCCCGAGCGTGATGCGCCGGATTACGAGCTGCTCGATCGGCAACAGGATGATGACGAAGGCCAGGAAGTGAGCGGTCAGCAGGGCGCCGATTGGGGCGAAGGCCTCGGCCCCGAGGCTATGGCCGCCGAGGAACTGGTACCCATAGGCCGCCAGGCCGGCAACGAGGCTGCCCACCACGATGTCGAGCGTGCCATCTGAGCGGAGGTACGCGTAGCGCGTCGTCCGGGATCGCTCAGGTTCGGTTGACTGGTTGATCGGATCGTCGGTCACGAGCTCACGTCGTCGAATCGTCCGGGAGGTTACCGCGCCGCAATTGCTCGGCCGAGGATGGTCACGACTACTAGGGGCCTTCATTTACCATGCGCGGGCTGTGACCACCTCCGCTGGACCCCGTTCGATTCATCCCCTCCTCGCGGCGGGGGCCTCGGCGATCATCCCGGGACTGGGCCAATGGTTCGCCGGTGATCGAAGGAAGGCGAAGATCCTCCTTGCCATCGACGCGGTGACGGTCGTTGTCCTCCTCATCCTGTTTCGGGACAAGGTCTCCCTCGCCACGGCCTTCTTCCGGCCGTCCACCCTTGCGCTGATGATGGTTGGCAACATCGTGTTTCTGGCATACCGGGTTTGGGCAGCAGACGACGCCTACCGGACCGCCACCGGCATGGGACGCACGGTGGGCCGCAGCGTCGGGATCGTGGCCGCCGTCGTGATCGGTGCCATCGTGCTGGCACCTCATGCTCTGTTTGCCCGCTACGACCTCATCCAGTACGACCTGATCACCTCCACTTTTCGATCCGAACCGCCGGCAGCCGCCAGCACCACGCCTCCCGGCACAGACCCGGTGACGGCCGACCCCACCGGCGACCCGGCCACCACGCTCCCCACCACGACCACCACGCAGCCACCGCCGCCACCGTGGGAGGAGCTCGACCGCTTCAACGTGCTGCTCCTCGGTGGCGATTTCGGGGTCGGGCGCACCGGGATTCGCACCGACACCATCATGACCATGAGCATCGACCCCGACACCGGAGAAGCTGCCTTCCTGCAGATACCGCGGAACTGGACCTACGCACCACTCCCAGAAGGCATGGGCGTGTGGGGCTGTGACTGCTACCCGGAGCTGATCAACGAGCTGTGGATGGCTGGGGAACAGTTCCCCGAGGCGTTCCCCGGGCCGGGGACACCGTCTGAGAACGCAGTGAAGGGGGTCGTATCGGAGTTCCTGGGGATTCCGATTCACTATTACGCCCTGGTCAACCTCGACGGGTTCGCCCAGATCATCGACGCCATCGGCGGCGTCGAGATCTACGTGCCGAACCGCATCGTCGACAACGAGTACCCGACCCTGGAAGGCGGTTTCACCAAGCTCGTCATCGAGCCCGGTCTCCAGCAGATGAACGGCGAGGAGGCTCTGGCATACGCCCGCACCCGACACCAGGACACCGACTACCACCGGATGGGGAGACAGAAGTGCGTGATCGAAGCGGCAATGAATCAGATGAGCCCGACGGACCTGATCACCAGCTTCGACAAGATCGCCGATGCCATCAAGGAATCCGTCACCACCGACATTCCTCTCGACCTGTTGCCAGAGCTGGTAGCGCTGTATCCGAAGATCGATCTCGACGAGGTCGTCTCGATCCGGTTCATTCCTCCCGCCTACCACCTGCGGTATCGCGATGACGGAAAGCTCGGTGCGATCGCCAACATCGATCTGGTGCACGAGCACGTCAAGCTGGTCATCGAAGATCCCGAACGCGCCGTGATCGAGCTCGGTCTCAACGACCTCGAAGATTGCCCGGAGCCGCCGCCGGAACCAGCGAACGGCTAGGGCCAGTAGCTCAGTAGCTCAGTAGCTCAGTAGCTCAGTAGCTCAGTAGCTGGGAGGCAAGGGATTCTCCCCCTCGCGGGGAGGCAAGGAGTCGGGCCGGTGTTCAAGGGCCGGGGAGGCCGCTAGCTCAGGCGCGTTGCCTTTCGGAAGTAGGTCGATCCCTCGAAATGGGACTCGTCCGACCAGGGCCCGAACGACTCGGCAGAGCTGGACTTGGCCCTGAGCGCCTCGCGACGCCATGCTTCCTGGTGGTCGACGTCGTTGGTAGGCGTGTGGGTTCCCCGCTGCTCATACTTGTCGGCGTCCTCGAACATGAGCGTCAGCTGATCGGCGTTCATGTCTAGGGCGATCTCGAATTGCGGCGGATTGGCGTCGAGCGGATCGTCCGGGCCGGACTGACGCTTCCTCATCAGCTGCTGCGGGGTGGACCCAGTCGCAGTCGATGAACCGCTGTTTGGACTGAATACCTTCCAATCGCGCACGGGGATCTTCCTGTGGACAGAGCTGTGGACAACCGATCGTAACCATGTTGCGTCAAGATCGGAAGGAGGAATCTCCCCTAGCCTGTTTGCATGCAGATTCTGCTGCGTATCGGAGGGAATGCTCTCGCCGCCTGGGTGACGATCTGGGTCGTGCCGGGCCTGTCATTCGACGGCGAGTGGTGGTGGTTCGTTGTGTTCGGTCTCGTCGTCGGACTGGTCAACGCCTATATCAAGCCCATCGCCAAGCTGCTGACCCTGCCGGTGCGCATTGTGACCCTTGGATTGTTCACGCTGGTCGTCAACGTCGTCCTGATGGGTGCGCTGATCTGGCTTGGTGAGGCTGCGGACACCGGCCTGAGCAGTGACTCGATCTGGGCCATCCTCCTCGGTGGATTTGTGCTGACCGTGATCGCGTCAATCCTGGGCCATTTCGTCGACTAGCGACGCGTCGAGGCCACCGCGGAGACCGCGATGCCAAACCCCAGCAGCAGGACGGCCGCCGGCACAACCCACTGCGAGAGATTCCAGTCCGCCCAGCCCCCGGCGGGCAGCAAGAGGGCGAGTGTGACGAACAGCCCGCCAAAGGCGAGCGAGATCAGATCGGCTTTGTGTTGTTCCATGGCTATCCCTCCGCAACTTCGACTTCTCTGACAACAATTGCTCCGACACCGGCCTCGGCATGGATGATGAGAACCGCCGGCGATCCGGTGGCGGCACTCGAGTCGACCCCGATCCCCACTCGCTCATCGCCGAACAGGCGAACCATACCGATGCCAACCTCGGCATCGACACGGACCGGCACACCCGTCGGCACATCGATCCTGATCTCGCCGGCGCCGACACTCACAGCGAACTCGCGACGGGCCGCTCCTGGTTCGACGGCGAGCGATGTCAGATCGAGATACAACGTGCCGGCCGCGATCTCGTATTGGTCGTCGATCTCCTGGGTTGAGGTCACGGTGTAATACACGTCGCCAGCCTCACCCGTGAATGACCAGATGGGAACGACGCCGGCCAGCAGCTGCAGCACGGGAACCAGCAGCAGGCCGACCACGATCAGCCATCGGGCCCTTCCGATGAACGTGCCCACGATGAGGCCCACCCCGACCACTCCCAGCGCCACCGCCACATAGTGGACGAACCCGGGGAAGAGGATCCCCGCGGCATCGAGGAGGGCCAGGGCGCCGACCGCGATGAGCGTGGCGGCGAAGGTGAGCCGACCGAGGATGGAACGCGGCTTCGCTTCCTTGGGCGGTGGCTCCTGAGGAAGCGTTGGGTAGACGTCCTGTGGAGGATCACCTCCTCCCGCTCCCGGCTCCTCGAGAGCAATTGCCGTCGTGGTGTCTTCGATGGTGTCCTCCGGCACGTCTTCTCCTCCATGGTTCGGGTCTTCTGGTTGATCGGATCCTCCGATGTCCCCGCGGTACAACAGCACTCCGATCACAAACAGGATCGCCGCCACCATCAGGTTCCCCGACACGAGGTCGAAGCCGGCCACCAGGATCAACGCGGCAACGGCCATGAGCCCCACGCCGATCATCATCGGCGTGTTGGACGTGTCGAACTCGGAGACCCAGCGGACCATGATCGAGTCGTCGCTGCCTTGGGCGGGGATGAGCAGCCATCCAATCGCATACAGGATGAGGCCGAAGCCGCCGAACAGGGTCATCAGGATGAGGGCGACCCGGAACCACCATGGGTTGATAGAGAATCGTTGGCCGAGACCGGCGGCGACGCCGGCGATGATCCGGCCCTCGATCGGTCGCTGTAGGTCGGTGGTCTGCTGGGGTGTGGTTGATGTTGTCATAGGGCCATCGTGACCGATCGGGTGGTTGTGCGCTATCGGGTGTTTCCCTCGACCAACCCTGAGATCTCAGGGTTGTCTCAGGGTTGTCCCCGGTTGTCCATAATCCCCGCCTGTGACAACATCGATGATCATGGACGAATCCGAAACTACCGAAACGCCGGTGCGCCGTGGCCGCAACGAGTTCCTCTTCGGGCGACTCACCCGCTCGGCGGAAGATCGCGTGATCGCCGGGGTGGGTGGTGGCATCGGCGCCAGACTCGGCATTCCAACGTCGTATGCGCGAGCCGCTCTCGTCTCGCTTTCCTTTGCCGGGGGATTCGGGCTGATCCTGTATGCGGCGTTGTGGATTGGTGCCCCTGATGACGAGCGGTACGGGTCGATGATCACCGCCGACCGACCGGCCTTGCCCCGGCAGCAGCTCGGCCTCGGACTGGCCTTCGCCGCCTCGCTCCTCGTGTTGGAGTCCATCGGATTGTGGTTTGGCGGCATGGTGTGGCCGGTCACCTTGCTTGCCTTTGGCGCAGCGCTGGTATGGGAGCGCTCCAGCGCGGAATCGCGAACCAGGATCAGCACCCTGGCCGGTGCAGGCAAGTCGCGCAGCCGTATTCAGATCATCATCGGCGCAACGCTCATGGCAGCCGGAGTGGTCGTGATCCTCACCTCGCTGGGCTCGTTCCAGTCTCTCGGCCCGGTGGCCATTGCGATACTGCTCACTGCGGTGGGCTTCATGCTCGTATTCGGACCCTGGGCCCTCGGCCTCTTCGATGACCTCAGCAAGGAGCGCCACGCCAGGATCCGCTCTGAGGAACGCGCCGAGTTGGCAGCGCACCTCCACGACTCCGTGCTGCAAACCCTGGCCCTCATCCAGCGCAGCGACGACCCCCAGCACATGACGACGCTGGCCCGGGCCCAGGAGCGAGACCTCAGATCCTGGCTGTTCACACCCGAGCGCGACCATGCGGGCGAGACCGTCGGCGAGGCCGTCACCGCAGCCGCTGCCAAGGTGGAGGCCGCATTCGACGTTCCAATCGAGGTGGTTGTCGTCGGAGACCGTCAGGCCGTCGGCGAATCGGCGCCGTTGATCGCCGCTGCCGCCGAGGCGATGGCCAACGCCGCCGAGCACTCAGGCGCCAGCCAGGTGTCGGTCTACGTCGAATGCTCGCCGGAGTCGGTTGAGGCATGGATCACCGACCACGGAGTCGGATTTGATCTCGACCAGGTCGGTGACGATCGCAAGGGCATCACCGAGTCGATCCTGGCCCGCATGAAACGGTCCGGCGGCAACGCCGAAATCACCAGTGCCGGAGAGGGCACCGAGGTGCATCTCATTACGGGGGCATCACCATGACATCGATCTACCTCGTCGATGATCACGAGTTGTTCCTCAGCGGCGTGCGAGCTGAGCTGGAAGAGCGCTTCGATGTGGCCGGCTGGTCGACCGACGTCGACGATGCGGTCGACGGCATCCGATCCGCCAAACCCGACGTTGTGCTCGTCGATGTCCATATGCCCGGCGGCGGTGGTCACACGGTGGTCAGCAACGTCCTCGAAACCAACCCGGACACCCAATTCCTCGCCCTATCGGTGTCAGACGCTCCAGAAGATGTGATCGCGATGATCCGGGCCGGTGCCCGTGGCTACGTAACGAAGTCGATCGGAGCCGACGAGCTCGCCGATAGCGTCGAGCGCGTCGCCGCTGGCGATGCTGTGTTTTCCCCGAGGCTCGCCGGGTTCGTCCTCGACGCCTTCTCCGACTCCATCCCCGTCGACGCAGACCCGGACCTCGATGCGCTGACTCCTCGCGAGCAGGAGGTTCTCAGGCAGATCGCCATGGGCTACGCCTACAAGCAGATCGCAACCCGGCTGTCGATCTCGGTGAAGACCGTCGAGACCCACGTCTCGGCCGTGCTGCGCAAGCTCCAGCTGTCAAACCGCCACGAGCTGGCACGCTGGGCCACCGAGCGCCGCATCGTCTGAGGATTCGACCACGCAGTACGCTCGCCAGCATGCTGAGCCTGTTGGGGAGACTCCTGGCGAAGCCGGCGGTTCAGACCGGCCTGGTACTTGGTGGTCTCACTGCGGCGCGCGCCTATCAGCCATCGCTGATGGCTCGCTCCCGAAACGACCAGGTTCTCATCACCGCCGGCTCGATTGCTGCTGGCTATATCGCAGGCAACGTCATCGAGCGAATCGTGGGATCGGCTGGCGTGGCCACCGGACTGGATCGACGGTATGCCGCCGCTGCCCTGGGCGCTTGCGCGGCCGCAGCAGAGCAGGCCGACCTCCCCCCTGTGCTGAACGCCGCAGCGGCGGTTGCTCGAAATGGCGCCGAAGTGTCTGGATCCCTAGCCGTCGCCCGTGCCAAGGCGACCGGGCCGTCTGGTGGCGCCCTCGAGGCCGCCGCCATCGGCACCACGATTGTGTCGGCTCTGGAACGCCAGCTCGGCGCCTACGCCGATGACGGGCGGACGACCCCGCCTGCCTCCGATGTCGCGGCCAGCTTCGGAAGGGGCGCCGCGGTGGCCACAAGCGCCTGGAGCTTGGTCGCCGTCGAGCGAGCCATCGCCGCTGCTGCGTCACAAGCCGCCACCGCGCGTCTCGGCGGTCCACGGTGGATGTGGCGCGCCGGCTTTCATGCCGCGGTGATCTCGGCGGGTGTACTCGCCTGCAAGGTTGCTGCCGCCCGATTCCTCGCATCGCTCGATGCTGCCGCCGACGAGCTCGAGCCTGGCTACGCCGACCCACCCCGTTCCCCACTACTGAGCGGCGGGCCGGGCAGTGTCGTCGACCACGGTTCGCTCGGGGTGTCCGGCCGCCGATTCGTTGCCGAGGCCGTGCCGGCCCCGATCATCAACGAGGTGATGGGAGTCAACTCGGCGGTGGACCCCATCCGCGTCTACGTCGGCGTCGATGCCGCCACGACCGTCGAGGACAGAGTGGCGCTGGCCATCGCTGAGCTCCGTCGCACTTCGGCTTATGAACGGGGGCTGCTCATCGTCGGCTCACCGTCCGGCGCCGGGTACCTCAACTACATCACGGTCGAAGCCGCCGAGTACTTCACACGGGGAGACATCGCCACCGTCACCATCCAATACGGGAAACGCCCCTCGATCCTGTCGCTCGATCGTCTGGCGCTGGCGCAGCGCCAGCACCGCGCTCTTGTGGAGGCGATTCGTGACGATCTCATCCAGCGGGGACCCGAGGATCGTCCGCGCCTCGTCCTCTACGGGGAGAGCCTCGGGGCCCAGTCAAGCCAGGACGCGTTCTCGCAGCCCGGCTTCGATGCCCTCGCCGAGCATCTGGTGGACAACGCGCTCTGGGTGGGGACTCCATACCGGGCTCGTTTCCGTCGAGCGGTGTTGTCCGGCAGCCCGGTCGACGCCAGTTTCGGGCAATCTGCAGCCATCGGCGATCACGATCCGGCCACCCGCTACCACTTCCTCGACCACCATGAGGATCCCGTGACCCTGTTCACACCCTCGATCTTCTACCGCCGCCCTCCGTGGTTAGGAGCTCCTGCGGACCGCCCGCCAAACGTTTCCAAGACCCAGCGTTGGGTGCCGGCGGTGACGTTCTGGCAGACGGTGTTTGACACCAAGAACGCCACCGAGATCGTTCCCGGGGAGTTCAAAGCCTTTGGTCACGACTATCGCGCCGATCTCGCCGAGTTCGTTCGCGTCGCCTATGCCATCGACGAGGTCAGCGACAACCAGATGGCGAGAGTCGAGGAAGCGTTGCGCCGCTCAGAGATCGAACGGGCGGCAAAGATGTCGAGCCCGTGACTGCTCAGAGCGCATCCACAACGGCCTCGACAACGGCGGCCCGGTGCTGCAGGACGGATTCGTGGAGATCGCTGCGAGCCGACTTCGCCCGGTTCCGGATCGCCCGTGTAACCAGTGTCGCCCGTTCCACGAGCGCAACCAGTGCAAACAGGTAGACCGGCATCAACAGCAGCACCGCAGCCACCCCGCTGAAGCCGGCCAGGGTCCAGCCGGACCAGGCGGCGATCCCCCAGGCGATGGAGAACAGGACGATCGCTGCCGCCGGCTTCAACGTCGCCATCATCGCCGGAGCGACCCTGGCCTTGCCGACCAGCCAGACACCGGCCATCGGGATGAGGTTGATGGCGAGCCCGACCAGCGCAAACGGCAGCAGCACGATGCCGACCATGGCGTTCCAAATCACCCGCCACATGAAGGACTGCCGCGAGCTCTGTCTGCTCATCATCTGCTCATCGGTGAGACCCGCGGCGTCGAGGTCGGCCTCGTAGACATCCAATGAGGAGGCGATCCGATCCTTCTCAATCTTCGATCGGGTGGCCAGCTCGTCGGCTAGTGCCGATTCATCGGCATAGTCGACGTCGACCGGTGCGCCCGGCACGTTGCGCAGGGCCACGGTCGATGCTTGCTTCATGAAGCGGGCCTCTTGCCAGGTCTCGAAGTTGGGCGCAGCTCGCCGCAGTCGCGACTCGATCGCTGTAGTCAGCCCGGTGACCAGTTCCCGGTTCGACGAGTCCTGGGGCTGGTCGGTGCCAGCATGTTCCAGCACCCAGTCATCGAGGTCGATCGGGTCGCCGACATGCACGTACACCTTGCTGCGCAGCACGGCCTTGTCCTCGTAGTGGATGCCGGAGGGAATGATCTGGATGCCGGCAACGCCGTCGGCCCTGGCCCCGAGGGCGATCCTTGCGGCGCCGGTCTTGAGGGGGGCGATGGCGGGATCGTCGACCGTGATTCCCTCTGGAAAGATGACCACCAGGTCTCCGTCGGCCAACGCTGCGTACGTCGAGGCGAACATCTGGTCGTTCCTCGCTGCCCCGCCACCGACCGAGTCATCGGCCTTGTGCACCGGTATCGCCCCGACGAAGTTCATCACCTGCTTGGCGACCGGGTATTTCCAGATCACGTCGCGAGCAATGAAGCGGGGCACCCGGTCCAGGGCATAGATCTGGATCAGCGGGTCGGATAGGCCTCCGAAGTGGTTGGAGACACCGAGTTGTGGCCCTGAAGCGGTCTCCTGATACGCCTGATGAACATCAACCGACCGGTAGAGAAGCCGCATGGCGAGATCGGCCAGATTCTTCAGGAATCGACTGCGGCGGATCGACTGGCTGCCGGCCATGACTCAGGCGCCGAAGGTGTCGGCGTAGTCCTCGATGGACGCCTCGATTACTACGACGGCGTGCGCCTTGTTGTATACCTCGGGGATCGACACCCTGCTCTCCTCACCGGGGAGGACCTTGTAGGTGAGGAAGTAATGGACCAGACGATCGACGATGGGCTTTGGGACGTCGGCGAGGTCCTCCACCTCGGAGAAGACGGGGTCTTCGTCGAGGATGGCGATGATCTTGTCGTCTGCCTCACCGGTGTCGATCATCCGGATGCCACCCACCACCCGGCTGCTGAGCATCACCTCTGCGCGATCGATCGGCCGCTCCGAAATCACACAGATGTCCAGTGGGTCACCGTCGGCCTCGTCGGTTTCCGGGGACAGTGCAGCGACTCGCTGCCCGCAGTACGTGCGCGGGATGAGCCCGTACAGGGTTGGCGGTGAGCTGCTCCCCCGCTGTGGCCGATCCACCTTGAGATACCCGGTCCGCTTCTCCACCTCGTACTTGACCACGTCGAACGGCGTTATCTCGATGTAGGCAGTCACCACGTCGGGTGGGTTGGGGCCGACGTCGAGGCCGTGCCACGGATGAGGTCGCCATTGATAGAAAGGATCAGGAAACGGCATGCGAGGAGGCTAGCTGGAGCGTCTAGCCCCTTCTCTCGCCTCCCCCTCCTCAGGGGAACGAGGGGCCGAGACCATCTCTTCGGCCGAAGCCGTAACCGTGTCTGGTTTCGGACCCTCTCGCCATTGCTGAGCGAAACGAGGCGAGAAGGTTCGCCTACGTGGTCAGGGTTGGCTGCGCGATCTCGAAGACCCGCGATGCATACGCGTCCAAGCGCTCGGTTGCGGTCGGGTCATCCTTCAGCTCCCGGTAGGGGAGCCTGCTCCCGTTCCAGTCCTCGACGTACCA
>PVMK01127831.1_pt1 | contig 14333 bp, 14 predicted proteins | sample 1853481 | NCBI WGS metagenome assembly PVMK01 (sample SAMN08533507, study PRJNA380276) | Marine sediment metagenome, whole genome shotgun sequencing project. | reverse complement strand
TCAGCGCCTAACAACAGCGTGCAGATGAATGCAGACCAGCGGAGACCTTTTTTGCTGGTAATAGTTTATGAGGTGCAAATCAGTTTCAAGCATGTTTACATGCTACATGGTCTGCATCACTGACGCAGGCGTTAGGCACACACTCAAATCCGTTTTATTTTGGGGAAAGACATGTCAGCAAAGACGGTTAATGAAGAGGTAGCTCAAACAGTATCCCCTCGCCAGTGGATCAGATTAGTTGTGGTGTATCTCCTAATCCCGCTGATTTTATTTATATGCGGTGGGGACCTCGGCTGGTGGCAAGCGTGGCTATATTCCATGCTGTTCTTGGTCGCTACCATTGGTGGGCGCATTTGGGCGGAACAGCGACATCCCGGATTAACAGCCGAACGACAAAATATTGAAAATATCCAAAACGCAAAAGCCTGGGACAAAGTGCTTGCTCCACTGATGGCGGTGAGTATCGGGTTCCCTATGGTCATTGTAGCAGGGCTGGACCACCGCTATAACTGGTCACCCGAATTTCCGCTATTGCTCATCGTGATTGGCTTCATTTTGATCTCGCTCGGATACGCTTTCGCTGCATGGGCATTGGCAGAGAACCGCTTTTTCTCCAGCGTGGTGCGCATTCAGGCGGATCGAGGGCATGTGGTGTGTGACAGTGGCCCGTACCGGTTTGTGCGGCATCCGGGTTATGCCGGAAATATTCTTCCACTGTTCGGTATTGTTCTTGCTCTGGGCTCGGTATGGACACTGATTCCTGCGGCGGTGGCATTAATCATCGCAGTGATTAGAACCGTACTTGAAGACCAGACTTTACAAGAAGAGTTGCCGGGCTATCGAGACTATGCACGACGCGTGCGCTATCGGTTGATTCCTGGGATATACTGAGAAACCTGAGTGGTGGATGTCCCAGATCAGAGATTGAGGTCCAACCGAGAGAGTTGCGCGCCGCCTAACAATAAGCTCAAGTCGTTCGTTTCACTCACTGGGACGCTCCTTGCGTCGCGCCCCTTAGCAAAGCGTTAGATGTAAATGCAAATTACGAAATCACAACTTGTAAACAAACCAGCTAAATCTCGTCGCCATATCGTCATACTTGGGGCTGGAGCAAGCGTTGCAGCGTTTCCTGAAGGAGACGCTAATGGTAAAAAATTGCCAACAATGGATAACCTCATTGAGATGCTTGACCTCGAAACAATATTAAAACGGCAAGGGATTAAGAATACACGATGTAATTTTGAAGATATTTATAGTGCTTTATATGAAAGCAATCCAAGCTTACCACTCCTCAAGTGGGTGGTGTCGGGTCTCCATTCTTCAGGGAAAAACTGTAAAATGAAGGCTCGACACCAAAACAGGATATCAAACGGATGCATTCGAATGCGTACCAGCGGTGATGATTTTTGCTCAGAATGTTTTATGGTCTGCAAATCATCATTTTGCCCTTAAGTGAGCTACATGGTACGCATCGATGATCCAAGCGTTAGAAACATATAAACAATCTACTCTTTGACAAATGCCATTAATATGATGATAATTTAACATGCCGACAATAAAGAATATTTCGGGGGAATATCGCTTATTTTTCTATAGTTTTGATTGTAACGAACCAAAGCACGTTCATGTTCAAAGAGACAAAGACGTATGCAAATTCTGGCTAGAACCTGTAACATTAAACAGAAATTATGGATTCACATCTAGAGAACTAAACAATATCAGAAAATTGATTTATAATAATAGAATAAAGATATTGGAGGCTTGGGATGAGCATTGCAGCAAATCTAAATGAGGCAAAAATAAAAAACGTAGAAATAACAGATGAAGAAATAGTCGCTCATCTGATTGACGGACGTACAATCAGTGTCCCACTTGCCTGGTCATGGAGATTATCTGAAGCAAGTTCCAAAGAACGTGCTCATTACGAAATTATAGGTGATGGTCAGGGTATACACTGGCCAGACATTGACGAAGATATCAGTGCCGAGGGGATGTTATACGGCACACCTGCACCAAGAATAAACTAAAACAACAAAATAAAGTAGGTGGTGTCAGGTCTCCATTCTTCAGAAAACAATAAGAATTCTCTGTTAATTTTCATCTCTTATCTATATAATTAACAAAACAAATTGTCGGGGGACATGGTATGGCACGACCTTTACGAATAGAATATCCTGGAGCCTTTTATCATATTACATCTAGAGGCAATGAGAGAAAAAATATATATATCAACAAGGGGGATAGAAACCGATTTCTTTCATACCTTAAATCAGCACACCAGCGTTACGGAGCAGTGATTCATGCATTTTGCCTGATGAACAATCACTATCATCTTTTTCTTGAAACTCCAAAAGGGAATCTCTCTCAAATCATGCTTCACATAAACGGGGCTTATACGAACTATTTTAATATCAGGCATAAAAGGAGAGGTCATTTATTTCAGGGCAGATACAAAGCAATTCTTGTAGAAGCTGATTCATATGCGGGAGAACTTTCCCGATATATACACCTCAATCCTGTAAGAGCAGAAATGGTAGATATGCCCGAAAAATTTAATTGGTCCAGTTATCAGTATTACATAGGGAAAAGAAAGAAACCGGAATGGTTGACGGTAGATTTTATCCTGTGCTATTTTGATAATTGTGATGTGGAGGTCCAAAGGAAGTATAGAGAATTTGTCAATACCAGAGTTAATATTAAATCTGACTCGCCGTTAGAAAAAACAGTGGCATCAACGATATTGGGGAGTGATAGTTTCATCGAGTTAATAAAAGATAAATATCTTGATCAGAACAAAAGAGACCGAAGCGTACCTGCTATAAAGGAATTAATAGATAATCCTGATATAGCAGAGACGCATAGAAAAGTGGATGTACTATGTAATAATAAGTCTCTTTCAAAAAAAATAACGATATACTTATTTCATAAATACAGTGGTATGCAGCTAAAAGAAATTGGATCATATTTTGGAATAGGCGATTCAGCCATATCAGAATCAAGTAGACAGTTTGATGTAATCTTAGAGAAGAATAGGAAACTAAGAAAAGAAATCGAATTCATACAGGATCAAGTTAATTTCTGAAGAATGGAGACCTGACACCATGAACTGAAGAATGGAGACCTGACACCATGGATTGACATAACGTACGTGATGTGGTACGTTATAAGGAGAGGTGATAAAATGACAACATTATCTGCAAGTGAAGCAAGGGCAAAGCTGTACAAACTGCTGGATGAAGCAGCAGCATCACATGAACCGATTCAGATAACCGGTAAAAGAAACAATGCTGTGCTTGTATCTGAAGATGACTGGCGGGCCATTCAGGAAACTCTTTACCTTCTATCTATTCCGGGCATGAGAGAATCAATCCGCAAGGGACTTGAAGCACCTGTTGAGAAATGCAGTAAAAACCTTAAATGGTAAAATGGAAGATTGTTTATACAAGACAGGCACAGAAGGATGCAAAAAAACTCTCTGGAGCAGGTCTGCGTCCAAAAGCCGAAAAAATTCTGGAAATTTTAAATAAGGACCCATTTCAGCAACCACCTCCCTTTGAGAAACTTGTCGGAGACCTTTCCGGTGCGTATTCCAGGCGCATTAATATTCAACACAGATTGATTTATCAGGTTCTAAAAGAAATCAGGACGGTTAAAGTAATACGAATGTGGACCCATTATGATTAAGAGCAGTACTGTTGGCGGAATGCAACTATGGTGTTTCTATACCCAAAGATTTGATTTTTCTATGAAGGTTACTTCTTTCAATCTCGAGATCTTCTGCAGTTTTTGAAATGTTCCAGTTATTTCCCCGAAGTTTATTCATTATGAAATTTTTCTCAAAATGCTCACGGGCATCTCGAAGAGTCTTAAATGAGGAGTAATCAGATTTCACACCTCGTACAGAGTGTATCTCTTTTACATCCAGTATATCTGAAGGGTTCATTATGACAAACCGCTCAATAGTGTTTTTGAGTTCCCTCACATTGCCAGGCCAATCATAATCCATTAGAGCTTTTGCAGTGTTCTTGCTTATGTTTTTTTTCTTTTGACCGTACTGGGCTGCCAGATTCCTTAGGAAATGTTCGGCAAGAAGGGGGATATCACTTTTTCGCTCTCTCAGTGAAGGGACATGTATGGGAATAACATTTAACCTGAAATAAAGGTCTTCCCTGAAGTTTCCACTCTGTATCTCTTCCTCCAGTTTCTTGTTAGTGGCCGCTATTATACGCACATCAACTTTAATTTTTTTGCTTCCGCCCACTTTTTGGAACTCCTGAGTTTCAATGACCCTAAGAACTTTTGCTTGAGTAATAAGAGACATATCGCCTATTTCATCCAGAAATAAAGTTCCTTCATCTGCAAGTTCGAACTTTCCTTTTTTACTTTCAAATGCCCCTGTAAATGAGCCTTTCTCATGGCCGAAAAGTTCACTTTCTATAAGTTCGTGAGGAATTGCTGCGCAGTTAACCTCAATAAAACTGTTCTTGCTCCTTCCGCTTCCTTCATGTAATGCCCTGGCAACCAGCTCTTTGCCCGAACCACTCTCTCCCAGGATAAGGACCCGGCCGTGGGACATGGCAGCCTTGGAAATACTGTCTTTCAGTTCAACTATTTTATGGTTTTCACCAACTAACTCCCACTGTTTAGATATACTGATCTTAAGCTCAATGTTTTCTTTTTCCAGAGACTGTTTTTCCAGGGCCCGTTTAATAAGGATAAGAACTTTATTGAGAGACAATGGTTTTTCAAGAAAGTCATATGCCCCAAGTTTAAGTGCATGAACAGCAGTATCAATATTGCTGTGACCGGAAATCATTATTACACAACCGTCTTTGTCAATATTTTTAAGAGCTTTTAATGTTTCAATGCCGTCTATGCCGGGCATCCAGACATCCATTAGCACAAGGTCAGGTGAGACTTCGGGATAAGATGAAATAGCCTGTTCCCCGGAAGAAACAGTAACAACTTTATATCCCTCGTCTTCAAGAATACCTCTGAGGGTCTCAAGGATATTTTCTTCATCATCAACTACGAGAATGGTTTCTTTAGATAATTTAGACATGTGATTTAAATGCTCCCTGAAATTTAGATTATAAAGTGGAATAAGAATACACAATACAAGTTATATGATGCAAGCTGATGAATCATAAGTTGTGTCATTTCTGACCTAAAGGCAGTTCAATAATAAACTGTGTTCCCTTCGGTTTATTGTCCTGGACCCTTATGTAACCTTTATGTTTTGAAATGATGCTGTTTACAATAGCCAGGCCCAGTCCTGTACCTTCTTTTTTTGTTGAAAAATAGGGGAAGAAAAGTTTGTCCTTGTCATCTTCCTTGATTCCTGTTCCATCATCGGCCACTTCAATTTTAATAAGATCAAGAGATGAGTCATAATGCAAATTTAGCCAAATTTTTCCAGTTTCAGCATGTATGGCATTGTCCATCAAGTTGATAAGGGCCATTTTTATCTGCTGTCTGTCTATCTCTATTTCTGGCAGGTCCGAATTCCAGGAAGGGATTATCTCGATTTCCTTTACATTGCTATAGAGATCTACGACTTCCTCAAGAACTGTCTTAATGTTTGTAGGCGCAAGATTGATTTTCGGCATTTTACCAAATCTGGAGAACTCATCAACAAGTGATTTCAGACTATTAACTTCCTGAACTATTGTTCTCGTTGCCTTTACGATTACCTCTCCAAGATCAGGGGCATTGTCAGTCCATTTTTTCATAAGTCTTTCTGCAGAAAGTCTTATGGGAGTCAGCGGGTTTTTGATTTCATGGGCGATCCTTTTTGCGACTTCCTGCCATGCAATCGCTCTTTGGGCCATAATGACCTCTGTCAGGTTGTCAAATACAACCAGAGTTCCAATGAACTTGTCATCAGCGTCCTTTAATATTGTCATGTATACACTCAGGTCCATAGGCCTGCCGTTAATATAAATATGGATCTCTTTTTTTATAGCTCCAAATCCTTTTGCACTGAGATGTCTTACCATATCGCTTAATTCATCGGAATTGAGTTTTGTCATCAGGTCTTTGTAAGATTTATCTTCAAAATTTTCACGGTCGATGTCGAGCATGTTACAAGCTGCGTCATTAATGGTCATGATCCTCCCAGACCTGTCAAAGAACATGACTCCGGTATTAATGCTTTGAAGAATGGATTCCATACTCAGTCTTCTGCGATCAGACTCCTTGTAAGCGACTTCAAGGGATGCTTTACCCTTCTGAATGTCGTCAAGCATTTTATTGAAGGAGTTAATGAGGAGTCCTATTTCGTCATCTCTCTGTAAATTTATCCTGAAGTCCAGATCACCGTGAGCTACAGTTCTGGTAGCTTCTGCAAGGGATTGGATAGGGACTGTTATTCCTTTGGCAATACGAAGAGATGCCCAAAGGGCAATAAAGATGATCAGCAATGTCGCGATGGTCAGCATGGAGAAGTAGACAAACCTTACTGGCTGCTGCTGGGCCTGGATCTGGGCAAAATCATTAAATGACTTTTGAATGGATTCCATCTTATTGACCACTTCTTTCGCAATAATGGTTTCAACAACCACTACACCGATTATTTTGTTATTTCTCCTTACAGGAGATGCGGCCTTGATAAGATCACCATCAGGCGATGAAATTACTGTACTGTTGATGCTTCCTTTAAATGCACTATTAATTAAAGCGGAACCGTCTGTCTTATTGACAAGATATCCTTTGAAGTTCCTCTTGCCTGTTTCCAGGTGAAGAGTATTGTTAAGAAAATCGTCATTTGATGCAAGAAGGGCTGCATAGTTTTTAACATGTTCCTTTTCTTTTAAATAGAGAGCTTTAGCAACATCCATTGAGTCATAAATTGGTTTCTGTATTTCCAGCGAGAACCATGTGTCAATAGAATTATTTATTAACTGGTTTGAAAGGATAAAGAGCAGGACCGACGGAATAAAAACAAGCCCAAGAAATGAGAGAACCAGAGTGGTACGGAATTTCGAACCTATTACTTTCTGCTTCTTTTCGGTATAAATACTTAACAGGTTTCGGAATACAGAGAATATAAGGATGAGCAGGTAAAGGATTATGTTTACAGCTACAAAAATCAGTCCGGCTTTGATTAAAAGAGAGCCATGTTCAATGCCAAAATAATTAAGTACAACACCTGTGACCAATACCCCGACTATGCTGAAGAGGAGAAATCCCAGGATGACTTTAAGATTCTTCATTGGTCATCCCCAATATAAAAATCAGAAGATTCCTTGACAATTGTCATATCAACTTCAGGCACGAGATGCATTAACATGCCTATCACCGGTAGATCTTTAAGGCTTTTTGATTCTACAATAATTCTTATATAGTACTTGTCAGGTTCCAGTTCTCTTATGTTTGCCAGATTAATCCCGTTTTCCGTGAAAATCCAGTTTCTGATATTGTAATATTCCTTAAACTGTTTTTCCGTTCTTTTAAAGCCATCAAAGGAAGAAGCCTGGTATTGGTCCCGGAGGTTGTCATATTGAATTATTTTTTTAATTTTTTTTGATGCAACAAACTCGTCAGGCCAGAAAGACCAGACCCGCAAGAGTTCTACGGTGAAGATTATTTCTTTACCGATCCCTGAGTTTATTGCTGTTTCCAGTTCAGACACATTTGCAAGCGACATATCTACAATTATGTTTTTGTCAATAATTTTTATATAAGGTCCAAAGATATGCGGATTTATTGCAGATGCAATAGACAAGTTTAACAGAATAAAGCAGGGCAGGAAAAAGAGAAACATCTTTTTTATCATAAATATATTATCTATATACTATATATAAATTTCATTTGATTATACCATAATAATAATGAGATAGACGGTGAACGACTTACATTGTAACCTTTGAGTAAATCTTTAAATACCAGGTTGTTAGTAACTTAAGGTATTAATCGTACCAGGTGGTTATTCAGGCGATATTTATTTTAAAATAGGACGCATTAATAAAGGAGGATGAAAAAATGATACCCGATCTTAAATATAATGAACAGGGTCTGATACCTGCGATTATACAGGATGAAAAAAGCGGCGAGGTGCTGATGATGGCATATATGAATAAATCATCTCTTGAAAAAACAGTTGAAGGGGGGAAGACCTGTTTCTGGAGCAGGTCAAGACAGAAGTATTGGGTGAAAGGCGAAACATCAGGCAATGTTCAGCTGGTGAAGGAAATACTATACGATTGTGACGAGGACACACTTCTTGTCAAGGTGGAACAGATAGGCTCCGGGGCCTGTCATACAGGAAACCGGACATGTTTCTTCAGGGAAATAACAAAGGCGTGACGAGTAACGAATAACGAATAACGAATAACAAAAAGGGGGACATGGTGAAACTTGGACAAAAGGGGGAGGGGCTTGCCTGTAAATTCCTTGAGCGGAAGGGATATAGAATAATTTCCCGGAACTTTAAGACATCACTGGGTGAGATAGATATAATAGCCAAAGATAAAGAGACTCTGGTATTTATCGAGGTAAAGACCAGAGAAAGTCTTCAGTATGGACAGCCGTTTGAATCTGTTACCAGTTTTAAAAGAAGAAAAATAGCAAATGTAGCAACGCTGTATTTAAAGAAGCTTAAGGAGCTGCCGGCGTGTCGATTCGATATAGTAAGCATATATCATAAAAAGGGGAATCCGATATTTGAACTGATCAAGGATGCTTTTGAAATATCTTGATTTATTCTGGTGTCCCTCTGGAGTTTTTGAGATAAATCTACGTAGTTAATGATGCCTCTATTTATCAGGCTCATCGTGAAAAAGAGTGGGTAAATCATAGTGAAAATGATATGATTATCCTTAATTCCCCCCTTTAGAAAAGGGGGGTTAGGGGGGATTTGAAGATAAAGGGTAGCGACTATGCTTTCATATAATAAAAATTTAAAACAATTTTCAAGAAATCTCAGAACTAATATGACTGATGCCGAGCTATTACTATGGTTAAGGATCAGGCGAAAACAATTAAAAGGAAAACAATTTTACAGACAAAAGATTATAGGTAATTACATTGCTGATTTTTATTGCCCCGAAACAAAGCTGGTAATAGAGGTTGACGGCGGTCAGCATTACGAAGCAGAAGGAAAAGACAAAGACCACATGAGAGACGATTACATGAAGAGACTCTGTATAAATGTTCTTAGGTTTTCAGATAGAGATGTGTTGCAACGAATTGATATAGTAATAGAATAAATATGGGTAAAATTATGATTTATAAAATCTCCCCTAACCCCTCTTTGCCAAAGAGGGGGACTAATGCACGCTGAAATATTTATAATTTACCCACTCGATTACACGAAGACCCATTTATCATATGGGACATAATGCTGATAATACATTATAATCTGTCATAAAGTTGCAACATGACATATGTCATTTATGGCATATTCAGAGAATTGGTATTATTAGACATAAGATGATATAAATAAAGTTTTTGAGAACCTGTAACTTAAAGAGTGAATTAATAAAGTTTATCTTTAATTATTCATTCCCAGGAACTTATATCAATAAACACGAATTTATGCTTGATAATTACCGCTATTCAAAGAAAAGAAATCTCATTCCTGCGATAGTTTTGCTTCTTGGCATCATATCCATCAGCATCCTGATTTTCACTAATAAAGTTCATGAGCGTTATCATGAGATTTTTCTTCTTGACGATATGTCCCATGAATTACAGATAGCCGTATTACATTCACATCTCATATTAGAAGAAATTGCTCACGGAGACAGTTCAATCAGCATTGAAACTGCATTTAGAAAACAAGGTATATCACTTAAAACGGTCGATGCCATGCTTTATGGTGGTAATACTTTTCATGGTAAGTACATGCAACCATTAACTGATCCGGAGTTAAAGAGTTCTGTAGAGGAAGTAAGGACTCTTTTGTTAGTTTTGCAGGAAGCATCCAAAGAGAGGATTGAATCAGGCTTGGAGTCATCAAAAGATCAGTATTATGATGAAGTCTTCTATGGTGCGTTTAATAAGATTAATCGATTAAAAAATTTATTTGAAAGTTCTTTAATTCGCTATGAGAATAAATTAAACAGGTTGTTCTGGGGCATCTTAATTCTTTGGTCAAGTATATTGATTATTACAATGTTTAGTCTGGCCTCTATAATTGATCAAAGAAGAAAAACAGAAAAGATGCTTGAAACAAGTGAAGAACGGTACAGATCACTGGCGGAGACCGCAAATGATGCAATAATATCCATTAACTCAAAAGGAGAAATTGTTTACTGGAATCCGGGAGCTGAACATATATTCGGATATTCATTTTCTGAAATCAGAGAAAAACCCCTTTCAATTATTATTCCGGATGAATTCCATACTGCACATGAAGAAGCATTGAGCAGAAATAAGCATGAGGAATTAAGACCGATGGGTAAAACAGTTGAACTCTCCGGGTTAAAAAGAAATGGGACCAAATTTCCAATTGAATTATCTCTTTCAAGTTGGCGGTCCAGAGACGGCGTATTTTTTACTGGTATTATTCGGGATATTACAAAACGGAAAAGGATTGAAAGATTACTGCATCTGAGTAGAGAACGTTATCGTTTAATAGTAGATGATCAGACAGAACTCGTTTGCAGGATATCCCATGGTGGTCTGCTAACATTTGTTAATGATGCATTCTGTCGCTATTATAAGCTGGATCGCCTCGATCTTGTAGGTCAGAGTTATCTGAAGTTTATACCGGAGCACGAGAATGAAAGGGTCAAACATCTAATTAATTCATTAAATATTAATAATCCAGTTGGTGTAATGGAGCTCGAAGTCATTACTCCAGAGGATGAAACCAGATGGCAAAAGTGGACGATAAAAGTATTTATTGATGAAAAAGGATCAATTATTGAATACCAATATGTGGGCAGGGATATTACTGACAGAAAAATGGTTGAAATTGAACTGGAAAAATATCGTGAGCAACTGGAGGATTTGGTAGAAAAAAGAACCTTTGAGCTTAAAAAGAGCTGTGAAGAGCTCGAAAGGGAAAGTGAAGTACGCAAGGTAGCTGAAGATCAGGTTAAGAATATGGCCCTCTTTGCAGAACTAAATCCATCGCCTGTCCTGCGATTTGATATAGACGGCAGAATCATAATGGCCAATCCTGCTGCCCAGGATATTCTTGGTGATTCCATTCTTTTAGGAAAAAAAATAACATCTGTAATTCCAGGGACAGAGGATATTAATTTTAAAACATGCATAGAGGATGGCTCAATATTTTCTCATGCTGCCCAGATTGGAAGCCGTTATTATCATTTTGTATTCAGGGGAGCTCCTAATCTGAAAGCAGGACATATTTACGGAAGTGACATTACTGAACAGAAGATGGCAGAAGCTGAATCGCTCAGAACTTCTCAACTGGCCTCTCTAGGCGAACTGGCTGCCGGAGTAGCTCATGAAGTCAATAATCCGATAAACGGAATTATTAATTTTGCACAGATACTTTCTGACAGGGCAGAAAAAGGCAGCAGGGAATATGAGGCAGCTAACCAGATAATAAATGAAGGGGACCGAATAACATCTATTGTATCATCACTTCTATCATTTGCCCGAGCTGAAAAAGATGAAATGGATTATGTATATGCTGAAGAGATACTAAATGATTCTCTGGTATTGACGAATGCTCAAATAAACAAGAATGGAATTACAATTATTAAAGAGATTCCCTCGGATTTACTCCCCATATATGGTAACTACCAGCAGATTGAGCAGGTCTTTCTGAATATTATCAGCAATGCGCGTTATGCATTAAACCAGAAGTATAATGGTCCGCATAAAGACAAAATATTAACGATTTCAGCAGAGCAAGCTGTTAATGATGGAAAATCATTCCTGAAAATTTCTTTTCAGGATTATGGCCAGGGAATACCTGAAGATGATTTAAGCAGTATAATGAACCCATTTTTCTCATCAAAACCAAGAGGGGAGGGAACCGGTCTGGGTTTAAGCATCAGTCATGGTATAATGCGTAACCATGGAGGTACTATAGATATTGAAAGCTCAATTGGAGACTATACAAAGATAATATTGAGTTTTCCCAATAAAGAGGAAGATGAAAGCAAAAATACTGATAGTTGATGATGAAAAAAGCATCAGGATAACTCTCAAGCATTTTCTTGATGAGGATGGCTTTGATGTGGTCACTGCAGAGAGTTTTGATGAAGCCATTGCTTTAATTAATGAAGAAATGTTTGACCTGATCATTTCAGATATTATATTGAAGGGTAATTCAGGGATAGATATTCTGAGTGAGGTCAATAAGAGACAGTTAAACTGTTCGGTGATAATGATAACCGGAGCTCCTGATATTACAAGTGCAACAGAAGCTCTCAGGCTAGGCGCTTATGATTACATTCCCAAGCCGGTAAAAAAGCAGTCGTTACTTCATGTTGTCAATATAGCACTAAAACATAAACTGTTAAGAGATGAAAAGGAAAAGTATCGATTACATCTGGAGACGATTTTTAAGAATATAAATGAAGGCATTATCACTGTTGACGAAGAGGGGTTTGTTGTTGAAATTAATGATGCAGCAAAAAAAAGTATGCAGTTGCTTTGGTAAAAGCATAATCGGGAAAATTGATGAATCATCACTGGAATGTCGTGGGGATTGCATTAAAGCGCTAAGGGAAACGCTTGATACAAAACAGCCAATTAACGTGTTTCGTCATGAGTGTAGTCATGATAAAAAATTGGAGGTTTTGACTTTTAATACGGTTGCCCTCTCTGGAGAAAACCATTTGCTTTCAGGTGCAATGCTTGTGATCAGGGACGAAACCAGACTGAATAATCTTGAAAGTAAAATAAGCAAGCAGAACAGGTACCATAAAATAATTGGTGAGAGCGCTAAAATTCAGAGGATTAATACTCTAATTGAAAACCTGGCAGATGTAGACACAACCGTTCTTGTTCGCGGTGAAAGCGGCACAGGAAAAGAGCTTGTTGCTGAAGCAATACATTATTTGGGAGGACGAAAAGATAAAGCTCTTATTAAAGTCAATTGTTCTGCTTTACAGGAGAACCTCCTGGAGAGTGAACTGTTTGGACATGTTAAAGGTGCTTTTTCCGGTGCAACTGAACATAGAATAGGTAGATTTCAAAAAGCGGATGGAGGGACTATTTTCCTTGATGAAATAGGTGACATATCACAAAGAGTACAGTTAAAACTCTTACGGGTACTTCAGGAAAAGGAATTCGATCGTGTTGGTGATTCCACTCCTGTTAAGGTAGATGTAAGGATCGTTGCTGCCACTAATCAGGATCTTCGGAGAAAAGTCAGTCAGGGCGAATTCAGGGAGGACCTGTATTACAGGCTGAAGGTTGTAGAAATAGGGCTGCCACCTCTTAGAGAGATTTCTGAGGATATACAATTGCTTACGGACCATTTTCTCAGTAAGTTCAGTAAGAAGATGCATAAAAAAATCGAAACTGTCTCTGCCGAAGTCATGCAAATATTTGAGGAGTACAACTGGCCGGGAAATATAAGGGAACTGGAGCATACTATTGAATATGCATTTATTCAGTGCAAGCATAATATCATTACCGTTGATGACCTACCTGCAGAGATTGAAAGTCCTGTAGAAATGAGGCTTTCTTCACATGACAAAGAGACCGATGATAAAGATATGCTTATAAAGGCATTGGAAAAGTCAGGATGGAATAAATCAAAAGCTGCCCGTCTTCTTGGAATAAGCAGGCCTACCATGTATAAAAAAATGAAAGAGATCAACCTGTCAAATATAGATTCCAGGGAGAAACTGTAAGATTTAACATTTTGTATACTTACACAAGTGTAAATCTTACATCTTCAATTTATTCTTGCCTTCTCACTTATCTCATTCATTACCTGAAAATCATCTCTGATTAATAGTAAATTATATTTAGTCTGCAGTTTAAAAATTATTTATTTCATCTAAATAACGCCATGGGAAATAAAGAGAAATATCACTTCTTCTCAACTCAGCACTTCCACATAACAACCATTCATTAAATATCCGGTTTTATAAAAGTGAAAAAATTTATTGCCGCAATCATGCTGGTATGGTTCTTGTAATAGAAGAATCATGTCAATGGGAAATTAGCTCATTTATAATAACAATGAACATCAATGAAAAAGAAAAATGCACTCAATGAAAAAATATCAAAGCAGGCAGCTTTTAAAAGGAAATGTCCCTTTGTTTCTAAACCTTTTAATTACTGCTACTGTTCAAGCATGAATAGCGGCGACACTAAAAACGTAATTTTATACTGCGGTGGATTTTATGAAGAGTGTAGATTTTACAAGAGTGCTGTAAAGAATAAAGATAAAT
>PVMK01181189.1_pt1 | contig 14341 bp, 16 predicted proteins | sample 1853481 | NCBI WGS metagenome assembly PVMK01 (sample SAMN08533507, study PRJNA380276) | Marine sediment metagenome, whole genome shotgun sequencing project. | reverse complement strand
ATTTGACACAGAGGGAGGGTTCATAAGAATGAATAATAAGACGTACTCCCTTATAGGTGCGCGAGTTCCCAAGGTGGATGATAAGCCAAAAATGACCGGGAGCGGCATTTATGTCTACGATATAAATATTCCCGGAATGTTATTTGGCAAAGTGCTCCGGTCCCCACATCCCCATGCTGAAATAATAAAGATTGATACCTCAGAAGCATGGCAAATCCCTGGCGTCCGGGCGGTTATCACGGCTGATGACACTCCCAAAAGACCTTTCAGTTTTATTCAGGATTTGGCAGATAAGTTGCCATTGTGTGATAGAAAAGTCCGTTACGTTGGGGATGAGGTTGCCGCTGTTGCTGCAGAGAGCAAGGAATCGGCCAGTGAGGCCATAAAGAAAATTAGAGTAGAATATAAGGTTCTTCCAACTCTGGACGATCCAATTGAGGCCATGAAGACCGGTGCTAGCAAGATCCATGAAGACCGCGGAAATGTCGCCTTTGAAGTCCACAAGGAGTTTGGGAACCTCGAAGAAGCCTTTAAGAAAGCAGACGTTATATTTGAAGATACATATACCACCCCCAAACAACATCATGCCTGCCTTGAGCCAAGGGGATGCGTGGCCCAGTTCGATCCTTTCGGCAAATTGACCCTTTGGTCTCCAAGTCAAGCCTCCCACACCTTGAAACAGGAAATATCCAGGTTATTGGAAATGAACCAAGGTGATATAAGGATAATCAAACCCCTTGTGGGAGGAGCCTTTGGCAGGGGCATGGTTGCAGACATGATTGAACCGATCGCGGCGATCCTGTCTAAAAAAACAAAAAGGCCGGTTAAGATTATTAAGGACCGGGCAGAGGACTTCGCCACATCAAGGACCCGCTATCCATTCATTATGAAGCTAAAGACCGGTGTCAGCAAGGGGGGGCGAATTATTGCCAAACAGGCGGAGGTTATCGCCGATAATGGTGCCTATAATGATAAAGGCCCTGCCGTGGTTAATTTCGCAGGAGTTTGCTATACAGCCCAATACAATGTGGAAAATCTTAAATATGACGCCTACCTGGTTTATACGAATAAAGAATACGGTACTGCGTTCCGGGGTTTTGGTAATCCACAGCTACAATTTGCCTTTGAATCCCAATTAGACGATATCGCCCACGAATTGGAAATAGACCCCATGAAAATAAGATTACTCAATTCAAACAGGCCTGGAACAAAGACCGTGACAGGTGCTGTGATTGATAGCTGTGGCATGGTCGAATGCATTGAGGAGGCCGGCGCTGCAGCAAAATGGGAGAAGAGGGGCCTGGGTAGGAAGAAAGGGACTCTAAAAGTCAAAGGGGTAGGCATGTCCGTTGTTTTTCACACGGGGGCAGGAAGCCGTTACTATGGCTATAACTCAAGCAGTGCATTTATGAAGGTCTCTGATGAGGGGAAAATCTCACTTATAACACCGGCGACTGACATGGGGCAAGGGGCAGAAACAGTCATGGCCCAAATTGCTGCGGAAACCATAGGGGTAAATATTGACGATATAATTGTTCGAACAGGTGATACAGATTTAACCTCATATGAGCTTGGCGCCTTTGGAAGTCGAACGACCTTCGTATGCGGTAATGCTGTAAGGGCGACGGCGGAAAAAGTCAGGGAAGAAGTCCTCACTCTGGCCAGTGAGATGCTGGGTGTAACAAAGGATCATTTGGTTCCCTTCAAAGGTAAGATAAGGATAAAAGAGAGTCCTGATATATTGATCGATGCCGTCCCCTTTGGCGAAGTAATAAAATACGGTATCACCAAGAAAGGGCGGAGTATTGCCGTATCCGGGGAATATTTTGACCCCATTGCCCCAACGGTGAGCCTGACGGAGGGATACGGGTATTCACATGCCCGTCTGGGTCTCTGCATGTTATATTGCTGAGGTAGAAGTAGATGTGGAAACCGGTTTCGTGAGGGTCGCGAATATTTGGGCGGCCAATGATTCAGGAACAATAATCAACAGAAACATGGCTGAAGGACAGGTGGATGGAGGTATTATCCAGGGGATCGGGTATACTCTCACCGAAGAATTTGTTATCGACAATGGAAGGGTCGCTACTGACAGTTATATGGACTATAAAATTTTGGGGGCCAAAGATATCCCAAGGGTTCAATGTATCTTTATTGAAAAGGAGGATAAAGAAGGGCCTTTTGGTGCAAAGGGACTCGGGGAACATCCGTTGGTGGCTGTAGCCCCTGCCATCGGCAACGCCATTTATAACGCCATTGGGGTCAGAATAAAGGACCTTCCCTTCACACCCGAAAAGATACTCTCTGCATTAGAATCCTCTGTAGACCGAAGTTCAATTTAGCAGGACCCTCCTTGATTGACACGGACAGAAAAAGCGTGCAAGACGAGGAAATCTGGGCTGATTGACACAAGTTTACCAATAAAGTAAATTTAGAGGCATCAAGATTCAAAATGTTAGCCGACAAAAAAACCATGGAGGCAGATTGATATGAGCGGTGAAAAATATGTACGGGGAATGGCTGTAAGAAGGGAAGTTCTGGGTGATGAATATGTAGATAAGGCGATTAACAATGCTACTGATTTTACTAAACCGCTACAGGATTTAATTACTGAAAACTGTTGGGGTGAAATATGGACTCGGAGCGCTATACCAAAAAAGACTCGAAGTCTAATCACCATCGCAACTCTTGCCGCACTAAAAGCACCAGCTGAATTAAAAGGGCATGTTCGTGGGGCGCTTCGGAATGGTTGCACTGTTGAAGAGATACAGGAAGTTCTCCTCCAGGCAACCGTATACTGTGGTGTGCCAGCAGGGGTTGAGGCATTTAGGGCTGCGAAAGATGTAATAGAAACCTGGAAAAAAGAGGTTAACGGCTAATGGGGTGCACGACGTCTTGTTCGAAGGTCACCTGATCAAAGACTTTTTCCTTGACTCACAAGGGGGATTTCTCTAAAGTTCTTCCCCGAAAAAGCATGTTCAGATCAGGACATTAAAAAGTAGAAATCAAATTATTTTTTATTAGGAGACACTATGAAATACTTGCACACAATGATTCGGGTATTAGATCTGGAAAAGGCAATATCCTTCTTTAATCTTTTAGGCTTAAAAGAAGTTCGCAGGGCGGATTTTCCTGAAGGAAAATATACACTGGTCTTTATGGCCGCTGAAAAGGGGGAGCCTCCTGTTGAGCTAACATATAACTGGGGACAGGAAGAGCCATACAGTGTGGGCCGTAGTTTTGGGCACCTGGCATATGAAGTGGAGAACGTTTATGAGATGTGTCAGAAGCTTCAGGATGCAGGAGTGGCAATCCTGCAACCCCCTCGTGACGGACGTATGGCTTTTGTGCGTTCACCTGATCAGGTCTCTATAGAACTGCTGCAGAAAGGAAGCCCTTTACCGCCCAAAGAACCTTGGGTATCCATGAAAAATCAGGGGACCTGGTAAAGGCATTAACTCGAATTTATCACCCGATACCAAGGTGGTTGTTTCTTATGGGCTAAACAGGTGTACCCTCTATGCAGTTGAGGTTGGACCACGGTAACCAAATATAATAACAGCAAGCCCTTAACGTGGTTCGACCCCAATTAGATCTTAGAAAAGCCATTGAAACCATCTTTACAGATCCTTTACAAACTTAAGTAGAAACTCTCTTTTATGACACCTAAAGGGTCATAATGGGGTCTTTACTTGACTCTTAATGAAGACCCAATAGGATATCGCCATGTCCAGACTGGCCCGTTTCTAAAATAGGAGAATACCACTCATGAGTAATTTGCAGTATCTTTTCAAGAAGCTTAAGGCATTGACAGATATTCCCTCTACATCCGGATTTGAGCAGGATATGGTCAAAAAGCTTCATCATGAGATGAAACCCTTTGCCGATAAAATCGAGGTTGATTACTTCGGCAACCTCTATGCGTTCATAAAAGGCGAATCAGAACGCTTTCGTGTTCTGGTTCCAGCCCACAGTGATTCGGTCGGGATGATTATCAGTCACATTGAGGAGAACGGGTATATCCGCTTCGATCCTGTCGGTCTGGTGCCCCCGAATCTTACGTATGCTCAGAGGGTAGTCATCAAAACCCCAAGAGGTGAAAAGGTCGGGGTAGTCGGGAGCAAACCCGGGCATATTTCCGCTTACCATGACCCTTCTCTTGGCCTGAGGGTGCCCCCCATTGATGCTCTCTTTATTGATGCAGGGGCTTGTTCTCGCGGAGAAGCAGAGTCAATGGGAATCGCTCCTGGACAACAAATAACCTTTGACCGAGAGATGAAATGGCTGGGAGATGAATCAACCGGATTGATTACAGGCCGATCCCTGGATGACAAAATAGGGTGTCTGGTCCTTATCGAAACCATGAAACGATTGAAAACGCAGGGTGTAAGACCACCGGCCACACTCATCTTCACCGCTGCAGTACAGGAGGAGGTGGGATTACGGGGAGCGTACCACGCCGGCGGATATATAAAGCCCGATATCTGTATTGGGATCGATGCGACCATTTCACAAGCTGGTTTTGGCTCAGGCGTGGCGCCAATGCCGGGAACGGCTTTTTCCGAGGCCGCCAATGCACTTCGAGGCGGGCCGGGACTTTCCATCAGCGATATGGGAAGGACTGGGGGCCTTTTTGGACACCCTAAAATAATTGCTTTTCTGAAAAAGGTCGCAGAAAAACACCAAATCCCATATCAGATTGAAGGGAGCATGCCCAATATCACGTCCGATGCTGCGGCTGTGCAGTTTGCTGGGGCCGGCATTCCCTCCATGACCGTCAAGATTCCTTCTCGCTACACTCACGGGCCAGTAGAGGTCGCATCGCTTCGTGATATTCAGAGCACTGTCGAGCTCCTTGTCCAAGCTTTGCCCCTGATAGGCCCTAACTTCGATCTCCGTTTTGTCGATCTTGATGAGGCATAATCGTGTTAAGTCTTTAGGAGCAAAACATGGGCAAAATTGATTCTTTCCTGACCTTTGATTCGCAGATGAACATTGTGGCCTGGACATCCGGCACGCAAGAGATCTTTGGGTATAAGCCGGATGAAATTCTCGGCCGATCGGTTTTTATCCTCATACCCGAAGATCAGAAGGATGCAACCGTAGCAGTATTGCAACAGGTCAAGAAAGAAGGCCATTTTCACGGCTTTCACACAGAGCGTATTGCCAAGAATGGCCAACGCATCAAGGTAGTGGCCGACATACTCGCTATTCACAATTCTTCCGGGGACCATTGCGCCACACAAATTACGGTATGTCGTGCCTGAAGAAAAGGCCAAGTCTGCTGTTTTTTCACAGAATGGTTTGCGGGACGTCCAGACATCAGAAGGACTATTCGCCTGTTAAGGACTTAGATTAACCGGATTAGGCTCAGGCGGAATATTGTAAAAGCTCCGGTGGACACACAGATGGTTTATTTGTTGATCAAGGGACCTTCCTACCGCGGTCTGGCTTTTGATGCAAGAGAGAAGGTTCGAGAAGGCCTGCGAAAACAACTGGAAACCCACGGTATCCGCTTCGTGGAATACGGTTGGGTGTGGGATGAAGAGGACCGATGCCTCCTTGTGGTCGGGCAATATGCCCATCCGGACGATGCTTCCTCGTGGAGAAATGCACTGGAAACCATGGGGTTTGAAATCTGCATCCGCACCCACCTACCCGGGGATGAATCGCGACCCCTTTTCTACGGTCGAAACGTGAACGCCTGAGGGCCCGTTGAAGTCACCTTACGTACTAGATGTACCCAGCGACAGAGTATGGGACGCGTATCCCGTGGGTCGATAATCTCTTCGATCTCGAAGTACTCAGCAGACCGAAACGGCGATCGAACTCGATTTAGCCGCTCCTTAATCTTGGCAAGATGGGCATCATAGTTATCGACTTCTGCGAGCTCTGCCTTGTAAGCCACTTCAATGCCACCTTCAATCGGCAGAGAACCCCAGTCACCGGACGGCCAGGCGTAGCGAAAGTGATGACTGCCGGACTTATAATTGGCACCACCGGCTACTCCAAACGCTTTGCGGATGACGATACAGCAAAAAGGGACGGTTGACTGCCCCAGGGCAGCCAGCGTCTGCGAGCCATATCGGATGGTCCCCGCCTCTTCGGCTTCCTTGCCGATCAGGAAACCGGGGCAGTCTTCCAAGTGAATCAAAGGCAGGTGGAAGGTAGAGGCCAGATCAATAAAGCGCGTCAGTTTGCGGCAGGAATCCGCCGTCCAGGCGCCGCCGTAAATGAATGGATCTTCGGCAAAAATGGCCACAGGTATGCCGTCCAATCGCGCAAACCCGCAAATGATCGAGCACCCCCACTTCGCACCGATTTCAAAGAAGGATGTTTGATCGACGACCGACTCAATGATCGAACGCATCTTATATACCTTGCGCGGATCCCTGGGAACGATTTCCAACAACTTCTCTTCCCGCCGTTCGGGGCTGTCGGTGACATCGGCCAATGGCGGTAGTTCATCGATGCTGCTCGGGAGGTAGGAGAGAAACCGGCGCACCCGATCGAATGCTTCTGCTTCGGTTTTCACCTCGTCATCGATGGCACCGTTGCGAGTATGAATCCGTGCATGCCCCAGCTCTTCCTTGGACACTTTTCCGAGGCTCGCCCAATCCACCAGAGCGGGACCGGCAATCATCATCTGCGCGATATCTCTTACGATGACGGAATAATGGCTGGTGGCGACGCGGGCCGCACCGAGGCCGGCAACCGAGCCCAGTGCCAGAGATACCGAGGGTGCCACCGCAAGATGGTCGACCACATATTCCCAACCTCTCAGTTCCGGTATGTAGGTGCGCCCGGCCATCTCGATGGTCTTTACCGAACCACCTCCCCCCATGCCGTCCACGAGTCTTACGTGAGGTAGTCTCAATTCACAGGCCAGACCTTCCGCACGCACGCGTTTGGTATAAATCGAAGCATCGGCCGATCCCCCACGCACTGTGAAATCGTCGCCGGAAATGACGATGGGTCGGCCCTCGATATCGGCGGTGCCGAAAACAAAATTTGAAGGTGTGAACCTCTTCAGTTCTCCGTTTTCCTCGTACTCCCCACGGCCGGCTATGGTGCCGATTTCATGGAATGAATCGTTGTCCACAATGGCGTCGACTCGTTCGCGTATGGTAAGTTTGCCGAACTCATGCTGGCGTGAAACTTTTTCCTCGCCACCCATTTGGTGAGCCAGCGCGGAACGTTTGTGCAGTTCTTCAATCTCCCGATCCCAACTCATAACGATAAAAACCCCCTTTGAAAAAGAAATTATAAGAAATTGCAGTTATGGTTTGCGTCCATAAGAAACTAAGTAACCTGACATTGGAAGGACCATTTACCTATTACAGGAGCTGTGTCCGGGGGAAGACGAGACGTTGTTGACTATGTTGAATAACTTATGAATGTGCCACGATTATATGTGCAGCTCTACACATCAGGGAACACGAGCCTTTACTCGATCCCTTTGACTGAGACCATTGAAAACCAAAACCACCAGAGTCGACGATTCTGGTCGGGCCTATGCCGGCAGCCAGCTTCAGATTCAGAATTATATAAATCGGCTGTCAATTGTCTTATTCGGCCCTCGAATTTTCAAGAGGGTCCCACGGGCAGGCCATGCCCTCGCTCCAGTTGTCCGGCCGGATGCCGAAAGCCTCGATGAAGCGTTGCCAGCCCAGGAAGAAGGTCAGGGTCATGCCCAGGTCAAGCAATTCGTCTTCGTCAAAATGTTCGCGCAGTCGCTCGTAGAACGTGTCGTCGATCCGGTCACGGTCCTGGAACAACCTGTCAGTCAAGCGTAAGGCCATTTTCGTCCGTTCCGGCAGGTCCGAGTTTTCGTAATCGTGCATCTTCTGTACATCATCTTCATTCAGACCTTTGCGCATCACCGATGCGCTACGGGCCATGCTTCAATGGACGCACTCGTTGTTATGTGCCATGCGCAGGCGGCACAGTTCGAACAGGCCACGTTCGATCTTGCTTTTACCGCCGTAGACATAAGCGATGAAGCCGTAGGTGGCCTTGAGCAGCTCCGGCCGTTTGGCCATGGTCAAAAACAGGTTGTCATCCGGATAGGCGTGCTCAAACCAGACGTCGAGCCTGGCTTTCAATTCGTCGTCCAGCTTGGAGCGATCGGCTTTGGGCAACAAGCCATATGCGTTGGCCATTGGGATCTCCTTTCCTGCACGTATCTCATCCCCGTATCATTTAGCGAAAAACTAACATACTATCACCGAATTTGTCAATCCTTTCTTAGTTATTTTTGCCGTAACTACTCAGTTTGTCGGGTTCACGGTTCAGGGTTCACGGTTGGTCCCTTTCCGTTCCTCATATTTCTTGAGATAGTAGATAAAACCACGAACGACGGCACGAGTTCGTCTCGCCTGCTTATAGACATCTTTGAATTCGTTAGGCAATATATAGGCGTTCACGGGTTCAAAGGTTAAGGACATCCATCCCTATAATTTTGACCTGTTCACTTTGAGAAAACTTCTTTCCCTTTGTTGTGGCACCCCAGATCTCACTAAAATAATGTATCCTGCCATCCGGGTTGATGTCCTCTACTACGACCACTCTTTCTACCTGCAGAACTTGTCGGCACATAGGCATCAACTTCAACAAGATCGTAGAAGATATTGATTGAAAGCATCAAAACTCATTGTCCAACCACGAAATTCAGGCGACGTAAGAAGTACGCAACTGATTTCAGCATTATTCTCACCTTGTGATATCTGGTATTAGTCAGGTTTTTGATACCAAAAAATTCCGTGATTTCAAATAGATACCTTATTCAATTCCAGTTCGTTTCCGATTTTAAGGCTAACAGTGGGATCTCGGCAATTCTTGAGGTGAAAAGCGACCACTATATTTTTTGCCGGTGTGGATTTTGGTAATTGGTTCTTTTTGTTGAAGATTTTTCTCAAATTTTGGTATGATGCCAAAAAATTGGGATATAAGAGCGAAAGCTGCGACTTCGAGGATGCATTATGAAACCAAAAATTTTCCTGTTTTCAACAATTGATCTGGCAGTGTTGCATGGATTTGGCCGATATGAGACAGAAGAAGGCACGAATACTTGAACAAAAGGTGCTGACAAATATCAGGAAATCCTGACCTTTTCCAAGGCCAAAAACGTAACTTCTCAATAAGCTCGAGAGAAATAATAGGATTTCTGGAGTGGGGTTTTCTTGTGTATCTTGACGCTACTACGACAAGTTTAGAGAGTGCCGGAGAGAAACAGCTGAACCCAACGGTGCCTGAACTTATTGAAAACTTACAAAGGCAGACCTTAAAAAAGGAGGATATAGATGACCCTCAATCTTGATCTAATTGGAAAAAAGACAGAATCAATCCCCTTTACCTATGACCAAGACGCTGTGATACTGTATGCCTTTGGAATCGGGGCCGGTGTGGAGGAACTTGACTTTGTGTATGAGAAAAACCTGAAGGTCTTTCCCACATTTGGCGTGCTCCCTTATATGCCGGCACTTACTACCTTGATGGCGGATGCCGGACTTAACCTTCCAACCGTTCTGCACGGGGAACAGAAGATCGTGCTTCATCATCAGCCAGCTATCTCCGGGACCATCCATTCAAGGGGAATGTGGAATTCTGTTTATGACAAAGGGGACAAAGGTGCGGTTCTCAATATAGACTTTGAGACCAAGGACGAACAAGGTCAGCTCCTCTTTGAAAACAGGGTGGTCATTATGGATCGAAGCGCGGGCAACTTTGGAGGGGACAGGGGACCCAAATCTGAGAGATTTGATCCCCCTCTAGGAAAGGATCCGGATTTCCGGGTGGAATATAAGACCTCTCCCGACCAAGCCGCCCTTTACCGGCTCAACGGGGACAAGAACCCCCTCCACGTGGACCCGGAGTTCGCCAAACTGGGAGGACTGGAGGGCCCTATCCTCCATGGCCTCTGTACTTATGGGTTTGCGGGAAGGGCCATCCTCCACAGTGTATGCTGCAGTGATCCGGCTCGCTTCAGGTCCTTTTCCGCCAGGTTCGTAGGGGTAGTGTTTCCTGGCGACACCCTTATCACGGAGGGGTGGGAGGTAGACGCCGGGAAGTATATCTTCAGGACAATGAACCAGGACGGGAATCTGGTCCTTGGAAACGGTATGGCAGAGCTATCCTAAAATGCCTCGGTGGCGATGGATCCTGATTCAGCGGGAAGAATTGTACGAAATCCCACGGTACCCGGATTTGTTGAGAACTCACCCAAAATCGTCGACACTAATGAGATTCCTGGAAACCCATTTTCTTCTTGACATTAGGCATTTTTTATCTTTTCATCATTAGTAAGCATTCCCACCAATCATTCAACTTCTATTCAGGAGGTTATCCCACCCTTGACCCTTGAACCTCGTTAAAGATTTTGGCACCATGGCCATGGGCTGATCCGTAACCTCTCTTTTATGCAGAAACATGGCCCTCATTGCTCATAACTGGATGAAAAGACGGCTATCATTGGCCTCAAGATTGATTCGACACTTTGATGGGGTTTCAATGTTTGGCATATTCTGCTACAATGACTCCCATGCTTTCAGGGATTTCCTTTTGTAGAGAGAATAAGTCTCAGGTCTCCAAATGCCGTCTCTATCTTTTCTGTCTTCATGGTGTAATCGCCCTTGTCCTGTTTTTTTGCCATATCAAGACGGGCCACGCAGGGGAGAGAATTACACCTCTTACCCATATCGTAAAATGGGGGGACACCCTGAGCGGGATCGCCTTGGACCAAAAGGTCTCAGTCGAACAATTGCGTCGTTGGAACAACCTTCAGGGCGACAAAATATTCGAGGGCCAGCACCTTGTTCTATGGCCCCATTACCTGCCTGTTTGCTATATGGTGAAAAGCGGTGATACGCTCTCTGAAATTGCCCTCCGGTTTGGTGTTTCCTTATCCTCGCTTCGTCGGCTAAATCACATCTCTAATAAGGGCCGAATCTATCCCGGCCAAGAATTGAAGCTACATTCAAATGATATCGTTATGGACGTGCCCCTGGCATATATTGTCCGGAAAGGGGACACGCTCTGGGACATCGCACGGATTTATGGCGTCGGCATTTCTGATCTTAAACAGATCAACGACCTGAAAAACAGCAGGATTATTCCGGGCATGCGTCTTAGGCTCACCGCGGTTTCAGAAAAGACACAACCGGCGGATGAACCCTTTGAATATATTGTTAAAAGGGGGGATAGTCTATCTGAAATCGCTCAGCGTTTTAATGTGGGGCTCAACCTTCTTCGGCAGTTGAACCACCTGAAGGGTGACCCTATCGATCCAGGGCAGAAATTGCAGCTTCGCCCATCCTCCCTAGACGAGGCGGTACACATCGTTCGACCTGGAGAAACCCTATCGTCCATTGCTCTAAAATACCGCATAGAGGTGTCTGAATTGGTGCGCCTCAATGGCATTGACAGAAGCGAAATCCTGGTGGGCCAAAAATTGCGGCTCAAGGCGACACCTGCCCAGACTCATATCGTGGAGCGTGGTGATGCCCTTTGGGAAATTGCCCGCGCGTACGGAATTACTGTAAAGAGGCTAAGGGAACTAAATGGTTTGACCAGAGATCAAATTTATCCTGGACAGGAGTTGCAGCTGGGCGGAAAACAATCCTTTCCTCTGGGTACCTACACCGTCAAAAAGGGCGACTACCTGGGCAGGGTCGCCCGCCTGCACCAGATGAGCGTTTCTGAGCTGAAGAAGGCAAACAAACTTCCCACTTCTGTAATTTACCCGGGTCAAAAACTGAAGGTGAATCCGATTCTCCGCCAGGGCGGAGAATGGACGTCAATCGGCGAAATAGGCTGGGATAACCTTATGAAATCTCTGAGTGGCTTCAAAATAATTCCCGCTGGAAACGGGCCTTACTATGGCTGGCATCCGAAGGCAACTCACCAAAGGCATGCCAGATATCATGAGGGCCCTTTCATCTCTCTTCGAAAGAGTTACAGGCAGGCAAAGCGGCTCTGGAATGCCTTTGATCGCAAAATCGCTCAGATGGGGCGTCTAAGTGAAACCCTGAATGGTTGGCATTTTGTGTTGGACCCCGGTCACGGGGGGCTGGACCCTGGGGCCGTGGTTCAAAACCTGGATGGAAATGGCAACAAGATCTATGTGGTTGAGGATGAGTATGTCTTCGATATTGCCCTTCGGGTTTATGTGTTGCTTCGCCTGCACGGTGCGGAGGTCACCATGACTTTGCTAAGCCCCAATCACCTCATCCGTCAATCCAATCCTCCAGCCCGTACATTTGTCAATGAAAAGAATGAGGTCTATAACAGCGCTGAGTTTAACAGACAAAATCGCCGATCCAGTTGGCCAAACGGAGGTCGTAGTGGGAACCTCTCGCATCGCGTGCAGATATCCCGAAAGGCCTTTAGAAAGACCCCAAAGAATAAACGCATATTCTTGTCTTTTCACGCAGACATCGATCACCGAGCACCGGAAGCCCCCTTGGTTCTATATTACGAAAACAGGAAAAGCGGCCGTTTGGACAGTCCTTCCAGGAATTTCTCGAATTCCATTCTCTCGGCCCTTGGGGCTGGAGCCTACACCCGTGGTCAGAATCTGGGGGTATTGCGAAATAATCCGGCCCATGTAAAAGTGCTATTGGAACTGCGAAATCTCGCTTATACCGACCACGCTTGGGCCTTGCGTTTTGAGCAGTTGCGCCAGCGTGATGCGGAGAAGGTTGTCCAAGGGGTCCTGAACTATGTTCGTGAGCAAGGTTGAAGGCCCCACGGTACGGTTACAAAACGAGAAAGTGGCCCCAAAAAAGGATACCTGAATGAAAAAGCAGTTGAGAATGGGAAGGCGGTTCATTGTGGTAACAGTCAGTCTGTTCATCCTCCCACCCTACTGTTGGGCTCTTCAGCTCAGCCTGCCTGAAAAGGCCTTTCAGGGTGATTTGATTCTGGGCAAAGTCGAGCCTCCAGCCTCGGTTTTAGTGAATGGTGAACAGCACTTGGTGAGTTCCGAGGGATATTTTGTCGTCGGGGTCCCACGTCTGGAAAGAAAGGATCTATCGGTCTTTGCAACGAATGGCAAAGAGGAGGTATCCAAAACCATTCGAACACTTGCATATAAACGGAGAGTCCAGCGTATTGATGGCCTCTCGGATCGCCATGTTACCCCGCCTCCAGAGGCTATGAAACAAATAGAAAAGGACAATCAGCGTGTTCTTGATATTCGACAGGCAGAGGCTCATCCTGCACCGCTATTTTTGGAAGATGGTTTTGTTTCTCCAGTTAACGGGCCTATATCCAGTATATTCGGTAACCAACGTATTCTCAACGGCCAGCCGCGCAGCCCACACCGTGGTGTTGATTTTGCCGCACCAAAGGGGACCCCTGTTTACAGTCCGACAAACGGCATTGTTCGACTGGTGGCAAAAGAAATGTATCTAATGGGAAATACTTTAATGCTTGACCATGGGCTAGGTGTTCAGTCGATTTTCATTCATCTTGCCAGCATTCTTGTTAGGGAAGGCGATCCAATCGAACAAGGAAAGATCGTCGGTTTGGTTGGAGAAACAGGCCGTGCAAGTGCTCCTCACCTTCATTGGGGAATAAGTGTTGGTTCAATACTTGTTGACCCTATGAGACTGCTTAATAAAAGCTATATGATTCCTTAAGATGTAGGCAGATTTTCACAATTGGATTGCAATCCATTAGTGCTGAACATTATCAAAGAACCCTTTGATAACCACCTTCCTGGCATCAAGTTGCAAAGGTTTCTCTGTTTGAGGGTTTTTTCCTTTACGGGGTTTTTTATCTTTGACGGTGAACTTTCCGAATCCGCTGATTAAGATGTCCTCTCCTGATTCAAGGGTGCTCTTCATGATTTCCAAAAGAGATTCAACGATGACGATGGATTCCTTTTTTTGGAGATCTGAATGGTTGTAGATTGAATCTGTCGGGGTGGCTTTAGTAACGGGCATGAGGGTGCGCTCCTTGGGATTGATTCAAGTTTAGGGAAGGCTATTCCAACCTTGATGTTTTGTCAACAATGTAAAATACTTACTGGTGACTACTCAGGTTCCGGGGTGCTGGGGTACGTCAAAAATGGAGTGGTATTGGTTGACCCAAAATACTATCCGGTATATTCAATCTTATTATGGCCGACATCACCAAAGAAAAGCTGGTCGAAATCCTTCGAGGTTTGTTAGAAACTGATGCTGATCTTGGTTTCCTGATGGGGCTTAAGAAAACCGAGATCGAGACTCTTGTAGCCTGTATTCGTAACAGGGTTGAGGAGGTTGGGAAATAATTCTAGGGGATTAGTTGGCTTTATCACGGTGAATCTTTGATGGTAGCCTGTTGATAACACATTGTT
>PVMK01151350.1_pt1 | contig 14342 bp, 13 predicted proteins | sample 1853481 | NCBI WGS metagenome assembly PVMK01 (sample SAMN08533507, study PRJNA380276) | Marine sediment metagenome, whole genome shotgun sequencing project. | reverse complement strand
CGGTAGTTCTGCTCCAGCTTGACGATTTTCAGCCCGGGGAAATCCTCCTGCAACAACACCAGGTTTTCCGGCCGGGCGCCGCGCCAGGCGTAGATGGACTGGTCGTCGTCGCCCACCACGGTGAGCCCGCCGCGCAGGCCTATCAACTGTTTCACCAGCAGGTACTGGCTGGTATTGGTGTCCTGGTATTCATCGACCAACAGATAGTGGATCTGGTTCTGCCACTTTTCCAGGATGTCCGGATGGTGCTCGAACAGGATGGTGGGGAGCAGGATCAGGTCGTCGAAATCCAGGGCGTTGTAGGCCTTCAGGGCCCGCTTGTAACGCAGGTAGGCCTGGGCGTACAGCATGTCCGCCGGGCTGGTGGCTCCTGCAAGAGCCTGTTCCGGCAGCACCCGGTCATTCTTCCAGCTGGAGATGCGCTGGGCGATGATCCGCGCCTGGTCCCCCTCGGCGCCGTGCTCCTGGGCAGGAGGATTTCCCCGGGCTGAAAATCGTCAAGCTGGAGCAGAACTACCGCTCCACCTCGCGCATACTCAAGGCCGCCAATACACTGATCGCCAACAATAACCACGTGTTCGACAAACAGTTGTGGAGTGAGTTGGGCTACGGCGACCCCCTGCGCGTTATCCGCTGCACCGACGAACAACACGAGGCGGACCAGGTGGTGGCGGAAATCCTGGACCACAAACTGCGCAAGCGCACCCGGTACGGCGACTACGCCATTTTGTACCGCGGCAACCACCAGTCGCGCCTGATCGAGCTGGCCCTGCAACAACAGCAGGTGCCGTACCACCTCAGCGGCGGCACCTCGTTCTTCGCCCGCAACGAGGTGAAGGACATCATGGCCTACCTACGCCTGGTGATGAACGAGAACGACGACAATGCGTTTCTGCGTATCGCCAATGTGCCGCGCCGCAAACTTGGCGCCTCCACCCTGGAGGCACTGGGAAACTTCGCCAATGCCCAGCACTGCAGCCTGAGCCAGGCCTGCAGCCGTATTGGCAGCGACCAACTCCCGGAAGCGGGGCTCAAGCGCCTGCGCGAATTTCGCAGCTGGATGGACAGCGTACGCAGGAGATGTGAAGGAGACAGTGGCGTTTCCGGTGTGCGCCAGATGATACGCGACATGGACTACGAGGAGTGGCTGAACCAGCTAAGCTCCAGCGAAGACGTGGCCCAGCGACGTATGGGCAACGTGCATTTCCTGGTGGACGGCCTGCACCGGGTGATGACAGAAGAGAAGGTGGCGCTGGATGAAGCGGTTTCCCGCCTGGTGCTACGCGACCTGCTGGAACAGCAGGACGAGGAGGAGAAAGGCCCCGAAAGCGTACAACTGATGACCCTGCACGCTTCCAAAGGCCTGGAGTTTCCCCATGTGTATATCATCGGTATGGAGGAGAAGCTGCTGCCACATAGGGTCAGCATGGAGGAAAACAATATCGAGGAAGAGAGGCGCCTGGCTTACGTGGGTATCACCCGCGCCCGCCAGACCCTCAACATGACCATGGCGCTGAAGCGGCGCCAGTTCGGCGAGACCATCAATTGCGAGCCCAGTCGCTTTATCGACGAACTGCCCCAGGACGACCTGCAATGGCAGGGCGGCGGCGCAGAGACTAAGGAAGCCAATGAAGAACGGGGCCAGGAAACCCTGGCGGGGTTGAAGAATTTATTTGGATGAAACCCTGCGGATACGGTATAAACTGCTGCCATTGTTGAGGACGCGAGTTGAAACAAGTTCGTTTTAAGCGAAAAGGGTAAAGATCATGGATAATTTGAACATACATCTGCAAGCTATTGCCGACGGCTATACGAGCCAGGGGCTCTATGCGGGAGTCGGCTGGCGGGTCGAGAAAGCGGGTAACATTATTGCCAGCGGGACATCCGGCACCGCCGATGAGGCCGGAAAAGTGCCGCTAACCGACGATGCGATCTATCGGATCTATTCCATGACAAAGCCGATCGTGTCCGTCATGGCGCTCATCCTCATACAGCGCAGCCAGTTGCGCCTGTCTGATTTTGTGATGCAGTACATTCCGGCCTTCGCCACTACCCAGGTTTTGTGCGAAGGCGGCACCGAGCCGCCAACACGCCCAATGACGATTGAGGATTTACTCACACATCGCTCGGGGGTGAGTTATGACTTCGTGCCAGACTGTCCGGTGGCCGGGAAATACTCGGAAATTGACCTGCTCAATCGCACTGAAAAAAGTCTTGCTGAATTCGCCGACCTCATTGCCAGCTTTCCACTGGCGTCACAACCGGGGTCTCAGTGGCGTTACTCTTTGTCGACGGATGTACTGGCGCGTGTTCTGGAGGTCGCCAGCGACCAGCCCCTGGACCAATTGCTGGAGGAAAATATTTTTACTCCGCTGGGTATGGCCGATACCGGTTTTTATGTGCCGGAGGACAAGCGGACCCGCCTGTTGCCACTGTTTGGTTTCGAGGCGATCGATTTGTCCTACACGGTGCCGCCGCCCCATGACCTGACGTTGGTGGACGGAGAGGCCATTTATCCATCCAGGCCCGGCCACAACACCCTGCGCGGGGGCATGGGCCTGTTCTCCACCTGCGCTGACTACAGTAAATTCGCCACCATGCTGTTAACCGGCGAGGCTCCAGATGGCACACTCTTAATCTCGCCCGCCATGTATCAATTGATGCTGGCCAATCGCATACCAGAGTCCCAACTGCCCTTGACGATGGGACCAATGAAGTTTCCCGGTTATGGCTTCTGCCTGATTGGTCGCGTCATGCGGGACCTGGGGCAGGCGATGAGCCTGACGGCTATTGGGGAATTTGGCTGGGAAGGCGCGGCCGGTACCTATTTCTGGGTTGATCCGAAAAACCAGCTTGTCGGTGTCTTGATGACGCAGTTCCTGTCAACCTATTTGCCGATGCGTGACGACATGCGCAGCGCGGTCTATGCGATGCTCGGGCATACATAGCGTAAGTGCCGCTGTATGGTACAAGAGCCCGCCGCACTTTTTGAGTATGGAGCCACTTACTGGATATTGATTCAATGGTGCGCACTGCGCACCCTACGTGCGCTGGATTTTGATTTCGCTGCCCGGGCGCGCACCACTGATCACTGCACCTTGCCGCCAACAATAATCTCCATACCCAGCTTACGCTTCACCTTCTCGCGGGTGGACTGCACTATCGCGTAAAACCCGGGAATAAAGAATGTGCCCACCAGCAGCGCCGCCAGCATGCCGCCGAACACGGTGATACCCAGGGAGCGCTGGCCAAAGGCGCCGGCACCGGTGGCGAACACCAGGGGCATGATGCCCAGGATGAAAGACACCGCCGTCATACATACCGCGCGAAAGCGCAGGCGCCCGGCCTCTCTGGCGGCCACCAGTATCTCTTCGCCGTCCTGCTCGCGCCGGGTTCGCGCAAACTCCACAATCAGGATAGCGTTCTTCGCCGCCATGCCAATCAACAACACCACCCCGATCTGCGCGTACAGGTTCAGAGCCGTGCCGGTGAGCAGCAAAGCCGCAATGGCTCCGCCAATGGCCATGGGCACCACCAGGATAATCGCCACGGGGATGGACCAGCTCTCATACTGCGCCACCAGAAACAAATAGACGAAGATCAGGGCCAGAGTGTAAGCGAAAATCGCCGTATTCCCCGCCTCCTGCTCCTGGAAGGCCATGCCGGTCCACTCTATGCGATAGCCAGCGGGCAGTGTATCGGCGGCCAGGCGCTCAAAAGCGGCCATCGCCTCCCCCGAACTGTAACCGGGTGCGGCGTTGGCCCGCACTGAAGCCGCGCGATACAGGTTGAAGCGCTGGGCCACGTCAGGGCCGAGTATGGGGTGTGTCGTCACCAGCGTACTCAGCGGCACCATAACCCCGCTGGAGGATTGCATGTAGAAGTGATCCAGGTCTGCCAGGTCTGCCCTAAAGGGAGCCTCGGCCTGCATTATCACCTTATAGGTCTGTCCGAATTTATTGAAATCGTTGATGTACAGGGAACCCATATGGGCCTGCAGGGACATAAATATTTCACTGAGGGGCACGCCCAGGCTTTTCGCCTTGATACGGTCCACATCGATAAAATACTGGGGCACGTTAGCCCGGTAGGTGCTGAACACCCCCTGCAGGCCCGGCGTCTGGTTGCCATCGACAATAACATTGTTGAGCACGGCGGCCAGTTCCGCCGGCGGCCTGGCCAGCGTATCCTGCAACATCACTTCCAGGCCACCCACGGCGCCCATCCCCGGTACCGCCGGCGGAGCGATGGCGTACACCTGGGCCTCCGGTACTCTGGCAAAGGCCTGGCCATTGATGCGCCGGGCCACATTAAAAACCAGGTTGTCACGATCCGGCCTGTCATCCCAGTGTTTCAACACTACAAACAGCGTACCCCCATTACTGGCCATAGCGCCGGTAAGTATCGAGTAACCGGTAATCGAGGTGACGACTTCCACCGCCGGGTCGCTATTCAGTATCGCGGTGATCTTATCTACCGCGGCCTTGGTGCGGGACAGGGAGGCGGCATCAGGCAACTGCACGTTGACAAACAGCAGCCCCTTATCCTCGTCGGGAACAAAACCGGTGGGCGTGTTCATAACGCCGAGTGCCAGCGCCGCCATCCAGGCCAGGAAGATAAGCCCGACAACAGCCAGTTTGCGCAGTATCCACTGCACGCCCCGGTCGTAACCGCCCGTTATTTTACCAAAGCCGGCGAGGAATTTTCGATACCACAGGGCCTCCTCTCTCTCGCCAGGTTTTAATAACAGGCTGCATAAAGCGGGGCTCAGGGTTAGCGCGTTGAGAGAAGAGAACAGCACCGCCACGCAAATAGTCACGGCGAACTGGCGGTACATCACGCCAGTAATACCCGGCAGCATGGCCACGGGAATAAACACCGCCAACAGCACCAGCGTGGTGGCGATAATGGCGCCGCCCACCTCACGCATGGTAATCAGGGCGGCATCCCTGGCTGACATGGTCGGGTCTTCGCGCATATGGCGGTCACAGTTTTCAATCACCAGAATAGCGTCGTCCACCACAATACCGATGGCCAGGATCAGGCCGAACAGGGTCACCGTGTTAATAGACATACCAAGGGCTCAGCAACACCGCAAAAGTGGCAATCAGCGATACGGGAATGGCAACCGTAGGCACCAGGGTCGCCCGCCAGTTACCGAGAAACATATAGGTGATGGCAATCACCAGGGCCACGGCCTGCATGAGCGATATCACTACCTGGGAGACCGCTGTTGACACATAGCGGGTGGTGTCGTAACTGGCAACGTACTCCAGGCCTTCCGGGAAGGAGTGGGACAGCTCTTCCACCAACTGGTCTACCGCCGCACCGGCCGCCAGGGCATTGGCATCGGCCAACAGGTACAGGGCTACATTCACCGCCGGCTTGCCATCAATCTCCCCGACAAAGTTGTACTTCGACTGGCCCAGCTCTACCCGGGCGACATCCCGCAGATAAACGGCCGAGCCATCGTCCCGAGCGCGCAATACGATATTTTCGAATTCTGTCACATCCTGCAGGCGACCCTTGGTGCGCAGTGTGTATTCAGTCTGCAACGGCCCGTCGAAAGGCGGCGCCCCGATCTTGCCCGCCGCCACCTGGACATTCTGCTCGCGCAGGGCCGTATGCACATCCATCACCGACAGGCTCAGGTTGGCCATCTTGTTTGGATCCAGCCACAGGCGCATGGCGTAGTCGGCTTCCCCCAGAATATCCGCGGAGGAAATTCCGTCCAGCCGTGCCAGGGCGCTCTGTATGTTGATCTTCACGTAGTTGGAAATGAATTTGTAATCCAGTGATTCATCCGGCGAGGTGAAACTCACCAGTTTGAGGATATCCGGTGAGCGCTCGTAGATATTGAGCCCCATGGCGGTCACTTCCGCCGGCAGGAAGGGCTCCGCCAGCTTGACCCGGTTCTGCACCCGCACCAAAGCCATGTCGGGGTCAGCGCCCACGGCAAAGGTCACGGTAAGGCTGTAACTGCCATCATTGGCGCTTTTGGACGACATATAGATCATGTCTTCCACGCCATTGACCGCATCTTCGATGGGGATGCCGACTGTCATCTCCACTACCTCGGCGGAGGCACCCGGATAAACCCCGCTGACGCGGATGCTGGGGGGAGATAGGGTAGGATATTCAGTGATCGGCAGCATGTAGATGGACAGGCCGCCCGCCAGGGTCATGACGATGGCGATAACCAGCGCGAATTTTGGTCGCTCAATAAAAAAGGCGCTGAACATATCCTAAGCTTCCGGCTTGGCCAGTGACCTGGTCTGCACCGGCATACCCGGACGCACCTGCTGCAAACCGCGCACGATAACCCTGTCCCCCTCCCCCACGCCCCGCTTGACCAGCACCAAGTCACCCTGGCGGTGGCCCAGTTCCACATTGCGCCTGACCACCGTACTGCCGGCATCCACTGTGAGCACGAAACTGCCCTGCTGGTCGGCCTGCACCGCGGCCTGGAGTACAAACAACCCCTCCAGCAGATTGGTATCCTGCAAGATAACCCGCACATACTGCCCGGGAACCAACAGTGAATGGGGATTGGGAATCAGCGCCCTCGCTTCAAGTGTGCCGGTGCTCTGGTCGATGCGGTTGGCGAAGTAATCAATCCTGCCGATCTCCGGGTAGAGCAAGCCATTGGTCAGCTCCAGGCTCACCTCTATCCTGCGCAGGGACTCGGCATTCAATTGCGTGCCAAGGCCTCTGCCTATTGCAGATACATAGGTGGCCTCGCTGATCTGGAACAGCGCTTCGATGGGATCGAGGCTCACCAGAGTTGTCAGGTTACCCGTTGTCGGCCCCACCAGGTCGCCCACACTGGCTGAACTGCGGCCGATCCTGCCGGCAATGGGCGCGATAATGGTGGTAAAGCCAAGATTGACCTCGGCGCTGGTCACCTGTGCATCGGCCGCTGCTATACGAGCGTCGGCATCCAGCTTAATGGCGGTGAGGATATCCATTTCCGCCTCGGAAATGGCGCCCTTGGGCAGCAAATCAACACCGCGCTTGTAGTTGCGAACCGTATTGGCCTGGTTGGCGACAGCCGCCGCCAAATCTGCCTTGGCCCTGGCCAGGGCAGCCTTATATTCAGAGGGGTCCAGTGTATAGAGTACGGTGCCGGCCTGAATAAAGTCGCCCTCCCGAAAATCCCGGGTCAGCAGGTATCCGGTCACCCGAGCTTCTATAGACACATCGTCCTGAGCCTGCAGGCGCCCCACATACTGTGACTTGGGTCGATAGGGTTCCAGCACCACTTCATCGACCACCACTTCTACCACCCTGGGTGGCGGTGCTTCTTCAGCACACCCGATCAACAGCAGCAACGCCACTGCACAGTGAATAGGATTCTGGTCACTTGGAAACTCCCTGTTTCGCCCCTTGCACCTTAGCATGGACCCGGTACTCGATTGGCGCTTACTTAAGCGGTGCAGGGCCGATTTGATTCGGCCAGGAATCGGGCCAACTCTGGCACTGGTTGAGTTCATTCAACCATAAGCCGATGGTTGAATTCATTCGACCACAGGGTGGGCGGAGGCCGTCGTATTTCGACTACATACCCGGAATTTGACAGTGTAAGGAGCCCCGGTAAAGCGGTGCAAGTGCCTTACTGGCTGCCAGCTACCATGTAGTCAACCGCCGCCGTGACCTCTTCATCGGAACAGTTCATGCAACCGCCCCTGGCCATCATGCCGGTGCCCGCAACACCATTGATGCCGCTGCTGTACAGGGCGTCATTACCCTTGGCGATGCGATCAGCCCAGGCCGCGGCGTCACCCAGCTTGGGCGCGCCTGCGGCACCGGTGCTGTGGCAGGCCATACAGGCCGAATTGTAAACGTCTTCACCGGAACGCGGTCCGCTGCTGGCGGCGGCGGTCGGGGCGGCGCCGCCGCAACTATTGTCACCTTCCATGCAGATTTCGCCCACGGGCTGGATACGCTCCTCGATCGCGGCGCGCTGCTTGTCGCTCAAATCCACAGCGAAAGCGCTGAATGCCAGCAAAGTGGCAATAAAACTGAATGCTATACGAGTCATCACGGCTTGTTCCTCTATTGATCAGGCGCGCATTATAGCCACTTATCGCATGCGGGAAAACTCACGAGAGACAAGAATTCTACCGTTGCGGACAAACACCCCTCTGGCGCGAGGTCACAATTGCGTCTAGTATTGCCGCCCTGGTTGGAGTATTAGACGACTGTTCAAAGCAATAAGGGAAGCAATAGCCATGAAACTGTACACATTTGACCCCGCCCCAAACCCCAAACGGCTAGCACTGTTTATGCAATACAAGGGCATCGAGATCGAAACCCAACAGATCGATATGATGGCAGCAGAGCAACTCGGTGATGACTTCCGCAAGATTAACCCCGAGTGCACGGTACCCGCCCTGGTGCTGGATGACGGCACTGTTTTGACCGAAGTGGTGGGTATTTGCGCCTATCTGGAGGAGCTGTACCCGGACAAGCCACTGATGGGCAGCACGGCGCTGGAAAAGGCGCTGGTTATCAGTTGGGACCACAAACTGTTTTTAAGCGTGATGATGGCCATTGCCGGCATGCTGCGCAACACCACCGAAGGTTTCCGTGAGCGCGCCCTGCCCGGACCTCTGGATATCCCGCAGATACCAGAACTGGCCGACCGCGGACTACTGCAACTGCAACACGCCCTGCCCAACCTGGATGCCCACCTGGCCACCAGCACCTGGCTGGCTGGCGATAATTTCACCTTCGCGGACATCGATTTGCTGGTTGGGGTGGATTTTATGGCCTGGGTAAAACAATCGGTTCCGGAAGAATGCACCCACCTCAAGGCCTGGTACGAGCGCGCGGCGGCTGAGCTTACCTAGCAATTGTGGTGCGCACTGCGCACCAGTAACTGCTCACTCGCCCGGGGTTCTCAGGTTTGAAAGGGTGAACAGGTTAGCGGGGAGTTCCACGTCGAACTCCACCAAAGCGGTACGCAGTTCCGTCCATTCATCCGGGGCGCCCTCCTTGTCCATGCGCATAACGGTGGCGACATTACGGCCCGACATCACCTTTATTTCCAGCGCCCGCAGCGTCTTAACCAGCACATCATCCTGATCCCGGAACTGCTGTTCCAGCACGACCCAGTCGTCGCGGATATGCAGCACCTCCGAGCCCCACTCCACCGCCGCGTCCTCTTGCGGGACAGACTGGATCACATAGACCTGGTGGCCATGGCGCTCGCGCAACTCCACTATGGTGTGGTCGTACTGTTGGGTAATGGTCGTACCCCTGCTGACATCCCTGTTGGAAAAATCGCTGCCCATCCAGTTGTCGCTCATCATGGCGGGCGTGACCTCGATCACCCGACTGGCCTTGGGGTTGTATGTCCACATACTGCCATCCACCGACAGGGTGTCATTGCCCGCGTCCCTGGACGGCTCAATGACCCGCACCAGGGTTTGCTTGTCACCCTCGGTCCAGACTCGCATGCTTATCTCGCGCTGCCAGTCGGAGCGGTGGATGATCATGGTCGTTTCTGAATAAGAGGTCTGGCCACGGTAGTGATCCATGGCCTTGCGGATTATGTCCACCGCCGTCAGATCCTCCGCCAGCGCGCCCTGCATCCAGAACAGGGCGACCATTGTTATTATCCATTTGCGCATAGCACTCACTCCCTCAGCGTAGTCATGGCAGTGTAAACAAAAAACGGCGGGGATTGTACGCCTGAAATAGGCTGCAAATGATGCAGCATCCACGCGACGGTTGCGCTATAAAGGGCCAATGACTAAGGGATGCAGGCTGTGAGTGATCGGCTGAAAAAAGCGACAAGTACAAGAACAGGCCTGTGGCAGCTACTGGCGCACTGTATCGCACTGTGCCTGCTCGTTGGCTGTGAAGGGTGGGAAGCGCAGTACCAGCGCTACCTGTCCCGTCTCGGACACATCCTGTCGGAGGACACTCCCGTCACCCAACAGCCAGCACTGCCGGCACCACCCGATACCGACCAGCTGCACCTCAACATTCCCCCCGGCAGGCTTGATACACTCGACTTTCTTGCCCTGAGCGGCTGCGCGGTGCAGGCCAGCATTGGCAAGCGCAACAGCAGCCTGGGGCGCATGGCCAGTGATTCCCAGCGCCTGCTACTGGCGCTGGAATACCTGCAACTGGCGCCCCGGTGCATCACTTACCAGCGGGAGCGGGACGCCACGCCCCTGGCCGACACACTGCAACATGCCTGGCAACTGGGGCGGCAGCAACTGCCGGCACTGATTTTCAACGCCACCCTGGGTGGCGCCGAGTACCGGGCGTTGTGGCATAACTCGGCATCAGTCTCCAGAGAGAATTATCCTGCCGCGAGCAGCAGCCAGGTATGCTCTGCACTACAGGCTATAAATGGCCGTGCACGGCGCTGGCTGTCCGGGGACTTTCGGGCGGATAACCGCACTTTCGAGATTCTGCTCAGCGAAGTCGCCGCCAGCGACGGCGCCCTGCTGCATACCCTGGCCGATCTGGACCGGCGCTACCGTGAACTGCTGCCGCCCATCGCGGTACTGGAGGAACTGCTGTCTTCAGCTCTGCCGCCAGACTACCGCAACTGGCAGGGTGCGAGGAACGCGCGACTGGCGAAACTGGCTACCGAGCCGGCATGTACAATTGCCCAAAGCCATTCGGCAACCCTGTGTAGATGATCAATTGGCACCGACTGGTCACAAAAAAATGCTAAACTCGCGCCACACCAGAAAAAATAATATTTCGCGACGGGTCAGGGTAGAACACCACACTCCAGAGGACTCATAACGATGACACAAGGCCTATGGCGTCTACTGCTGGCGGTGCTGATCACTTTTAGCGCCGGCTGTGCGACCGTGGATTTCGATGCCGAGAAGCCGACCTCCCACGCCCTGGCCGATACCGGGGACACCTCTCTGGGCAAGCTGTTTGCCAAGCATGCCCATCACCCCCAGAATGAGTCCGGTTTCTATCTGATCACCGACAGTATTGACGCCCTCGCTATCCGATTGCTGCTGGAGGAGCGCGCTGAGCGAAGTATTGACGCGCAGTACTACATGGTCGCCAATGACATCGTCGGTAAAGTCTTTTTTTCCTCGATGCTGCGCGCGGCGGACAGGGGTGTGCGGGTACGCCTGTTGATCGATGACATCAATACCGGGGGCATGGAACATAAACTGGCCGCCCTGGCCGACCACCCCAATATCGAACTGCGCCTGTTCAACCCCTTCGCCAACCGCACATTCCGCGTTTTCAACGTCTGGGACTTCCAGCGTATCAACCGGCGCATGCACAATAAATCCTTTACCGTGGATAACCAGGTCACCATTATTGGCGGCCGCAATATCGCCGCGGAGTATTTCGCCGCGAACACCGACTACAACTTCGGCGATCTGGATACCCTGGCGGTGGGGCCGGTAGTAACAGAAACATCACACATGTTCGATACCTACTGGAATCACCGCAACGCCATACCCTATAAGCAGCTATCCGGACAACAAGCGGATGGCGGCAAACGCCTGGACGCCGTGCGGGAGACCCTGCAGGACAACCGGGAGGCACTGCGCGACACACCCTATGCGGCTGCCGTGCGCGACTCCCTGGAAGAATTCATCGACGATGGTGACAAGCAATTTACCTGGGCGCCGTATCAGCTGGTGTATGACTCACCGGACAAGTCTATCAGCAGCGAAGCGGCCCGGGATGCCCACAGCATCGTAACGCCACTGTCGCAAACAGCAAAGTCGGCAAAAGAATCACTACTGATAATATCCCCCTACTTCGTACCCAGCCGCCGCGCCATCGAAAGCATGGCGGATCTACAGGACAACGGCGTGCAAATCGATGTCATCACCAACTCCCTGGCCTCCAGCGATCACCTGCTGGTTCACGGTGGCTATGCCGCATCCCGCAAGCCCCTGCTACGACACGGTGTCAGGTTCTGCGAAGTGCGCGGCAATGTGCATATCGCGGGCACGGAAGATTCGGCCGCAAAGGGCTCCAAGAGCAGCCTGCATACCAAAGCTTTCGTAGTGGACAGACATTACTTCTTTATGGGGTCGTTCAACTGGGATCCACGCTCGATTGATATCAACACGGAGTTGGGTATCATCATTGACTCCCCCGAAATGGCCTCCAGAGTCGCCGATTTGATCTACGCCGCCGCCCCTGCGCTTTGTTACCAGCCGTTTCTCAACGACAAAGGCCGATTGCGCTGGCGGGAGTTTAAAAATGGACAAGAGCGGATCCTGGATCACGAACCGGACACCAGCTTCTTCACCCGACTCAAAGCCAACCTGGGCCGCGCATTGCCGATCAGGGGCCAGCTGTAGCAAATGTGCAGGTATCGGCGCGTGCCAATGACCGGATAAATTGGTTACACTGCGCTACCACAGCCATTGGCCTATACGATCGGAGAAACTGATGATCCATTCCACCAGGATTGCACTGCGCAAGCTTGCACTACCCGTGTTAATCCTTTCCCTGGCGGCTTGTACCAGTAGCCCACCCAAGCCAACAGTGGACCACAAACCGGGTTACAATTTTATGCAGGTGAAGAAGATCGCCTTTTACAAGGATTCCGGCGAGGTTTCCGGGGATAACCCGCTACAGCTCAGCGATATGCAACGCAATCGTATCGACCAGGCGCTGGCATTGGCCCTGAGCAATAAAGGCTTTCAGATGGTGGACGATGCCAGCCAGGCCAACCTGCTGCTGAGCTGGCACCTCGTCACACAGCACAAAACCGACGTGCGCACCTACCAAAGCCCCTCCTATGGCATGGGCTACAGTGGCGGCTACGGCCGTTATGGTCGCTATAACCGTTACAGCGCGTACAACTGCTGGAGCTGTGCGCCTACCCGCACAGAGGTATCCGTGCAGAACTACACCCAGGGCACCTTCGTTGTGGATATGATAGACCCCGCGCTGCATCAATCCGTATGGCGCGGCGTCACCCAGTCACGCCTCAGGGGCAAACACAGCGAAGACCAGGGTAAATACAACGAGGCGGCGGCGGCCATTTTTGCCTCCTTCCCACCCTGACAGGTTCCTGCTTACAATACCGCATCCACCACATTTTCAATCAATGCCGCACCGACCCAGGAGGCGCCAGAATAAAGCGCTGCCTTTTGCAAAGACTGTAAGACCAGTGCACTGTCGCGTCAAACACCCCTGCCGCCCTGTGTGCTAAACTATTCATGTGACATATATTTTGTGTCATCTGGACAACCCACATTAGGGAGATCAATGATGGGAGACAACAGTATGGCTTTTATGGCCAATGATTCGGCTGAGAAGAAGCGGATAGCCTTCCTGGAGAGCCTGGCGATTGATGACCTGCAAACGCAAGCCCACGAAGAGGCTAACCTGTACGCCACCTATTTTGGATTTAGGGCACACAAAGGGCGCTCGTTCAATATTGTTGATATGGTGAGAACAGGCATCTCTATGGCCGCTGGAAAGAGGTTAGCCCACCACTTGGGTGTAGAACCTAAAGTGTTGTTCATCCATTACGTCGGGATGTCACGTTCGACGGTGATACGACGGGAAAAGCAACCCAGGCCCCGCTTCAATCCGGACGAGTCTGACAAACTGGTGCGCTACGCATACCTTTTAATCCAGGCGACGCGACTTATGGAGGGTGACGAGGAAGCAGCCCAAGAGTGGCTGGACTCGCCGTCTCCCGCGCTGGGCAGCCAGACACCGCTCGAATGCGCCACCACCGAGGTCGGCGCACGCCGAGTGGAAGATCTGATCACCGGCCTTGAGTACGGCATGTTCAGCTGATGCGGGTCTATCGCATCGCCAAGGGCATCCACAGTACCACCGGGCCGGAGATGATGTCCGGGAAAGGCGGCTTACACGGCAATGCCCGCTGGCACACAAAAGGCCGTGCCATCGTTTACACCGCCACGTCGCAGGCCTTGGCGACACTTGAGATCGCGGTCAACCTGAAAAAACCCAGTGTACTCCCGGCCTATCGTATCCTCGAAGTGAGAGTGCCCGATGATCTGGTTGTGGCAATTGAAGCAAGCATGCTCCCTGCAGGTTGGGACCGCAAAGACGGCGAACCACTCTTAGCTCGCTCTATCGGGGATCGCTGGCTGGCAAGCCAGGTCAGCGCAGGGCTTCGAGTACCCAGCGCCGTCATTCCGCAAGAGTACAACGTCCTGCTCAATCCAGCACACCCGGAGTTTAATCAGGTCACCTACGGAGACCCGCTCGACTTTCCCTTTGACTCGCGGATCAAGGCGTAGACAGCAGCCACCCTGCTACACGGCCTGGCTCGCGACCTCATGCACCCAATAGGAACCCAAATGGGTTCAAATCCACTAAAATAACTATAAACAACCTATTCC
>PVMK01114848.1_pt1 | contig 14343 bp, 16 predicted proteins | sample 1853481 | NCBI WGS metagenome assembly PVMK01 (sample SAMN08533507, study PRJNA380276) | Marine sediment metagenome, whole genome shotgun sequencing project. | reverse complement strand
ATTTCCTACTTAGTACCTGAACGAAAACTGTCTTTTTCGCCCATATCTGTGTCAGGCTCAAATTTTAATCCTCGAAATACTAAATGTATTCCTGCGGTTGAAATTTTCGCCTTCCTTGATCTGAACAAAAAATCCTAGTTTCGTTTGGGTACTACTTAGATTAAGCCAAGTACAGTGCAGCAGGATGCCCTAACTCAGATGTTGTTTGGTGATTTTCAAATCGTTCAGGAATTGATTTACTATATTTTCGTTGTCTTTGGCGAAAACTCTTTTACCAATATTTTTTCAACGGTTGAAAATGCGCGGTCTATCATTTCATCCGCCACAACCTTCCTGGCTTCCTGAATCCTGTGATGTGCATAATTCTTCGCGTGTTGAATCATATTTTCAGCCGCTATTTTACCCTCTTCGATATGCTTTTCTTTTTCGTGTCTCCCCAACTCAAGGATATCTGCTCTAATTTTATCAATATGCGCTTGGATATCTCTTAATTTATCTAATTCTGCATCTCTAAGGGACGTTGCATGGCTGAGTTTCTTGTCAACTTTATTCAGACCCGACTCAACATCTTTCCGGACACCGCGTAGATAATCCATAAGCGGCTTTCTGCCGTACTTAATGAAAAAGAAAACAAGGATTCCAAAATTGATAAATAAAAGGATATTATCCCACAGCCTTCTGCCGAAGCTCAATTCATCGACAGCGAGAACTTCAGCATCAGGGGCAAAAAACCAGAACACTCCAGCCAATAGTATTATCTTTGCAAGAACAGATTTGTTAATTCTCAGATTCAACCTCAAGCCTCCTCCCGAGCAGTTTCTCAATTATCCCTTCGGCCAGGACAATTACCTGATCATGCATCAACGGGCGCGTCATCTCTATTTCTTTTTCCGTTTCTTTGTCCGTTTCCGCCCTCATTACTGCTGTTTCTTCCTTAGAACGTTCCAGCAATTCCTTTGTTTCTGCAATACCCGTTTCCCTTAGTTCGGTTCGCTCTTGAGTAGCGTCGTTTCTTGCCTCATGCACTTGCGACACGCAGCGCTCCTTCAGCACTTCGGTCTTATCCAAGGCTTCATCCACGTCCTTTTTTGTTTTCTCAATATGCCCATCTCTCTCATCCATAAGTTTCAAAATGGGCTGGAATATGAGGCGATTCAGAATGTAGACCAGGATAAGAAAGTGGATCACCTGAATGACTAAAGTTGCATTGATGCTTATCATTATTTAATACCGCCTAAACAACAAAAAGGAGAAGCAATGCCACCACGAGCGAATAAATACCCGTTGATTCAGAAACAGCCTGACCCACAAGCATCGTCCGGGTTAAGAGACCCGCTTCTTCCGGCTTTCGCCCAATTGCTTCACAAGCCTTTCCTCCGACAAACCCCTCACCAACTCCTGGTCCAATAGCTCCAAGACCCATTGCCAAACCAGCACCTAAAAACGCCGCCGCTTTTATAAGATCCACACCTTCAATCGCCATTTTTTCCTCCTAAATGTTTTTATTATAACTGGCGGAAAACCGCACAATTACACCTTTACACAACAAAAATAAGAACCAAACTTATTACCATGGCATAAATAGCCGTTGACTGAGAAACCGCTTGACCGACAAGCATGGTTCGAGTTAGGTCCCCAGCCGCATCCACATTCCTCGCGACCCACTTCACGGCATTTTGAGCAGTAAGCCCGTTCCCGATCCCGGGGCCGATTCCGCCGAATCCCATGCATATACCAGCTCCGAGAAGTGCCATCGGCACGCTCAACCCGGAATATTCGGGAAAGGCCTTAAACATTAGTACAAAACTTATAAGTAACCCAAAAATGGCCGGGGTTTGAGAAACTGCCTGGCCGATGAGCATTGTCGTTGTCACCTGCCCGAATGTATCCGGATTTCTCGCAATACCCCCGCAGCTTGCTCCGGCAGCGAAACCTCCACCAAGCCCCGATCCTATGGCAGCCAGGCCTGTGCTTAAACCGGCCCCCAAAAAGGCTGCCCAGGTAGGCGAAACAGGTAAAGACCCAAAGTCCATAAACATAAGCATCAGCGCAACTACCATAGAAAAGATAGCCGGTGTCTGGCATACAGCTGAGCCGATCAGCATATTGGTCGTCAAACGGCTAGTAACCGAAGGCTGCCTCGCTATTCCAAGACATGCCTCACCACCCGGATAACCGGATCCTACACCCGACCCTATGGCCCCAAAGCCCATGCATAATCCGGCGCCAAGAAGCGCTGAAGCTGTCAAGATACTTTCGGTGGGTGATTCCAGGAAAATCAATAAAATGGCTATAACCAAAGCAAAAATAGCGGCAGATTCTGCCACTGCCTGGCCTACAAGCATGTTTTTCAATATTTCTCCTGATTTCTCAGGCCTGCTCGACAGAGCCTCGTTGGCCAAACCCGCTGTATATCCTTCCCCCAAAGCGGCACCAATAGCACCCAAGCCGATACACAAACCAGCTCCCACGAAGGATGCCAGTTCTATCATTGAAGCAATTTCAAAAGCCATCATTTAACCTGAACAGATATGTATACAAGGGTTAGCATAGTAAAAACAAACGCCTGAATTGTTCCAATAAACAGGCTGAAAAAGCAGATCAGCAAAGGTGGAAGAATCAGGCTGTAAATCAGATGGGAGACAACGAGAATAATTATCGCTCCACCCAATATATTACCGTACAAACGAAATGAAATCGATACAACCTTTGCTATTTCACCAATAATGTTCAAAGGGGCCATAAAAAAAATCGGTTCAGCATACTCCTTGAGATATTTTTTAAATCCTTTCGCCTTTATTCCGGAGTAATGCGCAATGAAAAAGCCCAGAACACCCAACCCAAGCGGTGTATTCAGGTCTTTTGTCGGTTCGGAGAGCTTCGGGAAAATGCCTAACCAGTTGCTCACAAGAAGGAACATGAAGAGGGTGCAGATTAAGGGAAAGTATTTTTTGGCCATCTTTTCGTCAAGGGCGTCCTTTGTCAGGTCATAAAAGGTGCTCACAAACAATTCTCCCACTACCTGAAATGGGTTAGGCACAAAAGCAATCTTCCGTGTCGCCAGGAAACCAAAGCCGATTAAAACCGCCATCGCAATCCAAGTCATTAAGATCGTAAGTGTGTTAAAAACCAGATCAACACCGAGAAGATTCAGCGTGAGCTGGGGTATGTTTGTAAGATCTTCCATTTCCTTTTCACCTTTTTTCTATAATGAGCTTGATTGCCAGGTGATCAACCAGCATTACAATCTGTACAGCAAAAATTCCGATCACCACCGCAACAAAATTAAAAGAAGCATATTTCATTCCTATTATTAGGGGTATTGCCAAAAAGAGATATCTCAGAAAAATTGACATAAACCCCATCGTGTTAGCTTTTGCTCGGGACCGTCCTAATATCATGGGAATAGATTTCCCCATAAGAAAAAAATTAATGATGCTAAAGCATGTGCCCAACACAACCCCTTTAGCAATAGACTTTTCATGGAAAAAGAGAAAAATAAAGGCCAGAGCAAGGGCACATGTCATGGCCCAGAAACAGATTCTTCTCTGAAATCGATCAACTTCCCCTCTCTGATTTGTTGTCTCCATCTTTCTCTGTGATCTCCATTATCTGTCGGTAAACAGTATAACCTCCGCCTATAATCCCAAGTAAAATAAACAGCGTGATAAAGAGGCCTTTCGTGTTAAGCCATTTATCAAGGTAATAACCGATGGCAAAGCAGAACAGAATCGACCCTGCCATTGTCAGACCAAGCTGTGATACAATGGCAATATCTTCAGTCAATTTGATGTGCTTGCTAAAATTAAAGATTTTAGGCACGTGGATTGTGTTCGGACAGCAGGTTTAAAAGTAGGGCAAACTGGCGACGAGCATCTTTATCGGTTATTCAAAGACAGAGCCCATTGTTGTTCCGTACCCCAAGACAGCTTTCCAACGCCATCTGCTTAATCTACAAAATTAATCTAAATAAATCTGATGTCAACCCATTTTATCTCTGTGTGGTGCCAACCTATAGATAAATACATTTTTCATGTCAAGTGGAAAAACCACACCGGTCAAATTTTATGCTCTGTGTGGTTAGGCCTTTCAGCTCAAGGCGCATGGTTCGTCCCGTTTCAGGTGCTAATTACCATTTACCCTTTCGGCTTTTCCCACGAATCGAAGACCCGGGTTTCCTTTGGTGCGAGGTTCTACGTCTTTTTTTTGCATGAACGGCCTCAGGCATGGTGAGCCATTCTTCCTCCGGTTCCATGCAAATCAACTTACGGCCCATAAATTCCTCGATGGCCGGGATGAAAAAGGCATCTCTCTCGTCGGCAAAACTGATCGAGGTGCCAGTGGCTCCGGCCCGACCCGTGCGCCCGATCCTGTGTACGTAATCCTCCGGATCATGCGGCAGCTTAAAATTGATGACATGATCCATCCCCTCGATGTGAATTCCGCGTCCGGCTACATCCGTTGCCACCAGTACCCGTATCTTTCCGGATTTAAATTCGTTGAGACGGCGGAGCCGCTTTTGCTGGGGGACCTCCCCGGAGAGCATGGAACAATTAATGCCGTAGCGGGTCAGCATCTCCGAGAGTCTTCTCACCTCGTCGCGTCTGTTGCAGAAAACCAGGGCACGGCTCAAGTTCTGCCGGATTATGATGTTCAGGAGCAAGGCAAATTTCTTATCCGAGGTCACGATGTAGACAATCTGCTCAACTGTATTGACCGCGACCTGTTCTGGTTCGATTTCAACGGTTACAGGGTTGCTGGTCCACTCTGAGGCGAGGCGGGTGATCTGTCCGGTCAGCGTAGCGCTGAAAAGCAGGGTCTGACGTTTCTCTTTTGAAGGTGTGCTGTGGATGATCTTTCGGACATCCGGAATAAAACCCATGTCGAGCATACGATCGGCTTCGTCTATGACCAGCACCTCGATCTTTTTTAACGTGATGTCGTGTCGCCGCTGAAAGTCGAGCAACCTTCCAGGGGTTGCTACGACGATATCGACCGGGTCGGCGGTAAGCTGTTTCCTCTGTTTGACGTAATCCATACCTCCAAATACGGAAATGATTCTTATTGGGCAGTATTTGGAGAGCTGCCGGGCTTCCTCGGAGAGCTGAAGCACTAATTCCCGGGTGGGGGCGAGGATCAGAACCCGGGGTGTGCCAGGTTTTCGTTTTCCCTGGATGGGGTTATTCAGTATCCTGGTAATGATGGCGATCAGAAAGGCGGCCGTTTTCCCTGTACCGGTTTGGGCCCGGCCGCTTGCATCCTTCCCCGATAGTGTGCTGGGAAGGATTTCAGACTGGATTGGTGTGCAATACTCAAAGCCAAGATCGCTGATGGCATGAAGGAGCGGATCCGGAAGCCCAAAATCGTGAAACCGGGTCTTGCCTTCGGCTGCCGGGACCTTGAACTGTGAAACGTTCCATCTCTCCTCTATGGCGGCTCCGGTTCCGGGTGAATCCCCGGCCCTTATTATTTCCCTTCTTTTTTTTCGTGAGGCCCGTCTGCGAAAGGAAGGTTTTTCCCTGTCTGGAGAAGATGCGGGATTGGTTTCTATAGAGGATTTACTTCCCTCTTGGATATTCTTTTTCAGTATATTTTCTCCTTTTCGCCTAACCTTGACATGAACTCCCTACTTGAATCATGGGCATATCTGAAGAAGTGCTCAACCCTGTCTTCAGTTGAATTGAGAGGGATCTCACAACCGGAGGAAAGGATGTAGCCGCTCCCTTCCGCAGCTGTCTCTATGCAGTCTGTAATCGCCTTCTCCATCTCTTCACGGGTTCCTGTTGCAAACAGGATGGTTGGCACATTCCCCATGATCGTTAACTTGCCGTTAGAGTGTTCAACCAATTTTCTCAGGGATGAGGGGGCATCCAGACTGACGAAATTGATCCCGGTGTCCATGACATGCTCCATAATGGGGTCAATATACCCGCATATATGGATGGTCATGGGGGCTTTTTTAGACCTGAAATATTCACAAAGTTTCTGGTGGCAGGGTTTTATGAAATCCCGGTAGATTTCAGGAGAAATCAGACTGCACGATGCAAAGGCCTCTCCGAGCGATGGCAGGAATCCCGCCTCTATTACGGCATCGCCCACGGTTCGAACCACCTCTGTGGTGAATTTCATCAAATCATGGACGAATTCGGGTTCCGTAATGCATTCGATCAGGAGCTGTTCCGCACCCCTGAGATGCATGGCCAGGTTCCAGGGTCCTGAATGTCCCAGTCCAACAACGGCTGTTTTCCCTACCCCGGCAGAGACTCTTTCACACAATTCAAAAAAATAGGGAAGCCTGCCGTCCTTTTTTGGGTCAGGGATCTTTAGATCAGCAAGTTGTGACTGATCCTTCAGCAAGATAGCCTTTGGGTGAGATATGTTGTCTTCAGGGAATTCCAGCTCACATCCAACAGCCTCAACTTCAAGAAAAATATCGTTGTATATAATTAGGCTATCGGGCTGAAATCTATCGTAGAATGCGAGATGAGCTTCAGCGCTTTTCTTTGCGTCCTTCAGGATCTCTCTCACCGTGTAATTGGTCAGCTTTGAGCAATACGGTCCGATCAATACAGTAGTCGGGATCCGGTCCGAATATTGCCGTTTCAACGCAGAAACCATATATTGACGACCCGTCAGATTTTCCATAACCCTTTCCTTTACTATGAACTTCCAGTTTTCTTTATCTCTCAGCATTCAGTATATATTACTAAACTTTCGATGTCGACAAAAAGATACTGTCCAGCATTCCCGCTAAAGACGGGATTTCCGCTTCGATACAACCAGTACCCAGTACCCAATACCCAGTACCCAACCGGTGATTTTCCTTGAATCGATGAAATTAAAATGGTATTAATAGGTTAGGTTTTAGTTTTATCCCGCAGGCCTGATTCACCTCAATTATTGTAAAATGACCAAATCCCAATTAAATAACAGGTCCATAGAGCCTGAGGGGCTAATCGCCTGCCCTGAATGCGATCTGTTAATCCGAAAGACCGAGCCCGGTCCAGGTGTTAAATGTTTCTGCCCGAGATGCCGGTCCATGCTCTTCCATGTGAAGAGGAAGCCTGTTGAAACTGCCCTGATTCTGAGTCTGACCGGTCTGATTCTTTTTGTGCCTGCCATGGTACTGCCCATCATGACCTTGAACGCATTTGGACTTGAGCAGAGCGCCAACATCTTACAGTGGGTAGGTGCATTGTTCCGGACCGGTTTTTACATGGTTGGGATTGTCGTTCTCCTGACTGTTGTAGTTGTTCCACTACTCAAGTTTCTATTGCTCTTCTATGTATCGATAGCTATTCGAATGAAGACTGATTGGAGTAACCTGGGGCCCATTTTCAGGTTTTATAAACGAATAGATGAATGGGGAATGTTAGAAATCTGTATGCTCGGCATTCTTATATCAATCATAAAATTGAAAGATCTTGCCCAGATCTCTTACGGGATAGGGCTCTTCTGCTTTGTCTTGGTCCTGACGATCAACCTGATTGCATCTGTTACTTTCGACGAACATAAATACTGGTCTTCCATAAAGGACGTTAAATAGTTTAATCGTTGAGCCCCGCCTGAGGTAGGATGGAGTTGGGAGAGGGAATGGACAAAGAACGTCTGACGGCACGGGAGGCAGGTCTGGTTAACTGCCTGGATTGTCACCGGCTGACGACAAAGGAACACGATGTCCTGCAGATGCACTGCTCGCACTGCGGGGCAATGCTTCACCTTAGAAAGACAAACGGAATGGCAAGGACCTGGGCCCTACTGATCACCAGTCTGATCCTCTTGTTTCCCGCCAACCTCCTTCCCATTATGACAGTGACCTATCTTGGCGAAAGGGAGCCTAACACCATTATACAGGGAATCGAGCATTTTTTACAATCGGGTGATTACCTAATTGCAATTATTATCTTTTTTGCAAGTATCCTGGTGCCGATTTTCAAGATTGTGGGGATTATGCTCATTATGATCTCAATCCAGAAGAAATGGCAAACATGGTTAAAACACCGTACCTTGATGTTCAGGGTCATAAAGTTCATAGGTCGTTGGTCAATGCTCGATATTTTCGTAATTGCCGTCATGGTCGCCCTTGTGAACTTAGGCACGCTTACCTCTATCAGACCTGCACCTGCAGCCACATATTTTGCAGCCGTAGTTATATCAACCATGTTGGCATCAAACACATTTGACACGCGGTTGATATGGGAAAGCAGTTAGTGCCTGAACCACGCAAGACGTGGTTCAGGCACAATTTTGGTCCCGCAGGGCGGGATTGGATTTCGGAATGCGGATTTAGACGGAGAACCAATTATAACCATTTTGCTCACTTTTGAGAGCACTGTAGAATCAAATGGCCTAAGTTCGGGCCGATCCAAAAGCATTTAATATGGGAGGATTATCTGATGGAGTCAAATATCCCGGAACCCGAGATGAAATCCAGAAGCGGTATTTCCCCGATCTGGATCTTGCCGATCGTGGCATTATTTATTGCAGGCTGGATCGGCTACAAAACAATTGTTGATTCGGGGATCGAAGCAACCATAAGGTTTGAAAATGCCCAGGGGATTGAAAAGGGGAAAACCCGAGTCATTTATAGGGGGATGCCCATCGGATTAGTAAAAGATCTCTCAATCAATAAGGACTTCAAAAGCACCGAGGTGTCAGTAGAGTTTGTAAAACAGGCAGGTGAACATCTCAGGAAAAATACCAGGTTCTGGATGGTGGAGCCAAAGATCTCTATAAAGGGGATTACAGGTCTGGAGACTATTTTAAGGGGAAATTATATCACTATGTTACCGGGAGACGGAGCAATAGAACGCCATTTTGAGGCATTGGCTAAACCACCAGCCCTCCTATCCGCCGAGCCTGGGGGCCTTAATATCCAGCTCATTGCCGATGAACTGGGCTCACTCTCACAGGGGAGTGAGGTTTATTATAAAGGGATTAAGGCAGGAGAGATCTTAGACTTTTCCCTGAATGAAAAGGGAAAGGTCATCATAGAGGTTCATATAGACGTGAAATTCGCCAAGAGGGTAAAGAAATCCACCCGATTCTATAATGTCAGCGGTATAACTTTTGAGGCCGGTCTATCAGGTTTCAAGGTAAGCGCAGAGGCACTGAGCACATTGCTGATGGGGGGCATCGCGTTTTTTAAGCCTGAAGAAGACGGCAAAAGCATCCAGGCGATTGATAGCGACTCCTTCAGGCTCTTCAAAAATATAGACCTTGCTGAACAGGAAGGGAAACGGATTACTCTCCTTTTTGATGAAGCCAAGGGGATCTATGGGAAAACTCAGATCAGATACAAGGGAGTCGAGATAGGGAGGGTTTTCAGTGTTGAGTTCAATAAGAAGATGACAGGCATACAGGTAACAGCCTCTGTACAAAAACAATATCGGTCTTTGCTCAGGGAGGGGACGCAATTCTGGCTCGTGGAACCGAGCCTCGGTCTGGCAGGCGCCAAGAATTTAGAAACGATTGTTACCGGAACATATATTACCCTCCGACCCGGCAAGGGAAAGTCGAAACGCACCTTCAAAGCGCTTGGAGCGCCCCCCACATACCAGGAACCGAGGAAAGGTCTGAAAATAATTCTAATTGCTGAACGGCTCGGGTCCTTAAAGGCGAATGATCCGGTCTATTTCCGTCAGATCAAGGTGGGGGAGGTCACGGGATACAGACTTTCGAAAGATGCAACCTCCGCGATCATCAATGTAGATATCGAAAAACCTTATGCCCCCCTGGTCCGCACTACCTCAAAGTTCTGGAATGCATCCGGGATCAACATTGACTTCAGCCTGTTCAAAGGTGCAAAGGTGCGCACCGAATCAATGCAATCCATATTGGAAGGTGGCATTGCCTTTGCCACACCTGGCAAGAAGAGCACGGCTACAGAGGAGACTAAATTCGACAACGCCAAGGGGGTAGCCTTAGAAGAATCAGAATCAAAAAACACTAAGACCGAAGGTAAGTCATACATAGAAAAGCGGCCCTCTGGAAAACCTGTAAAAAACGGCGCAAAATTTGTCCTCCATACCGAAGTCAAAGATGAGTGGTTGAAATGGCGACCAAGCATCGTACTGGGAAAATGATGGCCTTTTTTTAGCCCGGACTCTCGGTCTACGGCCTTATCCGTTTATCAGCAAAGGCTGCGATGGCTTCGGCTTTACGCAGATATTTTCCAAGCTTCAGCGCCGTGTCCTTGCTCCACAACACAGCGGAGCCGAAAACCTTGGATTCGGCTATCTCAACGACAAAATTACTCCCCTGTTTTGATGAAAAAGTAACTTTGTAACGGCCTGAGCGTATTGTTTTGGAAGACTTCAGATCATCGCTTTTTTCCTGCTCTCTGTAATAAGCCTCTGTTTTTTTAAGTACTTCCCCAATCATCTTTGCCTGTGATGGCGGGATAGATAGGGTTGTCAGTGGACCTATAGTTTTTAGAATTACCGATAGACCCTCTGGGCTTTTTTGAATCTCCATCTTAGCGGTTCCCTCATTAACAACATACCATGTAAAAATGTAGTCCTTTATAACAAAATCTTCAGCGTGGGCTAATGGCAAAAAGGCCCCCAAACAAAGCATGCATGCAATCACGATCATTTTTTTAGTCATAGCAATCTCTCCCTTCTGTTTTTTTAGGATAGTTAAATCTAATGGTCTCGTAAAAAGTCTCCAAGTCCGTCACTCCCGCCCCGCATAAAGTGCGGGATAAACTGCGGCGGGATTCTCCCGCCGCGGCGGGATTGATTCCCCTGGATTCCCGCGTTCGCGGGAATGACGAAAACGGGTCAGTGATTTTTTGCGAGTTTGTCAAATTTGCCACTCTATCATATCATGGATTTCATCCCAATCCCCGACAGATAGAAAAGGATGCTCTTTGCGGTTCCAGGGCTGGTCAAAAACAATCGGTGTAACCGGGCTTCCCTGAATAAGATAGCATGTCTCCAGACGATCTTCCACAAAATATCTGATGCCATGCTTAAGAAGTATCGGGAGCTTATCTTCGTGGGCCCCTGTGGCCTCAAGGTGAATAGTGCTTCCATTTCCAAGCCCCAGCGTTTTGTCGATCCATTCGATGATCGCGTTTCTGTTGCTCCTTGCCGTAACAAAAAATATTGGTCCAAAATATGAAAGACGCGTTAACACCTCCACAGCGCCACTTATGGGATTTATCCCCAGCCCAACCGGGTCTTCCAGGATCATCTCAATAATCTCACTGCTTGCTCCCTCGTCAATATCAATGACCTTTCTGAAATCATAATCTGTGATGGCCTCGTAGTCAATTTCAATATTATACCTCTCACGAGCTGTTTTAACAAAGGCCCTGAAGGTATCGGCTATTACCCCATCGATATCAAAGGCCAGCTCGCGAGGTGAGATCTTGTGTGTTCCTGTTTTCATATCATAGTCCTTAAGGGCCCAAACGCCAGACCTGCCCATTCGTTAATTTTTGTTCGCAAATGATAACCATTCGCACACCTTGATGCAAGCTTTTTCATCTCTATTGAGGTCGATCAACGAAAATGATATATTAGCCCTTGAAAAATTAATATGGGGCGGGTAATGAATAGGAGGCTGCCCCTAAGAGCATGTCGCGAAAAAATCTCATAGATCCTGGGGATACCTCAGAAACAGGACCGGAACGAAAGGAGCAACACATGAATAATGCCCCAACCCCTGGCAATGATACAGAAAAGAAACCGGATGGTTCGGCATTTACGGAGTTTAAAGCCTTTTTCAGCAGGCATCTCAAAAGGAGGATATGCCATAGGAAGACGCCAGTGCGAGGCCTGTCTATCTCTGTGATGCTCACAGTCCTTTTGATACTGGTGGCGGGGGACTATTCTCATGGAGCCAAGAAGCCTTCGTTTCAAGCCTGGCTGGCCGATGTACGGAAAGAAGCCCTGGCGAATGGTGTTTCTGAGGAAACCCTGAATCACGCCCTCAAGGACCTCCGACCGATACCGCTGGTAGTGAAGCGTGATCGCTCTCAACCTGAATTCAAGCTTACTCTCGACGAATACCTCAAACGGGTGGTTACTGAAAAGAGAATCCGGAAAGGACGAAAAAAGCTCCGCGAACACGGAGATCTTCTCACACGCATTTCGAAGAAATATGGAGTGGAACCGGAGTTTATTGTAACCTTATGGGGTATTGAGACGCATTACGGGGAGCGCACCGGCAGTTTTCCAGTGCTTGCAGCGGTAGCCACGCTTGCCTATGACGGCAGACGCAGCAGGTATTTTCGTAGGGAGTTCCTAAACGCTCTTAAGATACTGGATGATGGCCATATTTCAGTGGAAAACATGAATGGATCATGGGCGGGCGCAATGGGCCAGGTTCAGTTTATGCCATCATCGTTTCAAAGCTATGCCGTAGACTATGACGGAGATGGCAGGATCGACATCTGGAATAATGTGGGTGATGCCCTGGCTTCTGCTGCCAATTACCTGGCCCGATCGGGATGGAAGGAGGGTCAGGGCTGGGGCCAGGAGATACAATTGCCTGAGAGATTCAATAAAAAGCTTATCAGTAGCCGTATAAGAAAGTCTCTCAGTGAATGGCAGAGGATGGGGATCTTGACCAAAGGATTCCCGCAAAACCCCAACTTACAGGCATTCATAGTGCAGCCGGACGGGGAGGGTGGCCGTGCGTTTCTTGCCTATCCCAACTATCGCGTGATCCTCAAATGGAACCGCTCAAACTTCTTCGCAGTGGCGGTAGGAACTCTTGCCGACAGGATAGGAACTCCTTAAGCAGTTAGCAAATAAATTTTGTGCAGAAAAACACAAGAAGTTGAAACTTAGACAAAGGCTCATTCTTTAATTCTATGGCAACTGACAAGGAACTTAATCGATTAACTGATCAGAATTATTACGGGATTATTCTTGCCGGTGATTTCAGCAGGAAGCTAAAAAGCCGTGTGTCTGACTGTATTGCCAGATTCCATTCGTTTGAGAAAACCGGAAACCCGGCGTTTGCATATTTGTCCGCTTGGAAGAAACAGAAAACACCGATCTGGTATGAGTTTATCAGTGAGCGCCTGGTTAGATTTCTTGGATGTAAACCCGAAACAGCTGCTGATTTCTTGAGAAACAATATCATCGAGCGCCGCGAATATAAATATATTGACAGCACGGCTCCCATTGCTCAGGAGACCATCGATCAAAAGGAATTACGCGTGTCCGAAACGGCTATGCGGAAAGCAGTAGAAAAACTGGGTATAGTTGAAGCTGTTTACAAAGTCGCCATTGATAATGGTCAAACCATATGGATAAAAGATCAGGCGGTTATCGAATCTTATTCAAAAGATGACATAAGACTTTCACTCGGTTGCCTGACCATTGTTTCTAAAGAGATGGAGGCTGAGGATGAGCTGCAAGTGGCGCAAAAGGAGCTGACGAGATACAGAGATCATCTTGAGGATCTCGTGAAAGAAAGAAATATCAAATTAATAGAAGCCAATAAGAGGTTAAGAAAAGAAATCCATGAACGTAAAGAGGCAGAAACCTCTCTGCTGGTTCAGTCCCAGCATTTAGAAGAGGTCAATACCGCCCTGAAGGTTTTATTGAAACAGAGGGAAGATGATAAGAAAGCGCTGGAGGAAGCGGTTGTGTCGAATGTTAAGGAGTTGATATACCCTTATATTGAAAGACTCAGGCAATACAGCTCAAACGAAAACCAAAGGACACTTCTCGGCATCCTGGAAGCCAACTTAAACAACATCGTGTCTCCCTTTATCAGTAAAATCTCATCAATAATTTTAAATTTCACCCCAATGGAAATTAAAGTTGCAAATCTCGTCAGGGAGGGAAGGACAAACAAGGAAATCGCAGATTTGTTGTTTTTGTCGATCAATACAATTTTGGTTCATCGTCATCATATCAGGACCAAGCTTGGCATAAAAAATAAAAAAGCCAACCTGAGATCACACCTATTAAGTCTTAGTAGCTAGTTTCCATAGCTATAATCTAACTATTATATAAACTTGATTCTTTTAGAAGAATCTGCAATAATATCAGCTACAAATAGAATATTTTAAGCCAAGACCTCTGAAAAATGTTCATCCTTGGCCAAGGTAATAAAAAGTAGAGTTTTTCATTACTACTAAAACCCCTATCTGAAGCCAAATAATTTGAGACGCAGGGATTAAAAGCAAAAAGGCAATGAAAAGATTCGAAAAGCAAGGTAATGTTCTGAGGCCCTTTTCCTACGTTGACTTAGAAAAGAAGAGCGCCCCTATAAAAAAGGAAGTTCCGGCCGAGTCTGTTTCGGTAAAAGAATACGTTCGCCCTCTCACTTTGTTCTGCCGCGAAGACCTGGCTCACACTTTGGGAAATGCCAAGT
>PVMK01141373.1_pt1 | contig 14344 bp, 12 predicted proteins | sample 1853481 | NCBI WGS metagenome assembly PVMK01 (sample SAMN08533507, study PRJNA380276) | Marine sediment metagenome, whole genome shotgun sequencing project. | reverse complement strand
GTGCTCTTCCGATCTAACTGGTACCCCGTTTAGATCGGGGTACCAGTTTGTTGGCGCGGTTATAAATCGCTTTGTAAACGGACTCCTTGGCACAGAAGGCCAACCGCGAAGATGCCGTTTCTGACTGAGTCTGCCGGCTTGTCGCCGCGGCTTCCTCCGGACGAAGAATCAGGTGCGCCAGATTGGCGAATTCCGCTCGATCTGCTTCGATGTCGATTCCCAACCCGATCAGATGCTTTGTCTTCGCCACGGCAACCAGACAGACATCCTTAGTGTGTGTGATGCTACCAACAACCCCTGTTGGCCAAACCGGTTCGTTCATTGAGCCGCGCAGGACCGGCGATGCATGTGCACCCAATTCCCCTAGCGCTTGCGCTGCGAGCATCCGTCCCGTCGAAAACTCGTTCTGGCGACTCCGGACAGCGTGTTGAACGATCTCCCGCTCTTTCGACTCGATCTCATTCATCCAGCTACCAACTGGCGCTGCCAGCAGCAAAACCGACGGTGGCAAAAGCGCTTGTATGGCCCGAAAATCGTCGGCGGCAAGCGCGTACGCCTGATCGCCCGGCCACGCCGGACGTTCTTGTGAGCTTGATAACACAGCTTTTTTCATGTCACGGATGGACAGCTACTTTAAATTGGATGCTAGTCGCAATTGTATCGCAGACGGTAGCAGCGAGCCCGGAGGCATACATGACGATTGTCTCAGAAAGAACGGACTCGATCTGTTAAGGTCCGTGAGTTTTCGTTAATGGCGAAGCCCGGATTATAGACGGCCCAGATGCAGTCTCAGCCTTAATCTGTGCAGGTAACCAAACAGCAGAGTATCTGGATCCATGCCGCTAATCCGATTTCTAATTAGAAAATCAAAATATGTGTCGCTGGCCATAGCACTCGCAGGATTGATTAGCGGTATTTCCAGCGCGGCCCTGATTGCGATCATTAACTCGGCCCTGCACAGCACGACCTCAGTTTCAGGGCTGCTGATCCTGGGACTCGTCGGCGTCGGCCTGGTCAAGGTCGCTGCTGGCGCTGCATCGAAGTGGCTGATGGCGCGATTTGCATTGACATCGTTCCTGAGTTTAACCGTCGATCTGAGCCGGAAGATCATGAGAGTGCCACTGCAGCAGCTTGAACGTACCGGGCTTCATCGAATTTTTACGGCGTTAACCACAGATACGAATGTTCTCGTCGCGGCCGCGCAGGCAATCCCCACTCTCACGGTTGATTTTGCGGTGGTGTTGGGCTCCGGTGCCTACCTGCTCTGGCTGTATCCAACAGGATTTTTCGCCTTGTCGATCGTCGTGTTTCTCGGTGTCGCCGTATACAAGTTTATGCACTCGACGGCATTCAAGGCTGTATTCGCGCAACGTGAAGAGCGCGATGAACTTGTGCGCCACTATCGGAGTCTCGTCGACGGCATCAAAGAACTCAAGATGAACAACGCTCTTGCAGAGGCGTTCCTGGATCAAAAAGTCGCCAAAACGGTACGGGAAGTCCGGCGATTGAATCTCGTTGCGAGATTGCGGTTCATCGTACTCGACTCGTGGAACCAGATTCTCTTTTATCTGATGATCGCGGGAATTCTGTTCTTGTTTCCGCGAACGGGAGCAGAGTCGAATGAGGTACTGACCGGATACATATTTGCGGCTTTGTATGTCATGACGCCGATATGGTCGATCATCGGCTCAATTCCGACATTCATGAACGGTCAAGTGTCGCTGGGAAAGCTGGAGGAACTGGGCGTCCTGCTGGATACCAAACAGAGTGACCGTCACGAGTCACTCCCTGGTTGCACGGACAATGTCGCACTCGGCCTCTCCAACGTGCGTTTTCAGTACGAACCTGGCGCGGCCAGCGATCGCTATCCATTTCAACTCGGGCCAATAGACATTACGGTTCCCGCAGGCGAGATACTTTTTATTGTCGGTGGCAACGGCAGCGGCAAGTCAACGCTGGTCAAGCTGCTTGCGGGTCTGTACTCGCCAGTGGAAGGCGAGATTCGGCTTGGTGGACAACCAATCACGAACGAAAACAGAGACTGGTACCGGCAGCATGTATCGGTTGTATTTTCGGATTTCTATCTATTCGATGAGTTGCTCGGCGCGCAAGAAAGCGACGTGGACGAACGATCGAACAAACTATTGCAAGAACTGGAACTTGCTCACAAAGTATCAGTTTCCGATCGCACCTTCTCAACTGTCGACCTGTCCCAGGGTCAGCGAAAGCGGCTGGCTATGCTCACGTCTTTGATGGAAGATCGGCCGATCAATATATTCGATGAATGGGCCGCAGATCAGGACCCGCATTACAAAGAGATCTTCTATTCAAAACTACTGCCAAAACTGAAAGCCGAAGGCAAGACTGTCATTGTAATCACGCATGACGATCGTTACTTCGACCACGGTGACCGTGTGATCAAGCTCGAGGATGGAAAAGTCGCACAGCAGTCCTAGATAGTATCTCAGCGCCAGGTGGCGACCGCTTCACCAAAACGCTCATGCAACCGTTCTACCTCGGGAGCAAAAAGATCGTGCAAATAACTGTGAAGGCGTTCGGGTATATCGTGCTCAGGATTTTGATTCACTATCTTGTTGAGCGGCATCGCATCCCAATCGATATCGATTCTGACGCCGATGTGCCGTCAGACCTGAAGCATCAGCGAATTTGGGTTACTCCTGGGCTCGTCGAAGAAACCACAAAAAGCTGTTCGTCGGGATAATAGCGTGTCCAGCGGTCAATCTGTTGAGTGTATTGCCCATGCGCCAGACCGGATTCGTAACTCCACTCCTTCTACCAGTTAGCGGCTCGATGCCTTTGAAAGTATTTATAGTCTTTCGCGTCACCGATTCCTTCAAACTTGATTCCCATCTTCTAAGCAGCGAGAACTCCCTGCCAGCGATAAGATGACCAGGCACGGTCGATCGGGTTACGGATAATCAAGACCAGGAGTGCATCCGGCAGGATTTTTCGAATGTACTGAATGCGGTCAGCCCTAAGCAATTTATATCCAGGAGTGATCTCTCCCCGTACTTTGTCTACCCCCTCACGGAACAACTACGCGTAATAACGCAGCGGCCACCTGTATAACTCGCTCGTGAAATAATGAGTCTCTTTTTTCTCAGGCAGAAATACATCGGGATGTTGCATCAGGTTCACATGCAGCCAGGTGGTTCCGGCCTGCAGAGCGCCCAACCCAGGAAAATTCGGTAGCGTCAAACGCTCAAGAGATAGTGCCCAGCGGCGAAAAGCTGACGTTCGGCCCAGTTGACCGGCCGCCTCAGTGGACTAAGCACCTGTATCAAAGCATGCATGCTGCTCGATATCTGCTTCGCCTGAGTTCTTGAGTCGACGGAACGAACATAATAATCGAGCCGCGAACCAAACCCGGCATTTGGAGTCACGGTCGAACCCGGAATCGGACGTCAGTCCTGGTTCACGTTGTACGATGGGATATATTATTGTGATTCACCGTGCACGGCACGTTGCCAGCCGCGCTAAGGGAGAGTAGCCAGTGAAAATATTTTCTTTGTCGATCGCACGACGATTCGTCTGGCTGTCTTTCTTTCTGCTCCCCAGTGTTGCTTCGTCGCAATCAATCGAGCTGCCCGATTTACTGGCAATTGAAGCGCCGCTTCAGGCTACGGAACTCGCGCTGGATGACGTCGCCGTCCGACAAATCCTCATTGATCAGGCATCGGCCGGCAATGCGAGCCTCAGCATTAGCGTGCCGGGTACAGGCAATGCATTGCAACTGGGGCCCAACAACGTTACCTGGACAGCCGAGGAACCAGCGGGGACCATCGTCGCAACGCGCACCGAATTCGTTTACTTGCTCCGACATGGGCAAACGCCGGTTGCAACAACGCGAGGGCCGGTCGAAAATGGCCCCGGCTATGCGACGGCCGGGAATCACGGTGCGAACGTCGTTCGGGATCGCGATGGAGGCATTCATGTTGCGTGGCGCGACAAGAAACCCGGCGTCATGTACCGGTACGGAACCCAGGACCCTGCCTCAGGGACAATCGTCTGGGACGGGCCGGCAATTGACATCAGTGCAGACACCGCCATCGATCGCACATTCGTTTCGCTGGCTGTCTCGCAAGGCGCGGTTCATTTTGCCTGGCGCGGTACACGCAATGAGGTTCACTACCGCCGACTGACTCAAAGTGGCGCCGGGTGGAGCCTTGAATCGGTACGTAAAACGGGTGCCTTCGGTGATTCACACGACAACGGCCCGGATATTGCCGTGTTTGACGACAATGAAGTACACATTTTATCGCGTGACATGGATTACACGTACTCCATAGACGCAGGCGCCAACTGGAATGCAGAAAATCTGCGTACCGAGCTTCCTGCTGGCATCCAGGACTTCAAATACCCGGCGTTAACCGTCGATCACCGCGGCCATGTGCACATGCTGGTTACAACGCGTTTTGACGATTTTTTTTGGCCCCTCTGGTATATGCACCGCGACCGGCCAACGGCGGCCGGTCCGGGCACCTGGCTAGAGGCCCACTATCCGTTTGAGAACAAGCCGCCATGGCAGGATCCGGGCACGGGTGGGCGCAGGCTGTATCTGGACTGGGTCGATATCGAAGCCGATGAGGATGGCGGGCTGCACATCGGCTGGCACGGCACTTTATATTCTGGCGCTTATGCAGAAGACGACGCCTTCTATGCAACGCGCGGTTTTTTCGCGGATGGCACAAGCAAGGCTGGCAGGATCCGATTGCACTGGCCAGGCACGATCCTGGCACGCTGTTATTGTCTTTTACCCCGTCGATCGCCACACACGCAGCAAGCAAAACTGTATTTGCAGTATTCATGACCAAGGCGCTCGGCAATGGATCGCTCGAAAGTTACAACGACCTTGATTCAGCCGTTCGCGTCATTCGTGACAACGCGTTTGTCGATGAGCAGCTGCGAGGAACCCGCCGGTACGTGCCATTATCGGATTCTGCTGACTGGCCTGTAGCGACCTGGTGGCCGACCACCGCACCGCGGCTATTTCGCCATCCTTCCGGGCGCGTCTGGCTCGACGTACTGCAAAGTATGTTGCACGGTGCCTCGAACGAGGAATTCGCCTTGATCGTCCATCAACGCCTCGATGTGACCGATTTGGTGAGCGGCCCGGACAATAACACCGTACCTGAGCCGCCGACAAACCTTCGAATCGAGTAAAGCCGGGTCGAGCCAGGTGCTTGGGCAAGCGATCGGCGGTCTTCAGGACAAGTTCGGGTGACAGACGTTGCGAAAACCGTCTGTCACCCTGAGGTAGCCGTGTTTGATTCGCCGTTGATGATATGCAAGCGGCGAACGACCGCTGCGTTTAGTTCTTGTACTTTCCAGTCGGCGGAAGAATATGCACGTTGCCGCCATCCAGACCAGCGATGCAGGCAGATTCCCTGGCGCAAAGACACCGTCATCTTTCGAAAATATCTGCGTGTCCAGGCTATGTGAACCGCCCCGGGGTAATACGCATGGAGCTTTTGCGCCACTTGGGACTCCCGTATACTTGATCTTTATGGACAATCAAATACCACTCGCCACAATCCAGACACTTGCCCATAGTGTATTTCGGGAAGCTACAAAATACGGTTTCAGCCAGTTAGACATAATTCGGCTCGTCAATGAGCTAATGGACTATTGCACTACCCAGGAAAGTGACATAACAGAGCCGAACGGTGGTAGTGAGCCGTCAACTGTATTGACAAGCGGAACCGAGAGTTTGCCACTCTCGAGCAAACGATTGAGAATTAGGTCATTTGACGCAGGATCTGATATTGCGCTTTTAAAAACCTGGCTTTCGGACAAATATGGTCGGTACTTCGTCCTGTCTTCCACAGCCGCGCAGTCGATATCAATCGATGAGCTGGTATTTGGAGAAAGAAATCATCTTGGCATAATCACGACGCTCGAACAAAAACCTATAGGCGCTCTCGCATACCTGGACCACGATGAAGATCAAAAGAGGGCTGAGTTGCGGAAGCTGGTTGGTGACTCAGAGTATCGCGGACTAGGCCTCGCAGAGGAGGCGACCCGATTATGGATATCCTATGGGCTTAACGCGTTGAAACTCGAGAAAATCTATGTCAGCACAAGCCAGGCAAATCTTGGAAACATAAAGCTAAATGAGAGAATTGGTTTTCAGGTCGAGGGCCTTCTTCGAAACGAATTGTTGATTGATGGCGAACGACACGATGTTCTGAGAATGGGGTATTGCCGGACAAATCCAGTACCGGCTTAAAGAAATCATGGCCTCAGACAGACCGAGTGAAGTCCTTTCTGTGGTCGATTCCTCACGAATCAGGGACCTGCTTTCGTACAGCACTACCTTTATCGGACAGTGGCCAAACGAAATCCAAATGAGCGTATTTTAGAGAGTATTACAAAAACGCCTGACTTTGTTTTATCAACAAAATCAGGCATTTATATTCCAAATATGGCGGCCCCAAGGGGATTCGAACCCCTGTTGCCGCCGTGAAAGGGCAGTGTCCCAGGAGTTTGCGCGGTAGAAACCGCAATCTGCGATAATAGTGCGGCAGCGAACTTAAGGAATCAAGATGCCGACGAGCTACTGTCCCTATCCGCCCGATCAGGGTTTGTGGTTACAGGCACGTCTTCAGGAGTGGTTGCCTGATGGCCATTTATCGTATTTCATCAACGATGTGATCGAGGCAGCGTCGACTTCGATGGCGCAGTTCGACAATCCAGGCGGACAAACTCAACAAAAGACACTGGATTCCACAAGTAAAACGCCAAGCTGCAATAGTCAATCTGCCGATATTGCTTGAGAATTGCACAACATAATATGGCCTCGATGGTCATACCGCTACGACCGCGCGCCGACCCACCACCAGATCGAAGATCTTCTGCAACCCGATCGAGCAACTCCGGGTGTTTATCCAACCAATCCGACATGCGCTTTAAGTCATGTCCAATCTCGTGATCTGTCGCCGTCGGGAATAAACTTGTCTGTGCAGTGTGAGTCTCTCGCATTTCTGCTACTGGTGTTTCTGTAGAATCGTTTTTCGCAATTCAATTCCACTTGAAACACCGGAACTTTTTACTCTCCGTATCAACTTCAGATTTGCTGATTTCGAATTTCAGGACAGGTACTAATTAGAAATCTGCGTTCTTGGGAATACGTATGGCGAAAGAAGCTACGAGACATTAGTTTTCCTCGCCCTTGGTAAATTCATATAAAGCAAATTTTTTCTGTACAGTACCAACCAAGGAACCACCTACGAACTCGGGAACGATCCCGGTTCTATACATTTCCTCGACGCACTTAAATCCAAGTTTTTCAAAAAATCTAGCCCTCCTTCGCTGAGTCGTAATTGCTTGCTGCACTTCAACCTGAATAGATTCTCCGGGGCTTAGTCGGCGCAAAAGCTCATTCGCTATTCGCTGTCCAATACCCTGACCACGAGATTCAATCTCTATAACAATGATCATTCTTGGGTGCGGATAGTTATCTGGATCGCGAACTAATGCTCCGATCCCAATTAGTGGTGGCTCTCCATCAGCGGCAAGCATCATATGTGCTGTTACAAATTCTGCTTTACCTGTAGCTGCTAACTCGGCAAGCTGGTCGGAAGATAATGGCGTACTCCAGGGTACCTCTCCGATGCCGGATCTAGGCATTTGCGCATCTGCAAAGTATCTAAGTTGCTTCGCATCCAGACGTGAGGTTGATAATTTTACGTCGCAGTCAAAGAATTCTGTAACCTGGGTTTCTAAACTCGTCGACATATTAATTACTCCTTTGTGCCTTAACATTGATCTTTCAGAACACGCCTACAATAGGTAAGTTTTCCAGTGGGGCTATTATTGTAATTTGCCTCTGGTCCAAATAATGTGACATACAGCAATATATTCTTACGCGGAATTATTTGTATCAGAGCCGGCCCCGTTCCTTTGGACAGTCAAACAGAAGTGAATCCCATTGATTGGACAGCGTGGCAGCGATCTTAAGGTGGAATCCGACAATATCATTATGCTGCCAGCGAGAGCGGTTTGATGCCCTCATAAATCTCATTCGGTGTCTGATCGTTCAGACTCGTCTGATCGTTCAAACTCGAATGAGGCCGTTCGTGATTATAATACTCTATCCAGATATTCAGTTTCTTCTCTGCGTCTTTCATGTTGTCAAGGGCATTCAGGTAAACACATTCTTATTTCAGTGAGCGCCATAGCCGCTCGATAAAAACATTGTGCCCCGAGGGCAGGCTTCGCGCTCCATTCAGCATCCTTTGCCGTCCATCGAGGGCTTGATGTCGTTCGCCTTTGGTTTGTCGATCCAATCAGCGCCGGTGATCTGTGAGTCTTGATCGGTGTTGAAGATTGACGGGCCGTCTTGAACACGGTTTTCTGCACGTACAACGCGAGGCTTGTCATGCAGAGCATCTGATCGCCTTCAGTTGCAAACGCAGATGGTTTTGCCCCAGCTGCGGCGCACGCCGCATGGTCGAAAGTGCTGCCTTGCTGGTGGATGAAGTGTTACCGTACCAACCCATGCGTCAATGGGTGCTTAGTGTGCCCTTCCCGCTCCGGTTTCTATTTGCCAGCCAGCCGAAGATCATGGGCAGGGCGCTGGGCATTGTCTACCGCACCATTGCGACCCACCTTACGCACAAAGCAGGTTATAAGAAAACAACGGCCCACACCGGTGCAGTCACACTGATTCAGCGTTTTGGCAGTGCGCTGAACCTGAATATCCATTTTCACATGCTGTTTCTCGATGGCGTGAATGTGGGTGGAGCCGCTTCATGTGCCCGGTTTCGTTGCGTAAAAGCACCGACCAGCGATGAACTCCCACAACTCACTCACACCATCGCGCACCGCCTGGCCCGATATCTGGAGCGCCAGGGATTGCTGGTGCGAGATGCCGAGCACAGTTTGTTGGCGCTGGACAATGCAGATGAAGACCTTATGGACCAGCTACGAGGGCGTTCCATTGCTTACCGCTATTACGTAATCAAGAAAGTTAATCTTTGTCGTTCAACAGCGGCAGGCGGTTTGCATATTTTAATTCCCAACCAAACATCGCCTTGCTAGTCCCTTCTTTCGGGATTTGTGAATTATTGGAGTTGAAATAATAATTCGCAATTTACTTTGGTTTTTTTCATCTTATGTAAGACAAGATATTGCGTCAGTCCAGTAAACGCGTATAAATAGGACTGCACTGATAACGGCAAACCTGCTGAAAAGCAGGGACGCAAAGCTTCCGGTCTACGGGATCCATCTACGACAGCGGGGCTGCCAGAAACTTTGGACGCATCATGCGTCCTGCGAGCTATACCTCGGCAGCATTTGTCCGACCGTATCCAGAACCGAAAGCCATCGCGCAACTTGGATTGTAACGTGAGGGTTAGTTAGTTGATTTTGGTTTGGGAAAAAGTTCGTTCGGCGACTGCGCTATGTCTTGTGATAACTCTGAGCAGCGGCTGTGGCAAGTTGGGAGAGGATGTCGAGGTGACGGAATTAGCTGCCGCCGCTCCTCCGATCGCAGCTAATCAGGCACCGATAATCAATGGTGTGCCGCCAAGAATTATCAAGACCGGTGTTAGCTATACCTTTACTCCATCAGCATCAGACCCCGATTCGGATTCGTTGACATTCGACATAAGGAATCAGCCCGGCTGGACCAGTTTTGATATCAGCACCGGCACATTGTCGGGTGTGGCGTTTCTTGGCAGTGTAGGAACATACAACGATGTTGAGATAAGTGTTAGTGATGGTCAGGCGTCAGCGGCATTGCCGGCATTTTCGATCACTGTTGAGCCGACCACAACCGCCAATATGCCACCTGAAATCAGCGGCATTCCTGAGACATCGGTTATTGTTGGAGGCACCTATTCATTTACACCGGCGGCGTCAGACCCGGATGGTGACCCGTTGACGTTCAGCGTTGTGAATATTCCTGGCTGGGCAGGTTTTGACTCAGCCACTGGCGAAATTTTTGGAACTCCGAATTCCAGCGATGAGGGTCAATACAACGATATTGCAATTACTGTGAGCGATGGCCGGACAACGTCCTCACTGCCGGCATTCACCATAAACGTCATCACCGCCAACACTCGACCCGAAATCAGTGGTACTCCGAAATCAACGGTAACCGTTGGCAGCAATTATTCGTTCACACCGACCGGATCTGACCCGGACGGTGACTCACTGACCTTCAGCATTCAGAATCAGCCAGGTTGGGCGTCGTTCGACAGCTTGACTGGACGATTGGACGGAACACCGTCTCAGGGCGACGTGGGCGTTCACAACAACATCACAATTACGGTGAATGATGGCCAGCTTGGCGCATCTCTGCCCGCGTTCAATATCGAAGTTATCCAACCAAGTAATCGCCCACCGACGATTTCGGGCGCGGCTGGCGGCACAGTGACCGCCGGCACGACCTATTCATTCATTCCGACCGCATCCGATCCGGATGGCGACTCGTTGACCTTTAGCATTCAAAATCTGCCGACATGGGGGTCATTCGACGACTCGACGGGACAACTCACTGGCACGCCATCTCTAAGCGACGTGGGTCTGTATAGCAACATCGGAATCGCCGTCACTGATGGCCAGCTAAGCACGTCTCTTGCTGCTTTCAATATTGCAGTGCTCGAACTCCCAGCAACGAATAGTCCACCGACGATATCAGGCTCACCGGATAGTTCCGTCGACGTTGGAGATAGCTATTCATTTGCGCCGACAGCATCCGATCCGGACGGTGACTCATTGACCTTTAGTATTCAGAACCTGCCGACTTGGGTGTCATTCGACGACTCGACGGGACAACTGACTGGCACGCCATCTCAAAGCGACGTGGGTCTGTATAGCAACATTGGGATCGCCGTCACTGATGGCCAGCTAAGCACGTCTCTTGCCACTTTCAATATTGAAGTCACCGAACTCGCACCAACGAATAGTGCGCCGTCGATATCAGGCTCACCAGACAGTGTTGTCAACATCAGCAATAACTACATATTTACGCCGACCGCGTCCGATCCGGATGGTGACTCGCTAACCTTTACAATTCAGAACCGGCCGTCCTGGGCATCGTTCGACGGTTCCACCGGACAATTGACCGGAATACCGTCTTCAGCCGATGAGGGCGTATATAGCAATATCAGGATTACGGTTACTGACGGCCAGCTGTCGGCCTTACTGCCACAGTTCTCGATTAACGTCTCAGCGGTGGCGTTAGGATCGGTAACCCTGTCCTGGACTCCGCCGACATTGAATTCGGATGGCTCTGCGCTTACCGACCTGACCGCATATAAGTTCTATTATGGGCTTTCTGAAGGAAACTATCCGAACGAAATCAGAGTGAACAACCCGGGTATTGCAACATACGTAATCGAAGACCTGACTCCAAATACTTACTATTTTGTTGTAACCGTTTTTAATAGTGCCAACGTCGAAAGTGTCTTCTCAATCGTTGCGGTCAAGACCGTGAATTAAGCGTGTTTTGATGGCATGTCGCCGGATAAACCTACTATTGACTTGTGCTGGCGTCATTCGCCGGCCGTGAAATCCTCCGGATTCGTGTCCAGTAGAATTTGTAGCTCAAGTGGTAAACGAGAAGCCAGGGCGGCATACGGATCCAGTGCGATCGTATGAAAAGCAGCAGACGGCAAAACTCTGTCAGCCGACTCGGATAGTCCGGGTGCGGCGGATACAACGCTCTTGGTACCAGGCGATCCATCAACCAGACTACCGGCGCTGGCGGCCCCCAACCCTTTGTTGCCTCGATCATGGAATCGGCCACCGGGCAGTCCAACAACTGCTGAGCATAGCGCAATGCGTAATACGCAGGCCGTCGCAGATCGAGTTTCTCGGCCCTGCCCTCTAAACGTTGCCAGAACCTATCGTCTTTCTCTGAGAAATGACGTAACAGATCATCAATATCGACCAACTCGCGAAGTTTGTCGACAAGATCATCACCGAACAGCAAATGCGTCATTGCATGCAAGACGATATCCTCGTCCGCCAGAACACGATAGCAGGAATCGGGCAGCGACCTTGCAGCCTGCAGCAATGCCGCGGACATCGGCTTAAGGCGCGCAGTTCTCGGCAGGATGTTGTGGTGCAGATCGATTTCAACTTCCCTTTCGACATGTACCAGTGGTGGCAATTCGTGTGTCCAGTTACGATAGTAATTCTGGTCGTAGGGACTCAGATTTCCCGATTGCCAGCCGCATCGATTCAAATGGGCTTCAATATCGTTCAACTCTGCTTCCGGTAGCATCAGATCCACATCTGCAAAGATTCGCCCACGTGAATTCGGCATCTCGAGCAACATGTACGCACAGCCTTTCATCACGATGGGACTCGTACCCGGATGGTTCGACAATGCCCAGGCAATACGGTCAAGTTCCCAGCGTGCCAGCCTGGTCCTTGAATCTGCCAGCGCCACGGCGCTTAGCAGTTGATCTTTGGCGACTTGCGGCAACGATTGAAACAAGCTGGCCGCCTGCAAATCCACAGCCAGCCTGCCCAGCAGCCGCACGCGTCTGGCGACACGCAGCGTGAGATCAAGATCCGCTACAGTCATACCAGCAACTGTGTCCGGCTTTCGCAACACCATGTCCAGCAACCGTCGTACGTATTTCTGATGCGCCCGGTTGCCGCTAGCCATTTGCGTCTGAAAGCTCTGCCAGGCGAGCCGTCGCTTCCTCTAGATCCGAATAGACCAGCCGAAAACACCGTGCCCCTTTTATGAGATCGCGCACCGTACGGAACGCGGCCTCGCCCAGCAATTCATAATTGAATGCATTGGTAGCAAGAAACATAAAGCCTTCGGCTTTGGTCATTTCCTGCAAAGATAAAGGCACACCGGCCTGCCAACGTGGAAACACGATCATCGTTGCCGGCGCTGTCACCGATTGCTGTGCAATACTTTCCATCGTAGGTTTTGCGTGCGCCACCGTGCCCTTACGAGTATTCGGTGTCGCGGGACCAATGTAGGCGTCCGGTGCAAACTCCTTAATAACGTCAATCGCGGAATTTTTCAGCGCCATTGGTCTCGGCACTGGAATCAGATCACGACTATCGGGACGAATAAGGCCGAATTCGTCTGACAAGGTACGCCAGCCTCGAAACGACAGACCGACGCATAATGTCGTTTTGCCGTCGCCCGGTGCCGCTGGCAAAAGAAGTGCATTACCGTTTCGCTCAAGTACCGCACAATGCAGCATCAGGAAACAGTGCGATCGCAGCGCGATAGCAAGGTTCAGCCCCCATTCAAGCACCGGCAATGCGTGCTCAGCGGGCATGTCCGCATGTGGTTGACGCCCGTCGACGGTAAATCGCACCATACGACGATAGCATTTAGGAAATGCGCGTTTGCTCTGCAATCGCGAGTGTATACTGAAAACATTACCATCTTCGAGCAACGGGTAATCTTTGTAGAACTGGTATAAGGTCTCAAACAGCCTCGTGACGTTGGTCTGAATTCGAGCATTGAACGGACCGATCTGTACACCCAGTCCGTCACCACTCAATAAACTGCTAAAGGAACTTTCAGATAGATTCGAGACTGTGCCCAAAGTTTTGGGTCTGTTACTCACACGCGTTCGACGAGACCGAGCGCCTCCAGGCGGTTCAGCAATGATCTCATCTCTTCCAAATAGATATCTGGATGGTCGTCCGTGTCACTTGAGGCGAATTCGTTCGCAATATCGGCGAAATCCCTGGGCTTACGCAGAATGTCGCAAATTAATAATTGGCTTGCCGCATTAAGGAAGTGCGTTTTCCCAGACGGACGATGATAAACAACAAACTCGCCATCTAAAACGACCCACACGATGTCGTCAGGCGATTGGCTGCACCACTTTGAGGAAATTGTGAGCGCACCTTCTCGCATGCCAGTCAGCATACACAAAGCGTACGGCAAATCGAACAACTTCAGGTCAGAAGAGGTTGCCGGTCATGTGATCAGCCATGGACATTATTGCGCCCGAAGACACCACAATCCCGTTTCGTGGTAACTCCACGACCCGATAGCGGCCGCCAAATCGTGACTCAACCGAGTATCTGCCCCCTTCATTGCACACATACGATGCATCGTAGGACTCATAGCCGCCTTCGTATCCGTCTGGACTGTCCATCGCCCCTTCATCGAGACTCGGGTCCATAACTATGTATTCCTGATCTCTTAGAATGTTGACCACAGCATGAGGAGGATCGCCCAAGTCGTATTTGCCGTGGTAGCCCGTCCGATACACTGAGTTGGGGTCCAGGCACAGAGTTCTTCCCATTCTATCCGTAGTTCCGGGAGATGATGCGCTGATCAGGTTGCTGGATCGCGCCAAGGCTGCGCCACTCTGCAAGGTCA
>PVMK01127141.1_pt1 | contig 14349 bp, 16 predicted proteins | sample 1853481 | NCBI WGS metagenome assembly PVMK01 (sample SAMN08533507, study PRJNA380276) | Marine sediment metagenome, whole genome shotgun sequencing project. | reverse complement strand
TGGGCGAAAAGGCGATTTCGTTTAAAATGTGGAAACAGTACCGTCCGGCGATCCAACAAGGTTGCGTCGGCTGCGGCTTGTGCGTCGAGGTCTGCCCTCATCCCAGCAAGCCGATCTGGATTGTCGAGCGTGGACCTGAAACCAACGAGGCGGCGGCTTAGGCGATGCTGAAAACTTGGCTCTTCGTGGCGTTGATGCTGCTCGTTCCGCTAAATGCGGCCGCCCACCATGTTCTGGGTCGCCCCGCCTATAGCCTGAACGAAGACTCCAACACCCCGCCGAGCATGCAGGGCGAATCCCGTATCGGTAATTACATACTGACCTATATGATTTTTCCGGCCTTCCCGCGACCCGGCGAACCGGGGCGGATTCACCTCTACGCCACCACCATTGAGGGCAGCGAGCCCTTCGCGGGCAAAGTCCGCTTCTCCCTGCGCGCAGAGAGCTGGTGGGGCACCGGGGAAAGCGTCGCACTCGGCGTGCAACCGCCCAACGACCATGTTTACCGGCAGGGCTTCCAGGTGGCGCAGGCGGGCGACTACAGGGTCACGGCCCGCTTCGAGGTGGATGGCGAGCCCTATGTCCTCGATTTCCCCGTGCGCGTCGGGGCGCCGCCGCTGCTCGGCCCCCTGGAAATCACCGCTGGGCTCTTATTGGCGCTGCTGGTTATCATCAGCCTAATCCAACGGCGGCGGTCGATGACCGGCAAGATCAGAAGCGCGCGGCCGTGATGGAACGGCGGGAATTTTTCAGGCTAGGGGCGCGCAAGGCGGCGGAGGCGGTGGTTCGCATCGCCGACGAGCGGGCGATGCATCGTGCCAGAAACTGGTTGCGCCCGCCTTTCGCCCGGCCGGAGCCGGAATTCCTGGAATGCTGCACTCGCTGTGACGATTGTATCGCGGCCTGCCCCCATGACGTGATCTTCAAGCTTCCGGCGCGTTATGGCATCGAGGTGGCGGGCACCCCGGCGATGGACCTGGCCAACCGGGGCTGCCATCTTTGCGAGGACTGGCCCTGTGTCACCGCCTGCGAACCCCATGCCCTGTCGCTGCCTGCCCCGGAGCCAATCGAAGGCGCGCCCCGGCTGGCGAATCTGCAAATCGACACCGATGTCTGCCTGCCCTATTCCGGGCCGGAATGCGGCGCCTGCGCCGATAGCTGCCTGGTTCCCGGCGCCCTTGAATGGCAGGATGGCGTCCGGCCGCATATCAACCAGGATATCTGCACCGGATGCGCCCTGTGCCGGGAAGTTTGCATCCTGACGCCCAAGGCGATCACCATCTGCGTCGTGACCGGCGAGCAGTCATAGGGGGTTTCGCTGCTGCCGGGCTCGCCAGTCTGGGGGTTCCTTCCATTTAATTGATCTGGGCTGATACGTCGCATCGACCTGACCGCCATTAGGGGCTGTTCGGCGGAGTTGGCACTATGGCGCCGCCGTGATTGGGCAGCTCAACATCCTGGGGCGGTCCTACTGAGCGATGCCGCCATATGCCCTGTGATTGAAGGAAGCGGCCATTCGGTTAAATTTGGGCGCAATGGGCACCATCGACCGCGATCAAATGGGCCGATCAATGGCACCCTACGGGCGATGTCGGGCACCACGGGACGAGCGCCGCCGAGCAACCACGGATCGCGTCGGCGAGATCTCCCGCGCTCTCGCGACGACATCATGACCGCTCCTGGTAATCTTCGAGCCATCGAACCGGCCCCACGGTCCGTGCCGTCCTCTAGGTTAGTCTCTTGGTGTCTTGAAGGACATTCAACGCCTCACGGTGCAATTCGGGCGTTGCCGTTACCAGAATGCGACCGTCCGAATCGAGGCGGAGGGGCTCGCCGCCCGAGTCGGTGATGCACCCTCCGGCCCCCTCGACCACCGGAACCACCGCGCGATAGTCGAAAGGCTCCTGGCCGCCTGTCACGACCATGTCCACGTAGCCGGACGCGAGGAGGGGGTGCGCATAACCGTCGCTGCTGTACCGGCGGACGCGGGCCATGCGACTCAACTCATCTACCGCGGGTCGGTCGCCACTTTCGATCCTGTCCGGTGAGATGACGGTCAGGACCGCTTGCTCCACCGCCCTGCAGTCGCGGGTCTTCACTGGCCGGCCGTTCATGATCGTGGCTTGTCCAACGACGCCGCACCATCGCTCGTCCAGGGCGGGGATGTCGACGATCCCCAATACCGGCTCGCCGTCGTAAAGAAGGGCGAGCAGCATTCCGTAGGTTGGGGCGCCGGCCAGATAAGACTTGGTGCCATCGATGGGATCGACGATCCAAGTATAAGGACAATCCGTTGGCGTCCAGCCGTGTTCTTCGCCGAAGACCCCATGCTGTGGATAGCTTCGAGCCAACAGGTCCCGGATGACCCGCTCCGTTTCGCGATCCGCGACCGTGACCGGCGAACCATCCTCCTTGATATGCAACTCGAGCTCAGCCCGGAAATACCGCAGCGAGGTCCGCCGCGCCGCGTCGGCCACAGTGTTGGCGAATTTCACGAGTTCCGGCAAGGCGTCCATGGCCGCCGGTTCGAGCGCGTGGGCTCTGTCATCGAGATGAAGTTCCGGCACCGTCGCTTCCTCGTTCATGCCGACCGCCAGCCACCATCGAGGTAACAAGAGTCGCCAATCCGCGTGCGATGAAGAACCTGCTGGTAGGGGCCGGCGCCCGCCTCAAATGTCTCCGGCTCCGAACCCGGCGGTTCGATCGCCCCATTCGCGAAAGCCTCGCGAAGCACGCGTCCCTCCATGGTTTGGGGTGCCGGAATACCCAATCCATGCAAGATGGTCGGTGCGATATCGACGATACCGGTATGAACATCCAGGATTCTTGCGTCGTCGAACAAGCTGCCCGAGGCCTGGCCTACGCAGTGTAACTCTTTAGGGTGCAACCCGCCGTGTATCCCCGCGCCTACCGACAACCCGCTCTCGTAGAAACAAGTACCGACATAGCCATGCTCGTTGGGCTCATCGGCGGTACGCAGAATGTAATAGATGTCCGGCGAGCGGGCGTGGTCCACCATCACGAGTTGCTTGGAGAAGCTGCCCGGGACGATACCCTCGACTTCGTTCCGCCCCGCGCTGAAAACCATGCCACAAGTGTCCGTCTCCATCAGCGCCTGACCGATTGAGCGGATCAAGTCCGGGTCCTTGTCCCGCACGCGGATGCTGCCTCCATATCCGGCGATCAGGGCGAGATCGGCGCCATCTTCTAAATGGTCGCCAACTTCGAAGCCGGCATCGCGCAACAGATCCCCGGTGGCGACCTTGGTTTTCTGGGTGACATGCCCGTGATCCGAGACCACCACGATTTGCAAGGCTTCGCGCTGGTCCGATGCATGCCACCAATCGAGCACGCGCCCGAACTCGGCATCGACATGCCGAAGCACCTGTTGAGACTCCCGCGACCCAACGCCGAAGGTGTGATAAGTGACGTCCGGCTCGCCGTACCAAAGGATGGTCAAGTCCGGAAGGTCGCCCGGGCACAGATGGTCTAGAAACACATCGCTGGCGTAGGTCACGCCCTCCATATCCGGAATACTCTTCGGCGCAAGCGTCCCCAGCTTCGACACGATCTTCGCGACTTCGTTCCGGGGATAGGAGGTCTCGGGGGTGTGGCAGGACATGGACAGATGGCCATGGTCGAAAACCTGATGGTGCTTGAGCCGCACACTGCCCGCCGAATTGGTGCTGACGACCGCCATGCGCCGCCCCGCGCGCTGCAGAATCTCGCCCAGGGACTCGGCGTCGAACAGGCGGCCGTCGTAGGCGCGTTGGGCCTTTTCGACGCGTGACACGCTGTTGCCTTTGAAGGGCTCGCGCGGATCGACATTTGGATCCAAGTAGGAGTTGGCGATCATGCCGTGCCGGGACGGTGTCGAACCGGTCACCAAGGAGGGCAAGTTGACATAGGTTTCGGTGGGGAACGTGCTGCGGTGATTACGAAACGTTACCCCCTCCTGGGAGTGCCGGTGCAATCTGGGCATCAACTCTGGCATAATCATATCCGGCCGCAAACCATCGAAACCGACGAGCAGGAACTTTATCGGGGATAAAGCCATCGAAAATTCCTTTTACGAACCTTATCGACCGAGTCGACAAGCCGGATCAATTCCCCCGCAGGGTTGGGTCAAGTTGGTCTCGAAGCCAGTCACCGAGCAGACTGAAGGCCAGGCTGGTAACGAAAATTACAATCGCTGGCAATAGGACGATCCACCATGCGGTCAGCAAGTAGTCACGGCCGAACCCAACCATATTGCCCAAGCTTGTGAGGGGCGGTTGAATGCCGAGACCGAGAAATGACAACGATGTTTCCACCAGTATCGTTTCCGGGAAATTTAGGGTCATGTTGACGATGATCTCGCTGGCCACGTTAAGCAGAATCAAAGACCTTTGGTATGAGGACTCACGACGACAACCGGACGCTGCCGAATCTGGTCTCGGCCCAGCGGGCGATACGCAAGACCGGATAGCAATAGGCGAAGTACATCAGCGCGGTCATGCCATAGATCAACATCAGCTCCTTGGGGTGGCGCAGGGTGGCGTGTTCGCCGGCCCGGACCAACTCGGCGATGCCGATGACCGAAACGATGGAAGTGCCCTTGATGATGATGACGTAAACGCCCCCCATGGGCGGGATCATCAGTTTTATGGCCTGGGGCAGGACCACGTGCCACATAGACTGAAGCGCCGTCATGCCGGTCGAACGCGCCGCTTCGGCCTGGCCGCGCGGAACCGCCTCGATCGCGCTGCGGACGATTTCCGCGACATAGGTCGAGGTATACAGGCTCAGCGCGATGACCGCCGCCGGAAAGGCTTCCAACTGCAGCCACGAAATCCCCGTCGTCGGAAGCACGAAGTAGATGACATAGAGATGGACCAGGAACGGCGTCCCGCGCAGCGCATGAATGTAAATCCCCAAGGTCATGGAGATAGGCCAACCGCCCAACGTCCGCAGCATCCCGACAACGAACCCCAGGGAGGATCCGCAGAGGATCGTGATGGACGAAATTTGGAAGGTCATCCACAATCCTTCCAGAAGGAAGGGCATGGTGAGGACGATGACATCGATCATGCTCGCGCCCCCCCCAGTTTGCGCTGGGCGAAATTGGACAAAACCAGCATGACCCCGTAAATCACCATGTAGCCGGCGGCGACCGTCATGAACGCTTCATTCGGCATCAACCGCTCGCTGAGGACCGTCAAGCCGGCGCCAAAAAGCTCGAAGACGCCGATGAAACTAACCAGCGATGAGTCCTTGATGAGAACTGCCGTCTGACCGAGCAGCGGCGGCACGACGTTGGCGAATGCCTGGGGCAGGACAACGTAACGCATGCGTTGCAGATAGGTCATGCCGACCGACTTGGCGCCCTCGACCTGACCGCGTGAGATGGACTCGATGCCGGCGCGGATGATTTCGCTCATATAGGCGCCGGCGTTGAGGCCGAGCGCAATGATGCCGCCTTCCAACTCGTCCAGACGGCGGCCGAGCAAGGGCAGCGCCGGCAGGCTGAAATAAATCACGTAGATCTGGATAAGCAGCGGCGTCGAACGGATCGCCTGTACGTAGCCGGCCGCGATGCGCCACAATATCGGGTTGGCGGACATCCGCATGATGGCGCCGATCGTGCCGATGATCAGAGATAAAATCAGCGAGATCAGCGAAATCCACAGGGTGGCCGAAATACCATCGACAAATTCCGGAATAAACTGGATGACCACACGCCAGTTATAGAATTCAACAATCCAGTCCATTTACGTGACTATCTCATATCCGGAACGTGGCGAAAGAAAAGGGGCCTCACCCAGTCGATGAGGCCCCGATAGATTACAGTTGCACTTTTCTCGACCTAGCCTTTCGGCACTGGCGTACGATCTTTTTTCCAGTCGGTGCTGAACATCCAGTAGTTGATGAGCTTATCCAGTCGGCCGTCGGCTTTGATCAACATGATGTAGTTGTTCATCCATTCGAGAAGATGGGTTTCCTCAGGCCGGGTGGCGAAGCTGAGGGGGCCTCGGTCGGGTGCGCCCTGGAGAATATGGAATTCCGGATACTCGATCATATAGCCTTTTGCCGATGCTTCGTCGTTGATTCCGGCGTCAGCCCGGTCAGCAGCAACCGCCTGAGCGACGGCAGGGCCGCCACCGGTGAATTGCTTGATCGTCGCGTCCGGGCACTTGGCCTTGAGCACGCCGATGTTGCTGGAGCCCTGTGTCACGGCGATTGCCGTCCCCTTGACGCAAGCATCCTGCCAAGTCACGAACGATTTACTCTTCTTTGAATAAATGACGTTGCGGCTGAACATATACGGATCGGTAAAGTTCAGAACCAACGCACGGGTAGCCTTTGGCGTCATGTCAGCGGCCAGGAAATCAGCTTTGCCCGACGTGACGGCCGGAATAAGTCCCTTCCAGTCGTAATCGAGCAGGTTAAGCTTGACGCCAATATCGTCGGCCATCATCTGGACGAGTTCGACGGCGAAGCCGGTGCGGTTGCCGTTGGTGTCAATATAACTTATCGGCGGTCCCTGGGTCTGAACGGCGACCCGCATTTCGCCACGCTTGACGATGTCGTTTACGACGTCGGCCGAGGCCGATTGGGCAAACGCGCTCAGCCCGAGCGCGAACAGGCCCAGCCCGAACATTCTGGTGACTTTCCTCATTGCTACTCTCCCTTCGATCGTGTGCTCCCGTGGTCGGCGGCACTTCGGCCGCCTTGGCGTAGGGGTCGTCCGAGAATCCGACCCATTTGGTATATATCAACTCGATGTTATGGTCTATTCCAAATACGATTCACCTCTAAATGATCTGACTCAGAAACAGTTGCGTGCGTTCATTCCGCGGATTGTCGAAGACCGACTCGGGGGTGCCTTCCTCGACAATCTTACCTTCGTCCATGAAAGTGACCCGGTCGCCGGCCTCGCGCGCGAAACCCATCTCGTGAGTCACCACGACCATGGTCGTGCCGTCCGCAGCCAACTCCTTCATCAGGTCGAGAACGCCGCCGACCGTTTCCGGATCGAGCGCCGAGGTCGCTTCGTCGAATAGCATGACCTTTGGCGTCATGGCCAGCGAGCGGGCGATGGCGACGCGTTGCTGCTGTCCGCCGGAAAGCTCGCTCGGGTAGTTGTCCCCCCTGTCGCCGATGCCGACCCGCTCGAGCAGCCCGCGGCCGATCTCTTCGGCCTCGGCCGGTTTGCGCTTGAGGACGACCTTTTGCGGCATGGTGATGTTTTCCAGCGCGGTTTTGTGCTGGAACAGGTTGAAATGCTGGAAGACCATGCCGACGCCCTGGCGCAACCGGTTGAGGTCGGTTTTGGGATCGGTCAGCTCGACGCCGTCGATGACGATGGAGCCGCTGTCGATCGGCTCCAATCCGTTGAGCGCCCGCAGAAACGTGCTCTTGCCGGAGCCGCTCGGCCCGATCACGACCAGGACCTCGCCCTTGTCCACGTGATTGGTGACGTGTTGGAGCGCATGCACCGGCGGGCGCCCCGGAATTTCGAAGGTCTTGCAGATATCGTTGACCACGACAATAGGCGTTTCGCCCTGCATATACCGTCCCCAAGCCTCCGTTCTTATGCGGTTGTCTCTGTTTCAACGGGGATTCCCCAGATGGCTCCTCCCAATCGCCGAAAATGGTAGCACAATGGGCATGCAACCGCGAATCCGGCCCTAAGCTGTCACGATAGGCCGTGGTCCGCTCTTGATCGGGCTGATTGGGCGATGAGAAACCCGGCCCCGTGACCCTTTCGCACTGTGAGGGCGCACTTCAACCCGCGCCGCACACAGCGGTTCTGTCGGGCGACCTGGAGGCTACTGATTGGCCGCCGTCATGGCGGACCACCTTGGCCCCGATCTTGACCAGCTTCTCCCGTAGCGTGGTCAGCGACCAGCGTTCCACCTCCTTCGGCAAGGCCAGGGTCCGCATGAAGTTGGCGAGATTGTAGGCCAGGGCGTTTTCGGTGAAGCTCAAATTCGCGGTGGGATCGTAGCCGAGCCGTGGCGGGGACACGAACCAACCACGCCGGTTCAAATGATAAATGAGCCCTTCGGCCTCTAACTGGAACAAAGCCTGGCGAATCGTCATCCGCGTGATTCCAAACGCGGCGCCCATGGCCCGCTCCGGAGGCAATCCTGAGAAAAACGCTTGAGTTGTGGAGTAGGCGTTCAGCCCAAAAACACTTGCTCGGCCGAATTGGGAATTCCCATTGGCCCATTCCTATTGGTTATTTCTGATCTTCCGCCCGCGCCCGCAGGCTTTTGATATTGTGAACATGGACATGGGCGCCGGCGGCAATGTCGATTACCGCCTCTCCGATCACCTCGCCGTATTTCTTGATGCGCGTGCCGGCCGGAATGTCCATGACCGCAAGTTTGTGGCAGAGCGGAATATCCTCGTTGAGCGACTGGACGACCGTTTGCTCAGCAAGCTTGACGTGCGCTATCTCCCCTTTCTTGAAAGCACGCAGCGCCGTCGCAACGTGGTCTTCCGGGCGCAGTTGTAAGGCGTCCCAGTCAGATTTCTGTTCCGTCATAAGGACGCCCCCATACGGCTGAAGGCCTCGGCGCCCGCTCCGTGAATCTCGCCCCATGTCAGCATGCCCGATGCGATGTCGACCAACACCTTCATCAGATCATCGGCGGCAACGTCCAAGGTGTTTTTACCGACGAATACGTCGGCGCACCCGAAGTCCAGTTGCTCCTGAAGACGCTCGCAGGTCTCGGGATTGGCGCTGATCTTGATCGTCGGAGAAATGGAATTGACGAAACTGTTGCCGACTCCCGTCGAAAAAATCATCAACTGACACCCCGACGCCGCAAATCCGCTCAACGATTCCGGCGCGTAGGCCGGCGCATCCATCAGATGCATGCCGGGACCGTCCGGCCTTTCCGCCCACTGGATTAGGCTTTGAATTGGACGGCTGCCACTTTTGGCGATGTTGCCGAGCGACTTCTCTTCAATGGTTGAAAGGCCGGCGGCGATGTTGGTCGGTCCGGGATTGTTGCCGGTGAGGTCACGGCCCCCGTCGATGGCCGCCTGTTCGCGGCCGTGACGGCATCGATGATCTGACGGCCGACGTCCTCGCTGACGGCGCGTTCCGCCAAAAGATGTTCGGCGCCTAACCATTCGGTGCTTTCGCCGATGACCGCGGTGCCGCCCAAGTCGATCAGACGATCGGCGATCAAGCCCATTAGCGGATTGGCGACCAATCCGGAACTGGGATCGGACCGGCCGCATTCCAGGCCCAAATACAGGCTGGATAGCGGTGCTTGCCGCCGTCGCTGCGCGGAAATCTCCTTGGTCAACCTGGCGCCCAGCCGGATACCGTGTTCGGTCAGCGTCGCCGCATCATGGCCGCAGTCGTCCATAACAACGACCTCGATTGGCTTGCCACCGGCCAAGATTCGCCCGGCGAGATCGTCGGCGCGGGGAGGATTGGCGCTGACGATCAAGACGGCGCCGACATTCGGGTTGGCGGCAAAGCCGACGAGGGCGCGGTCCTGTGATTCACGATCATCACCCAGGGGACCGGAATCATAGGGGTAATCGACGACCAAGGAACCGGGCAAGCAAGCCGAGATTCGGCGGGCCGACGGACCGGTAAGCCCAGTGACGGACAGTACCAGCAGACGGTTCCGTGTCCCGATCTGGCCGTCGGGGCGGTGGAAACCTTCGAAGCTATCGGTTCCTGGCATGGTAATCAGTACAGGCACCACCATTATCTGACGCTCAGGCCTCGTTGGAATATCCAACCTTCGTTCCTTAGCATGACACCGCGTTGATTTGGTGGCAACTAGGCGGGCGATTCACTGAGCCAGTTGTCTTCCATTTTGATCTGCCATCGGTGGGTATCCGGCGGCTTCGTTTCATGGCTCCACTTGCTGAGGATTTCCTTGCGCCGCCGCCGGGTCGCCATCACGGCGTCGATGTCGACCGGGTTCCAGTTCTCCAGCACCCGAGCCGTCAGTTTCTCGCGGACCGCGGCGTGCTCGGGACTCTCGGCCAGGTCGCGAATTTCCCCAGGATCCTCGTCAAGGTCGAACAGTTGCGGGCGATGGCCACTGTAGTAGATCAGTTTCCATTTGCCGGCGCGGATCATGCGTTGCTGGCTGGTCAGCCCGCTGGCCCAAGCTGCCATGCCGTCGACGCAATATTCGGCGAAGGTCTCGTTCTTCCAGTTGGCGGTCGGATCCTTGGCGACGGTCCAAAAACTCCGGCCATCGATTTCCGGCAACGCTGGTGCGCCCATCGCCTCAAGCATTGTCGGCGCCAGATCGATCAGATTGACAATCTGATCTCGGCGTTCGTTTGCCGGAAGGACGCCCGGCCAGGAGAGAATCAACGGTACCTTGATGGAATCGTCATAGAAGGTCTGTTTCCACCACAGCCCCCGCTCACCGATCTGGTCGCCATGATCGGAGGTGTAAATGATTAGGGTATTGTCGGCCAATCCGGTGACTTTCAGTCTATCGAGAACCTTTCCGACCATGGTGTCGAAGGTTTCCACCAGCGCGTAATAGGCGGCGCGGGCATTCCGAATCTTCTGCCGATCGACGGACCCATCGATCCCGGTTTTCTCACGCCACCACAACAAATACGGATGGTCCTCCTCGGTCGCCGGTTGCGGCCATCGCGGATCGTCGATCCGTTCCAAATAATCATTGACCAAATCCGGGTCCGCCACATAGGGCTGATGAGGCAGCATGAACCCGACATTGAGACTGAAGGCATCTTCCTCGCCGGTCTCACGGATAGCCGCCAGTTCATCGATCATGGTCAAGGCTTCGGCGGTCACGTCGTGATCGTGGACTTCATAGGAGCTCTGCCCACCGCCGGCGCGTTCCAGACTGAGCTGGAACGGACCCTGGGTGTCGGAAAGAACGCCCAGGGAATGGGCAACGCCGCCGACCCAGTTGGTCGAGTGGTCCCCGACCCGCCGTTCCGCATACCCATGCATCTGATCGGGGCCAATGGAATGCAGACGGCCGACAAGCCTCGGCCGGTACCCGGCGGCGCCGAGCGAATGGGACGTGGTCGGGATGTCGGAGGCCAGTGGGTCACTGTTGGTCCAGCACTCCTGGGACGACGGATGCCGGCCGGTGAGTAAAGACATACGCGCCGGCACGCAGAGCGGCGAGGGGGAATAAGCGTTGTCGAAGGTCACGCCACGTTCGGCAAGCTTGTCGAGGTTCGGGGTGCGGACGATCTTATCGCCATAACAGCCGGTGACACGCGGCGCGTGCTGGTCCGACATGATAAAGAGTAAATTCGGTTTGGCGGTCATTTCGAATTCCTGTTTTTCTTGTTGCGGCGCCAATCGCTGTAAAGCGGCCAGACCAACAAGACGATGGCGATTAAGGTGAAAATCGCCGGCATGGGCCGAGTGATGATCGGCGAAGGATCGCCGGCGGTCATCATCAGGCCCGAGCGCAATTTCTCTTCGGCCAGGGGGGCCAGAACAAACCCGATGACAAACGGCCCCAGCGGGAACTTGCCGCGCTCCAGAAGGAATCCGATGACCCCGAAGATCAACATGGTCCAGACATCGAACATGGTATTGTTCAGGGCATAGGAACCGATGACGCAAAACACCATGACGACCGGAAGAACGAAACTCCGCGGCATATACATCAGACCGGCGATGTACTTCACGGAGCTTGTCATCAGGATATACATGAGGATGTTTGCCAACAGGCACGCCGCGACCATTCCCCAGACAATGTCGGCATTGGTCAGAAACAAGGTCGGTCCGGGCTGAATCGAATGGATCATCAGCGCGCCGATGAGGATGGCGTCGATGACGCTACCCGGGATGCCCATGGCGATCAGCGGGATCAAGGCACCACCGACGGTCGCGTTATTGGCGGCCTCGGAAGCAACGATACCCTCTTCGGAACCAGTGCCAAATTTCTCCGGCGTGCGCGACATGTTCTTGGCCGCCGTATAGGCGATCACCGAACCAATGGACGCCCCGATCCCCGGCAGTATGCCGACACCCGTTCCGATGACCGACGAGCGGATCAGGTTGACCGCCTGGGCCTTGAAATCCGACAGGGACATGAGGATGCCCTTGCTGGACACGGTTATTCGTTCGCCCACCCGTCCGATTTCCAATGCGTCATTGATAATTTGACTAACCGCGAACACGCCGATCAACACGGGCAGCAATTTCAACCCGCCGTTAAGCAGATACCAGTCGAATGTCAGTCGCGGCATGCCTAAGGCCGGGTCGACGCCGGGCATGGAGATCAACATGCCGAAGAGACCGGCGATCAAGCCCTTCACCAGGGATCCCTCGCTGACCGAGGCGATCAGCACCATGGCCATCATGATCAACGTGAAATACTCGAACGGCCCGAACCGGGTGGCGATGATCGAAAGCGGCTTGGTGATCGTCAGCAGCGCCAGCCAAGCGACCGTCCCGCCGACAAACGACGCCGTGATGCCGAGCCCCAGGGCGCGGCCCGGATTGCCGCCCCGGGCCATGGGGTAGCCGTCGAAGGTGGTCATTACCGCCGCCGGGGTCCCCGGCATGCGCAACAAGGTGGCGGTTATGAGGCCGCCGCTGATCGCCCCCACGTACATGGAAATCAGCAGGATGATGGCATTGAACGGATCCATGTAAAATGTGATCGGCAGGGTCAACGCGATCAGCATGGCGCCGGTCATGCCCGGAATGGCGCCGACTATGATGCCGAGCGACGTTCCCGTAAACAACATGAAGAATGTCCAGGGCGTGAAGATTTGCCCGATGGCCGATGCAAGCGCGCTCAGGTCCATGTCAACCGTCCCTTATTACGTCGGCAGATCGACGACAAACACCTGCGTGAACAGGTATTGCGTCGCAAATCCGACCGCGAGACCGACGCCGAGCGCCGGCAGAAATTTTTTCTTCTGGAATTTCTCCAGACCCCAGATGGTGATGGTCAGGAAGATGGCCGCCATCCAGGCGAACGGCATCAGCCGAAAATGAAAGACAATCACAGGGCAAGTGTCGCCACCGCCATCAAGACGCCGGCGCCGATGGAGATTGGGACGGTTTCCTCACCACCCGCAGGGGTTTTTTGGGCTGTAAGTCCTTTGGTGCGGGCTCCGAAAATTAACAGCAAACAACAGATGATAATGATGCCGGCCGTGGCCTGCGGGACCGGTCCGGACCCTAAGGGTTCGAAGCTTCCCGGCGGCAGGTCACGGGATTCCCATAGGAACACGGCGCAGATCAATATGATCAAAACACTAACCGCAATCTCGAATTTCCGCTGCGATTTCATGGCGATCCAAATATGTAAAAGAACGGGGCGCCGCGCCTTGGAAGGACTTCGTCCGCGCGGCGCCCCGAGTGCATTATTTCTTCTTCGCGAGCTTGGCGACCGGCTCGATGGCCTTCCAAGTGTCCGTCAGGTCTTTCATCAGGGCATCGCCCGACAGGAAGACGTTGGCAAAACCTTTGGAGCTCAGCCATTTTTTATACCGGTCGGTTGCCGTTGCCTTCTTTAGCGCGGCCGCGAAACCGTCGATCGCCACTTGCGGCGTGCCCTTCGGCGCGAACCACCAGGACTTGATGCAGAATTCCATGTCGTAACCGAGTTCCTTCATGGTCTTCAGGTGGCTCAACTGCGGGAACCGTTCCGGACCCGTGTAGGCCAGCGGCTTGATCTGGGCTTCCGGGTTTTCCGATCCGTCCGGCAGGCGGGTGAACTTGAGCACTTCCACACCGGAGAGAACCGTTGTGTTGGTTCGCGCGCCGGTCAGCGCCGTGTAGTTCGCCGTGCCGCCGCCGATCTGGACGAAACGGAATTTCGAACCCGGGTTGACCTCTTGCAGCATGATGCCGGCAAGGTGATTGATGGCGCCCAGGTTGGCCCCGAATATCAGCGAATCCGGCTTGGCTTTCGCCGCGTCCAGAAGTTCCTTGACGGAATTGATGCCGGAATCCTTGCGGACCATGGGGAACAGGCAGAACTCGCCGGATGCCGCCACGGGGTCGAAATCCCGCCAGCCGAAGTTCAACGCGCCGCTTCCTTCGCCGCCCATGAGGGCGATGTGGATGAGCAGGAAGTTGTAGCCGTCGGGTGCGGCCTCCATCACCTGGCGCGAGCCAATGGAGTAATGGCCACCGATGTTGACGATGGTGATCGGCTGCGAAAGGAGGTCGTTTTCCTTGATCGCGGCCTGGAAAACCCGGCCCGTTTGATCCGAAGTGCCGCCGGCCTTGAACGGCACGATGAGCTTGATCGGTTTTTCCGGCCATTCAGCCTTGGCGGCATTGCCTAGACCTATTGTAAGTGCGGCGACCGCGATCGCTGATACGAGTGCTTTTTTCATGATGCTTCCCTATTCAGTCATAAT
>PVMK01120145.1_pt1 | contig 14351 bp, 12 predicted proteins | sample 1853481 | NCBI WGS metagenome assembly PVMK01 (sample SAMN08533507, study PRJNA380276) | Marine sediment metagenome, whole genome shotgun sequencing project. | reverse complement strand
CAAAAATATTCCTTGGAAACCGAAAGAAACGCCAGTTCATTGTCCTCCAGTCTCTAAAACATACTTTTTCTAATTCTCATCCCGTACTGATTGAAGTATCTCACACTCCCTGCAGATTTTCATCTTTTCGCGCCAGCTTCCTTGATCCTCACCTGCACAGATTGTCCCGCTGATAAACCAGCAAAGTTTTCCGGCATGATATTCCCAAGCCGGACAATTCTTTTTTTGATCTGCAGGGCATTCTTTTATGACCCAGCAGTTTTTTGTCGATGCTTTATCCTTTTTTGTACGAGATATCAGAAAATAAATCTGTCTTTCCACGGAAACGGGGACAGAACGCCACCCTTGCTCATAGCTTTGGATTGCCTTTATGGATGTTCCGAGCAATTGAGCCATTTGTTTCTGTGTTTTATTCAGTCTCTTCCGGAAATGTTTAAATTCCTGTTTGTCCATTATAACCTTTCATCGCAGTTTAAGTCTTTGTTATCAGGAAAATACCATAATTAATAAAAGTACCACAATGTAGTATTTATTGTCAATGAAAATATACTCGTTTAACGACAGGAATATGTCTTCCGTGAGAAGGTATGTCAAGAGTCCGATTCACGGACCACCTTTTTTGTGACTAAAACCCAAACCGTCACGCTTCCATTCGCACTTATATGAGGTCTGACAATGCCTCGGTGCATGTTAAGATCCGTCGACAGGAGCTGCAATCTATATAGCTAATCGTACCCGTTTGGATGAACGGATATAACGTTTAAACCCCAAAACCAACGACAGGAATGTGTCTATGAATGTGCAATATTTCTAATTATCAAGCACGAGCAATGCCAGAATCATTCCTCGGAAATCAAAGAAAAGCCCTCGAACGTCGCTTTTTCATTTTTGGGTCTCCCGTTTTTACGATATTTTGACATTTGAGAGAAAATTCGATACGATGAACAGTACCATTAACAATTTTAATACACCGCTCTTGTGCAGATTTGGGCATGTGTGCATTTTTTAGCTTCGGGATTTCTTGATTTGAACCTCTATCCGAATGTAAAAGTGGGCCGTATATCTTTCGGATTTAATTCACCATAAATTGTTAACAATTGCGCTTCCAAAGAGTGGAGCAAGAACTATTTTCGCCTCTGCATGGGCATTTCTATTTCTCTACATGTGGAGGGTGTTTCAAGGTCTCAAAACCAAAATATGAAGAATTAGAACAAAAAGTAAAGAGTAAGAACTCAGGGGTCTTTGGCTGAAGGAACAGAGATTGAAGATAAATGTTTAAAATATTCTCTCAAACAGATAACAAAACAATTGATGTATCGCCGGGTAGCACCATATTAAAAGCGACACTCAAAGCAAAAATCAATCACACGCATGTCTGTGGCGGCAATGCCCGGTGCTCGACTTGCCGGATCTATGTTGTGGAGGGACTGAGCAACTGCCAACCCAGAAATGAAAAAGAAAAGCAATTAGCCAAAAAGTTAGGGTTCCCTGAAAATATTCGATTAGCTTGTCAAACCAAGGTTAGTGGAAACATTGCTATTAGGCGTCTTGTTGTTGATGACCTGGATAAACAAATCATTTTAACACAATTTGGGAATTCGTCCGGCACTAAACTTGGACAGGAGAAAGATTTGGCAATTCTTTTTACCGATATCGAAAACTTCACCCAGTTTGCTGAGACCTTCCCAGCCTATGACGTTGTGCATGTTCTTAATCGTTATTATCAAACGATGAACGAAATTATTGTACAATATAATGGCATTATCAGCGATGTGGCAGGAGACGGTATCTTGGCATTGTTTGGAGTAATAGAAGACAGCGAAAACCCTGTATTGGATGCCATCAATACAGTTCAAGACATGAACGATGCTTTGGTCCGGTTTAACGGCTATCTCAATCAAATGTACGATCGGTCTTTCGGTATCAGGGCGGGAATAAACTTTGGAAAAGTCATTGTCGGCAATTTTGATACGGGCAGGATGCGCAAAATCTCCGCTATTGGGGATGAAGTTAATACAACGAGTCGGATAGAAACTGCGAATAAGGATTTCGACACACAACTACTGATCTCTCAATCGGCCTATGAGGAAGTACAAAGGTCGGTGGAGATCCACAAAATGCATCGATCCAGCTTAAAAGGCAAGTCAGGTGAATATGTCCTCTATGAGATTAAAATCTGAATTAGCAGATATGAAAAAAATGGCTTAAGGGTTCAAGCCTCAAAAACTGGTAATATTAAAAATTCCGGTCTGTAATGAAGAACAAACTGGCTTTTCCCCTAAAAGTATACACGATCAAGCGCAAAGTTTTAATTTGATAGGCAACTTAAGGCAATGGCCGGCATGGCAAAGGAAGCCGGAATCGAGGTGATCATGACCGTCGGCCATCGTAAAGGATGGGATACCGGTTCTAAAGAGATTTCAACCCCTGAAGGATGCATGCAGGGGTTTCGTTTGCGGGGATCGGATCACATTTCCTACCATATCGCCGACATCATGCGAAATATTGAAGCCGGTTTTCGGGGTTTTTTAGTTTATGACGAAGGCGTTCTTTACCTGCTCAACAAAATGCGGGCAGAAGGCATGATCCCTCCAGAAACCATTTTCAAATTTTCCGTATTTGCCGGATACTGCAGTGCTGCCGGCGCCAAAGTAGTGACCGCTATGGGTATAAATTCGCTGAATCCCACCTCGGATGTATCTCTCCCGATTCTGGGCGGTATTCGCAAGGCCGTGGATATCCCCCTGGATGTATATATCATTATTGTGGATTCATTCGGCGGCATGTTCCGGGCTTATGAGACGCCTGAAATCGCGCGTGTGGCATCACCTTGTTATTTCAAATTCGAACCTGGAACTTCTGAGGGCAACATTTACAAGCCTTGGATTTCGGAAGCCTGGCATGCGAATCTCATTCGGGAAAAAGTCAAGATTACATCTATCGTGATGGAACTTATGGAAAGGCATGCCCCGGGTTTGAAAATGTCCCCAAAAGGCCCGGCTGACCTAGTCCTGCCGGTGGTGGAATAACCGTCAATTCATCATTTTCATCACCCGCAAAGTGAAGATTCCATCAATGTTGCAGATGTCTCGACAAAACATTCAGTACAATTGTCTCCAGCACACATATTTGTTCTGGTATGATTTTTGTGATATTTTACCTCAATAAATCTGGTTCTGTGTCGAACCTCCGCAACTTACCTTCCCTGACCTGTTTTCAATCAGCCACCCTTAGAATCACTACATTGTGGCACCAACCAATTAATATTATTGACAATAATATGTTTTGTTTGCTACTTTTACCCTATAATAGGATAAAGGCTTGATGGAGAAACCTCTCAAAATCTGCCCACCTTGTTCCTAAGAATACAGCAATTGTTTTTAAGAGCTGATTCTCATTGAACAGACAAATGTACAAGAGAGAACTCTCATAACCCCAGTTACATAAAGGAAGTGGCGCTCTGATCGGGTTAAAGCTGATATTTCTCATGGAGAAATCCTCAAAGCAATTATGTCGAGTCCTCTTGATAAGACCGAGGATTAGTCAGAAAACATATTATCGATACAGGGATATGGCTAGAGGAAAAGAAGAAAGAGATTAGCAAAAGAGAATAGGCGATCAGTTATTTTCCAAATAAAGGGGCAGGTTGGTGCTGTGTTGACGTTTACACTATATGCACTTTATATAAATCGACTCAAGCTTTAATCCTCTGAGGCGGCATGAACGCCTAGTTGACAATTTGAACATATTTCGTCGGTGGTCGAAATGAATTTTTCAAAGAAAAGACGGCAACTGGTTTAAGGTGGATTCTGTGATTCAGATTGGTCAATATTCATGTTCATTTCCCCTTTTTGGAAAAATTATATCGGAGCATTGTGACAGATTAGGTCACAGTATACCCTTGTTTCAGGATAGGCTCGGAATAGATAAAAATTGAAAAATAAATTTTACCCACTGGCTATAGTGAAATGTTGATTATTCACATATAATATGGAGGTGATTTATGAATACGATCAAAAAATATGATAAATATGTAAACACTGCATTCATGACAGCTGTAGAGCCTGTAGTGATCGATCGAGCCGATGGGGTCACCTACTGGGACACAGAGGGTAACACCTATATCGATTGTTTTTCCGGAATATCTGTCGTCAACGTGGGTCATTCGAATAAGGCAGTCATCGATGCAGCGAAAGCCCAAATTGAAAAACTAGTCCACTGCTCTTCCTATTTCTATCATGTTCAACCAGTGGCCGATCTGGCTGAAAAGCTAGCCGCGATCACCCCCGGCAAGCTACAAAAGAGCTTTTTCGGCAATAGTGGTGCTGAGGCGGTTGAAGGTGCAGCTCGCCTTGCTAAACGCTATACCGGTGGCAACGAGATGATCGCATTGTCACACTCTTTCCATGGCCGAACTTATATAGGTCTTAGTCTTACAGGTAACGCAACGCGCAAATACGCTGGTGGTCCTTATGCTCCAGGGGTTGCCTTCGCACCCGCACCGTATTGTTACCGGTGTCCTCTGCAGTATGATAATCCGGATGTCTGCGGTTTGGCCTGTGCCCAAATGTTGGAGCATGTGATAAAATACAACACCTCACAGAATGTCGCCTTCTTCATTGCAGAACCACTGATGGGCGAGGGTGGGCTGATTTCACCACCCAAGGGCTATTTCGATGTCGTAAAGAAGATTCTCGAAATGTATGACATCCTATTCGTCGCGGATGAAGTGCAATCTGGAATCGGCCGCACGGGTAAAATGTTCGCGATTGAACACTATGGGGTAGAACCCGATATAATGGCTCTTGGAAAAGGAATCGCTAATGGGTTTCCCTTAAGCTGTTTTATCGCCAGCCAAGAGATTGCTGATGCGTTCAAACCGGGCGACCACCTTACAACCTTCGGAGGAAACCCTGTGTCCTGTGCCGCGTCACTGGCTAGCCTTCAATATCAAGAAGAAAATAACTTACCGGAAAGTGTCGCTAAAAAAGGAGAAGTGTTAAAAGATGCCCTGCGCAAGATTAATCCTACCCAAGTGACCATAGGTGAAATTCGTGGTAAGGGTTTGATGGTCGGCATTGAGATCGTTAAGGACTCAGCCAGCAAAGAACCTGCATCTTCTGAAGCCGTCAAAATCAAAACAGCAATGCGGGAGAATGGCGTTATGATAGGTATCGGTGGAGTATTCGGTAACGTACTTCGCATTCAACCACCGCTTACCATCAGCGAAGATGAATTGGAAAAGGTTGTGGCTATCCTAAATAAAGTAATGACTATCTGAATCATATTTCATTTTAATATGTATAGGACTCGTGACGATGTATGGATTTCATGGACGGATACTAAAAATCGACTTGGATGCAAATGCATCCAATATTGATCCAATAGATGAACGAATAGCGCGCGACTATTTGGGCGGCAAAGGATTAGCCTCATGGCTTCTGTATGATCTGAATCCTGAAAGGGTGGATCCCCTAAGCCCAGATAATCATCTCATCATTGCTACGGGCCCGATCACCGGAAGTAATGTCTGGGGTTCAAGCCGTTACGGTATTTTTACCAAGTCTCCATTAACCGGATTCTACTCAGAGTCCTACTCCGGTGGCAAATTGCCAGAAGCGATTGAAGCAACTGGTTTCGATGCCATCATCATAAAGGGCCGTATGAACGTGCCTACGCTCTTGGAGATCAATCCTTCTGAGGTAACTTTTCATCCGGCAGGACAGCTTTGGGGTATGGATACCCATGACGCGTTGAAGGCAATCAACAAGCGCTTTTCTAAAAACGGCTCTGTCAAGCAGGGCGCCATGGTTATCGGCCCTGCTGGGGAAAATCAGGTGGCCTTCGCGGTAATCCAGAACGATCAATGGCATTTTGCCGGCCGTACCGGTCCCGGTGCAGTTATGGGGTCAAAAAATCTCAAGGCGCTCGTATTCAGTGGCGACCGGAAGAGAAAACTTGCCGACCCCGATCGTGTAATGGAGATATATAAGCAACTCTCGGAGGAATCCAGACATAATCCGGGTGTGCAGGCTTATAAAGCGATGGGCACACCTATGATGGTTGACATCACAAATTCGGCAGGTTGTTTTCCTTCCAAATACTGGACCCACGGGAGTGTTTCTCATCGAGACAAAATCAATGCTGATGCACTTCACACGCAATGCAGAGTGACTCCAGAAGCCTGTGCTAAATGCTTTATGGCCTGCGGGCGCAAGAGCGAAGTATTGAAGGGCCGGCATACTGGCCTTGAACTGAAGGGGCCTGAGTATGAAACCATCTATGCTTTTGGTGGACTATGCATGGTCGACAAAATCAGCGAGATCCTTTTTTTAAATGACATCTGCAATCGCCTCGGAATGGACACCATTACAGCCGGAAATCTGTGTGCCTTTACCATAGAGGCGGTTAAAGCAGGACGAGTGGATTATTCGATTGATTATGGTGAAGTTGATGCAATCGCTCGCTTGGTCTCTGAAATGGCTGAGTGCAAAGGAGAGGTTGGTTGGATTTTGGCCAAAGGCATTAAATATGCTGCAGAAAAGTGGCAACTTCAGGACCGCGCGGTACATGTCAAAGGCTTGGAACCTGCCGGTTTTGACCCAAGACGTCTTAAGGGAATGGGACTTGCTTACGCGATCTCCGACCGAGGTGCCTGCCATCTCAGGACTACCTTTTACAAACCCGAGCTTACCGGTATGATCCCTCCTGATCAAATCGAAGGTAAGGCAAAGCTCTTCATCGAATTTGAAGACCGCCTCACCCTCTTCGACACACTAATTCTTTGTCGTTTTTTCCGCGACATTTACGACTGGGGAATTCTCGAACAAGTTGTCGAGGCAGTGACAGGGATACCAAGCGACAAGGCATCGCTCCGGCAGATAGCATCTATGGTTACGGATATTGTTCGACGCTTTAACCTGCGAGAAGGACTCACGCTTGACGACGACGATCTCCCGAGCTGGATTTACGAAAATATCCTGGACGGAGAAAGTAACATTACAAAAACTGAACTTGGAAGGATGCGCTCAGATTACTATAGCCTGAGGGCCTGGTCCAAGGAGGGAAATCTATTGGATAAATAACGATTCCTATTTTTTATTATGATCTTTTGAATACCCCGTCCGCTTGCGGCGGGGAGCTTCATCCATGAGTTTGAGGCTGCGGTAATGTTTCAGAGAGCTTGCCATAGCAAAGTCAGCGAATCCCAGATTCTTTTACATTTTTTTGTAACCCATTGATCCATCCAGATGGTTGAATTTACTGAATTTATGGCACAAAAATATAAAAAAAACAAGTTAAAACAGACTATATGAATATTTCTGAGCTATTTTTTGGAGATAATTCAGAGGAGAAAGAGTAGTTTGAAGGTGTTTGGCACGGAGTTATGCAAAGATCTCTCCAATATTTCTTTTGGTTTACCCTATCGTCCATTTTTAAACCAGTTGTTTGCTATAATGGCGGTTGATAGGGAACTGGACGGCCTCATTATCAACCCGCTTGATAAGCGAATGATAGCCAACATAATCGCGGCGGAAGCACTTGCGGGAAGGGATGAATACTGCATGCAGTACCTCAATACATATCGCGAGAAACGCTTTGAGTTCTGAACCCTATCTCGCCAAAACAGTAATGCAGCAATTAAGTTCGGTTTTAGGCCTTTTGCACCGGAAGTATACCGGACGCCTTTCGGTGATATTGCTCGACCTGAAAAGCTTAGAGATTTCTTTATCAAGCATGTGAATCCGGAACATATGACCACAGTGGTCGCTGGACCTGTGCAGGGCGAAGGCGGGTTCAAAGCTTGATCTAACCTTTGACCTAACCGGCCGGATAAGGGAATGTACAAATGATCACCCTGATCCTGTTTTTGACATTTGCGATCTTATTGATCTTCGGCGTACCCATAACCGTCGCCTTGGGACTTTCGGCCATTTTCACCATGACGGTCAGCACCTTGATGGGCAACATGACCGCCGGGATATCATTTCTGATACAGGGCATGTTTACCGCCTTCGACTCATTTCCCATCATGGCGATTCCGATGTTTATGCTGGTCGGCGAGATCATGAGCCGCGGAGGCGCCTCCCGCAGACTGATAAACCTCGCCAGTGTCATCGTTGGAAAGGTACGCGGCGGCCTGGCATACATAGCCATTGTCTCCTCGATGTTTTTCGCCTGTATCTCAGGCTCGGGGCCGGCCGATGTGGCTGCCATTGCCACCGCCATGATCCCCCAAATGAAGCGTTACGGCTATCACGGTGGATACTCCGCGGTGTGCATCGGCGCGGCCGGGACATTGGGAATCCTGATTCCACCGAGCATCCCGGCCGTCATCTACGGGGTGGTGACGGCAACCTCGATCGGAAAACTTTTTATCGCCGGACTGATTCCGGGTTTGTTAACCGGTATCGCGCTGATGGTGACCAGTTATTTTATTTTCGGACGGACACAACGCAACCTTTCAACCGCCAAAGACGGCGAATATCCCAATGACGCGCTCAACGCAACGCCCCAAAACCCGGATTCGGATATGCTCCAGCCCAAAATCGCTTTTATGCGCGCCATTTATGAAGCCAAATACGCCATTGGCATGCCGGTTCTGATCTTGGGCGGCATTTATACCGGCATCTTCACACCCACCGAGGCGGCTTCGGTGGCCGTCGCCTATGGACTGATAGTAACCATCCTGTTGGACAAAGAGTTGAAGGTGCGTGAAATCGTCCCGGTTATACTCAACGCCAGTCTCATATCCGGTATCGTTTTGATCCTTGTGGGTACGGCCATTCTGTTTGGTCAGATCATGACCCTGGAACATTTTCATAAAACAATCTCCTCCTTCATACTCGGTCTTTCACCCAATAAATACGTTATTCTAGCCATAGTTTTGCTTTTCCTGATCGTGCTCGGCATGTTTATGGAAACCCTTGCGGCGATCATCCTTTTCGGTCCGATGCTGCTCAAAATCGTCGTGCCATTGGGGGTTGACCCGATTCATTTTGGGATCATCATGATTCTGGCTTCCGAGGTCGGCTTTATGACGCCGCCCATCGGCGAGCATCTCTTTATCGTGTCCTCGATATCGGGCGAACCGCTGGAAAAAATAATCGTTTATGCTCTGCCGTACGTGTTGACACTGATCGTGGCCCTGATCATCGTGACGTTTGTACCGGCGGTGACCCTGTTTTTGCCGAATCTTATCTACAATTTCTGAGGTATCCGATGTCGACTGCAAAAAAATGTTTTTTATGGGTGGATGAACACTTCGAAGAGGTGTTTCTGATTCTGACCCTGGGGACCATGGCCGTCCTTATTTTTTCGCAAACCGCCATGCGCTTTACCTTCCGCAAAACACCCGCCTGGTCCCAGGAGTTGGCCCAGTTTATCCAGGTCTATTTTGTCTATCTGGGTGCCAGCTACGCCATCAAAAAAAACGCCCATATCCGTTTAACCTTTGCCACCAAAATTTTAGCCAAGCGTCTGCATAACGCCTTCGATATATTAAGCCATCTGTTTTTCATCATATTTTGTATCATTCTGATATACTGGAGCATACCGCTGTGCTGGAACATCAAAAACTTCAACCAGCTCTCAGCCGCCATGCAGATCCCCATGTTCATCCCCTATCTTGCACTGCCTCTGGGCGGTATCCTCATGGTTGTGCGGCTGGTTCAAAAAATCATCCAAATCTTCAGCAAAAAGGAAATGTGAATTCAGGAAATCATTTTTATCGGATGCGCTGATCGTTAATCTTTTATTGAAAGGAGGTAATTTATGAAACTCAGATTAAAAATGTTACTGATTGCATTGGTCGCCCTATGTTTGGTTTTTGCCTTCGGCGCCACTGCGGGAGCCGCCAAATATGTGATTCGGGCGGCAACCGTCCTGGTGGACGAGTCGCCCATCGCCCAGAGTCTCTATCTGTTCGCCAAAATCGTTGAATCGCAAACCGACGGCGATATCGAAGTCCAGGTATTTTCCGGTGGCAAACTCGGAGACGAACGGCCCAATATAGAGGCGGCCCAGCTGAACAACATCCAGGTGGCAACCCCCTCCGGTGGGGTCCTGGCCAATTTCAGCAAAAAAATACGGGTCATCAATCTACCGTTTCTGCTGACCGACCAGAAAGTCGCCTACAAGGTTTTAAACGAGTCGGCTGTCGGCCAAAAACTCCTCGACAGCCTGTCAGAGATTGGTTTGATAGGCCTTGCCTTCGGCGATTACGGCATGCGTAATCTGACCAGCAAGAAAGAGATCAAAAATATGGCCGATCTGAAAGGGATGAAGGTACGGACGATGAAGGTGCCGGATCATCTGGCCTTGTGGAAAAATATGGGTGCCAATCCCACACCCATCGCCTTTTCGGAGTTGTACACCGCGCTTCAACAGGGTGTCGTGGATGGCCAGGAAAATCCCTATGAAACGATTTTTCTGAGCAAATTTTACGAGGTTCAGAAATACATCACCGTTGTCGGTCACATCTATGACCTCCAACCGATCATCATGAGCAAAAAGTTTTACGACGGCCTGCCGCCGAATTATCAGCAAGTCGTTCGCAACGCGGCCCAAATCGCAAACAAGTATCTGTGGTATATCACCGGCAAACAGAATGACACCTTCAAACAACAGTGCGAAAAAGCCGGTATGACCGTCAATTATTTTTCCAAGGCCGAAATGGCCAAGAGCCTGAAAGTCAACAAACCGCTGGTCGATCAGATCCGCAAGGTGGCTGGTGACAAACTGGTCGACGAATACATCGCCGCTGTAGAAGAGGCCAAAAAATAGCCACCAGCGACTAACCGATTAACGCATCCGAAACATACTCGTCGGACGATCCAGAGGATTATGGTGTGCGGCGAAGTTGGGCGGAAGGAGGGTTTTTGCGCCCGCCTTCCGCTCACAACCTATGAAAGCCCCTTTTTACCGCTGCCGCTTTGACACATGCCGGTAAATACCCATCGGCATCAGTCCCTTTCGATCTTGCCACGAGACGCATCAGCATAATAGAAATAAAACGATGAGAAATCTGTGCGCAACGGCATGCGCCATCTGCGAACTGCTCTTGTTGAACCCATCCATCCAGGCTGCAGCGCCCCCGCGGCCGACAATTGAGTTATCGCAGCACTATGCGTATCCAAAAACAGATTCTTATCCATGAAGGAACCAAGAATTGGTTTGCCATTTGATAAGACAAAATATAAAGCCTGTATGCGATAGTGTGAGAAAGGAGAATATTTATGGCATCTTATGATATTGCGGTCATACCGGGCGATGGGGTTGGCGAAGAGATTGCGAGGGAAGCGGTCAAAATACTGAATGCTGCAGCAGAAAAATACGGTTTCGGAATCAAAACAACGTATTTTGAATGGGGCTGTGACTATTACTTAAAGCACGGCAAGATGAATCCTGAAAATATGCTGGATACGCTAAAGGATTTTGATGCCATTTTTCTGGGATGTATCGGGGATGAGAATAAGGTCCCCGACCATGTTTCCTTAACCCTGCTGCTTGAAATCCGATATGGATTTGACCAGTATGTCAACATCCGTCCCATAAAGCTCTATCCGGGGGTGGAATCTCCCATCAGGACAGCGACACCCGAAACGGTGGACATGGTGGTTATCCGGGAAAACAGCGAAGGGGAATATTCCAGGGTGGGTGGTTTTTTCAAACTGGGCACGCCTGATGCCTTTGCTATGCAGACCGCTGTCTTTACCCGAAAAGGTTGTGAGCGAATTGTTCGTTATAGTTTTGAACTTGCCCGCAAGCGTAAGAAACTGGGGGACACCGCCCCGGTCGGCATGGTAACAAACTGCACGAAATCAAACGCGCTTAACTATTCCATGGTGTTCTGGGATTCAGTGTACAACGAGGTTGCAAAAGACTATCCCGACATTAAAACCGATAAAGCCTTGGTGGATGCCACGACCATGTGGATGGTGAAAAACCCCCAGTACTTTGACGTCATCGTCGCCTCCAATCTTTTCGGAGATATCATCACAGACCTGGGCTCCATGCTTCAGGGAGGAATGGGAATTGCCGCAGGCGGAAACCTAAACCCGGAAAAGACCTATCCTTCCATGTTTGAACCGATTCACGGCTCTGCGCCCAAATATACGGGAAAAGAGATTGTCAACCCCATCGCCTCCATCGAATCCATTCGGATGATGCTCGAGCACTTGGGTGAAACGAAAGCCGCTCAGAGCGTACAGGATGCTGTGATTAAAACGCTCGCTTCAGGTAAGGTGCGTACGGCAGACATGGGAGGTCAAAATAAGACTTTTGAAATGGGGGATGAGATCAAACAAGCGATTTTAACGGAATGATGAAGAAAAAGGTTTGCACCGTCGAATTAATTCTGGAGTGTTAATCCGGTCCAAGATGTTCAGTTCTTCTTTCGGCAGAAGGTCTCGTGATTCGGTATTTTGTTCGCTAATTCTCGAGACATCCGATATCAAACATTTCCATTTTCGGGCATGCCGCAAATATAGAGAGTTTTTATTCATATTTTGAAATATTATTGGATTTATTACCAATAGTTCCAATTTATGAAGCCCGGTTTGGTACTATTTTATGGTCTGATTGAATTACATTGAGCGATATTTTTAGCATAAAAACTAGACATATCGATACCTTATTCAGTGTAGACCCTCCAACAAGTCCCGGCCAGATGCAGTCCTCCCAGGATCTGAGATTTCCAAAACAGATCCCCAGCATTTGCTTTCCTGCAAAACCCGGGATAATCGCGCCTGTTTGAAAGAACAAATATAGACCATTTAAAACTCAATGCCAACGACAGGAATGTGTTTATTGAACTGCAGTATTCCTGATCGTCAATTTCCGAGGAATAGCGAATTCAATGTGCATCAAAATATGAATTTTCAGTTGCTGTCTAGACCACAATATCTTGAGGTTTCTCCCACGTTTCCTAATTCCAGTTATCACAGCACTATGTCTATGTTTCGACACTATTCCTGCTTTTTAGATTTCGAGGAATGCCGAAATCATTCCTCGTTGCCGGGGCAACTAAAAACATAGCCGCCCCGGCTTTTATATTGTTACCTATAAATATTCTCGACCCATCGTATAGCTTCGTCATCGCTAATTTGACCCAAATATCTCTGAGTGGTCGATAAATTGGCATGCCGGAGGATGATCTTGCTCACAATCTCAAGCGGAGCACCTGCCCGACTGGCATATGTGGCTGCATGTCTTCTCAGATCATGGGGTTTTAGATCGATACCCACCCGCCTGCCTGCCCTTTTTACAATTCCACGAGCACCGGTGTAACCCATTGGAAATATCCGTTGATCTCCTTCAAAACCATTCATCCTGATATATTCTCTCAAACGGTCGGCAACCTTTTTGGGAATAAACACAACTTCATACTGGCGACCGCTTTTGGGGCTATGTAAAAACAATTTCCGATCATCGACATCCTTAGCGCGAAGCTTGAGGACCTCACCAATCCGCATCCCTCCCCTGCCCATCAGTTCCAGCATCAACCTGTCTCTCGGGTTATCCGTTTTGAAAATGACCTCATCAACAATGTCCTTTTCAAGTATTTTCCACTGGTGCCCCTTTGCATCACGAAAAGCTTTTTTTAAAATCGGTGTATCGCAAGGATTTGGTATGGTTGGATTGACAGTGTTCCGGATGAAATTAAAGAATGTTTGCAGGAGGGTGTATTTGAAATGCTTGGTGGATTGTTTTTGTCCGTCCCCTCTCTTCTGTCAAAAAGGTCAGAATTTCATCAGAGGTGATGGTTTCAATCTCACGGGATTGAAATTGATCTTCAAACTTGTTTAGGAAAAGCCGATAATTCTTGACAGTGTTTTTTTTTGGCGTTCAATTTCTGGTATTTTAAAAAATTTGCAACGGCTTGGGAAACTTTCATAATTGACCTCCTTTTTGTTTCGGTTAATAAATTTGAAACGAAAAACCCAATTCTGATAAAGCGTATCACCGTTATTTCATTGAAATCAAAGAAAAACCTCTTCAATTTCGATATTTCATTTTTGGTCGCTAATTTTTCTGTAATTTTGACCTTTGAGCACCAATTTGATAAAATGCACATTGCCATTACAATGTTACATTTTTCTTGATGCGCCGCACTTGTGTCGGTTTGGGCAAGTAGTGTGCAGCGTTGACAGTCTAAAATTGTTATGAAATGGCATTATCAATTCCACATAAAAACAGTTTTCAATGATGTAATCACTTTCTTGTGTGTTCAAACACGCCATCCCAATCTCCCTCCGGTGAATTTTCAATATAATGATGGCATCTCTCAATCATAACCTTTGTGGGACCATCCTCAGGACGACTATCTTTAACCATATTAAAATGTTCTA